>Ga0265338_10009809_pt1 | contig 11353 bp, 10 predicted proteins | sample 42126metaG_FD_193579 | JGI IMG/M metagenome (GOLD analysis project Ga0265338, IMG submission 193579) | Rhizosphere microbial communities from Carex aquatilis grown in University of Washington, Seatle, WA, United States - 4-21-26 metaG | ecosystem: Host-associated > Plants > Roots > Rhizosphere... | reverse complement strand
ACCGACATCCCCCCCCCCCCCCCCCCCAGGCGGGTTCGCGATCGGGGTGGAACGGCCGCATGTAGACTGAGACCCTGGCTCTAGGCAAGATTATACGCCTGCCGGGGGCGTCTTGTTCAATTCTGCACAACTTATTGGCGAGTAACTAAAGTATCTTGGTTTTCGTGGCTTCAAAAGGCGGCACCCGCTGGGGCACGCCGGAGATCCAGCCAGGAGAAACAGCCTGGCAAGGAAGTATTATTTTTTTATGCGCGCTGCGCGCTTCGCGCCCAAGCGAAACGCAGAGCGCGAAGAAGGAATTGAATCGATGGTTCCTCCAGAAAAGACCCGCGAGCTGGCCCGCAGCCTGGTTGCCTACGAAGCCCAGGCAGGCATCTCCGTCCTGCATACCGAACCTGCAACCGTGCGCGTTTACGAGAAGCTGCGCCGGCAACTTGGCGCAGCGGTGGGACCTGACGGTTTCCAGACTCTGGCCGCCCGTGCTTTGGCTCTAGCCCGGTCGCAATCGTCGCGGCTGAGCGCAGTGCAGGTGGCTGAGAACGGATGCCTGCAAGGACTGAGCCGAGTTGAATCCCAGACGGACGGGGATGGGAGCGGCGAAGCGGGGATCATCCTGATTTCACAGTTGCTCGGGCTGTTTCTTACTTTCCTGGGCGAAGCAACCACGCTGCGGTTGATAGAGGATTTGCGGCTTCAGGTTGATACGGAAACAACAGTGGCCGCGCCCCCAGGGGAGGTGAAACTCTCAGCGGCCGGAGGACCGCAAATGACTATAGCTTTCGAGGATCTGCTGTTGGAAATTGACCGGCTGAGGGGCGTGGGAGAACGGATTGAAACCCTCGCGGACAGACATCCGGGCATGGAAGATGGACTGGTGAGCGTTGCGGGAAACATACGCAGCATAGCCACGGTGCTGGATGTGTTTACGCTGATCCGCAGCAAGGCCGGCGGCCCTGAGGACGACGACTCTGACATGGAAACGAATCGATATATGAATTGAGCTGCGACGGCGCACGAACCGGTCCGGACCACGGCGTATAACGGTAATCGGAACAACTTGTATTGAAGGAATGCAGGGCGGAAAATGACGATTCGCCTGGATACCCGGGAGCTGGCTGGGCGTCTTCTTATTATCGAATCCGAGGCGGGCCGGTCCTCCGACCCAACGGAGACCCCCTCTCTTCGCGTGTATGAGAAGCTGCGAAGGAGCCTGGGCGCATTTGCCGGAGTTGTTGCATTTCATTCGCTCGCATCCCGCGCGCTGGCGCTGGCCAGAATGGAAGATCCAGGGTTCAGCGAGGTGCGGGTTACCTATGATGGAACATTAGAAGGCCTGGGCGCGACCGCACATCCTATCAATTTTGACAAGGGGACCGGCGGGGATCCGGTGGGTCTGGCAGGCGTCATTCTGATCGCCCGCCTGCTTGGCCTGCTTCATATATTCCTTGGCGAGACCTTGACGTTGAGCCTGCTGCGCGTTACATGGCCAGGGGCAGAGCTCGACGATCGCAATTTCGAGAACCGGAGAAAAGCGTGAGTATCCAAGACAAAGTGAAGATCAACAAACTACCCACCGGAGTTCCGGGCCTGGATGAAATCATGGGCGGCGGACTCCCCGAATTCTCGTTCAACATCATCGCGGGCGCCCCCGGAAGCGGCAAGACGACCATGGCTCACCAGTTCGTGTTTGCCAATGCCAGCCCGGAACGTCCGGCTCTTTACTTCACAGTTCTGGGCGAATCCGCGATCAAGATGTTGCGCTACCAGCAGCAGTACTCATTTTTCGACCCGGCCAAGCTGGCGGACTCCATCCGCTTCATCAACCTGAGCAAGGTTGTGATGGACAAGGACCTGGGCGCGGTTTTGGAAGAGATCACCAAGGAAGTTGAGAAGTCCAACCCCTCGGTGGTGGTTGTGGACTCATTCCGGACCATGGTGCTGAATCCGCAAAACGACATGGACCTGCAAGCATTCATTCAGCGACTGGCGCTGTTTCTGGCCAGTTGGCAGGCTACGACTTTCCTGATTGGTGAGTATGCGGAGGACGAGCTGCGCGACAACCCCATCTTTACGGTGGCGGATGGGCTGTTCTGGCTGCGCCAGACGGCGGAGCGAAATTCCATTGTGCGGAAGTTGCAGGTCATCAAGCTGCGCGGACAGGATTCGGTGCCGGGGCTGCACACATTCCGCATAACGGATGCCGGATTGCAGGCCTTCTCGCGCACGTTCGGTTTGACGGCGCGCAAGAGAAACCCTCCCGGCGACCGGCGGCTTTCCTTTGGCATTCCGGAGCTGGACAAGATGCTGGATGGGGGCGTGCGCGAAGGCGACAGCGTACTGATAGCCGGGTCGTCGGGAACCGGAAAATCTGTGCTTGCCACCCAGTTTATTGCCGAAGGCGTAAAGCAGGGAGAACCGGGAATCGTGGCTGTTTTTGAAGAGCGGCCAGAAGCCTATGCGGAGCGAGCCGCGAGCCTGGGACTGGATCTGGCAACGCCGCAGGAAGACGGGAGACTCAAGATACTCTATCTGCGGCCACTCGACCTGTCAGTGGATGAGACCATGCAGTCGATTCTGGATGCGGTGCAGAAGATCGGGGCCAAGCGGCTGGTCATCGATTCGCTGGACGGCTTTGAGATGGCTCTGTCGCCAGGGTTCCGCGCGGACTTTCGCGAATCGCTGTACCGGATGATTTTTGCGCTGACGGGAATCGGGGTAACGATCTTGAGCACGGTTGAGGTGGATGAGTCTTTCACCGAATTCCCCTTCAGCACCTACTCCATTTCGTTCCTGTGCGACGACATTTTGCGCATGCGCTACGTATCCATCGATGGCCAGCTTCGCAAGGTGATGGTGGTGATCAAGATGCGCGGCGGCAATCACGCCAAGGATATTCGCGAGTATGAAATCACGTCGAAAGGCGTGGTGATTCTGGGCAATCGCCTGACGGACTACCAGGGACTTATCAGCGGAGTCCCGGTGCACTCACTCCGGCCCGCCCCAAAGGATGAGCCCGCCAAGGACACCGGGCGCGAGCATAAAGATTAATGGGGACATCAACAAACTCGACGCCACGGAACAGTAACGGTCTCGATTCGGACCAGGCCCTATCGACTTATGAGTTCGGCGAGAATTGCCTGATGTGCGAGAGAGACAGTGGTCCCCTGGCGAAAAGCAACCGCGGATCCTTCGACTCCGCAGGTGCATAAAGCCGCACCTGCTCCGCTCAGGATGACAAGTCCTTTAATTTCAGCTTCCGCATACGTCGATACGGCCTGATCCCGTTAAGCGCTGTTTACGCCGGAATTGAGCCGGCGCTTCTGTTCCCTCTGCCGGCTCTCTTTTTCCTATTCCCTGCTGCTCTGCAACAGGCCGCGCTGGCGCAGCTCGGCCATGATGCGCTCGACTTTCCAGTCGAGGGCGCCGGTACAGTCGAGGCGTACGTGGGCGTGGGCGGCGGTGGGGCGCACCCACTTTAAACTGGCGGGGCGGACGGTGGCTTCATATTGCAGCCGGACGGACTCGGGAGTGCGGCCGCGGTCGGTGACATCGCGCCGGAGGCGGCGCTCGAAACAGAGGTCGTCCGGCGCCTCCATATAAACGCGCAGGTGGTAGTGGGGGAGGATCTCAGGGTAGGCGAGGGCGAAGATGCCTTCAACGAGCACAAACGCGCCGGGGTGGACGGTTTCAGTTTGGCCGGGGACGCGGGAGTGGGTGGAGAAGTCGTAGAGCGGGCGCTGAATGGCCTGGCCGCGGGCGAGCGCGGCCACGTGAGCGGCGAGGAGCGGGCTTTCGATCATGGCGGGGTCGTCAAAGTTTGTGAGCGCGCGCTCGGAGGGCGGCAGGTGGGAGAGGTCGCGATAGTAGTGGTCGAGGGGGAAGTGCAGGCCGGCTAGGGTTCGGGCGAGCTCGACGGCGAGGGTGGTTTTGCCGGAGCCGGAGCAGCCGGCGATGGCCAAAATGCAGGGATTAGGGATTAGGGAACAGGGACCAGGGATTAGGGAATAGGGATTAGGGGCGGGTGGCGCGGGATGGGATGGAGGCGGCGGGGTCATGGGGCCTCGTCGATTGCGGCGGCGATGCGGGGGGCGAGGCGGGCGAGGAGCGCGGCGAGTTGGCGCTCGACTTTGCGGCCGGCTTCAAAGACCTCCTGATGGCTGAGGGGAGTGTCGCCGAGACCGGCGGCCAGGTTGGTGACGCAGGAGATGCCGAGGACCAGGACGCCCATGTGGCGCGCGACGATGGTTTCAGGGACGGTGGACATGCCGACGAGGGTTGCGCCGAGGGTGCGGAAGGCGCGGATTTCCGCGGGAGTTTCAAAGCTGGGGCCGGGGGTGGCGAGGTAGACGCCTTCAGCGAGGTCGCCGAGGCCTTCCTCAGCGGCGGCCTGGCGGGCGAGTTGGCGCAGGCGGCGGGAGTAAGCCTCCGTCATGTCAAAGAAGCGCAGGCCGGCGGCGGGGATGGATGCGAAACGCGGCTCGTTGGGTCCGGTGAGGGGGTTGAAGCCCATGAAGTTGATGTGGTCAGCGAGGAGGACGAGCTGACCGATGCTGTAGCCCTCCTGGATGCCGCCGGCAGCGTTGGTGAGGATTGCGGCGCGGATGCCGAGAGCGCCGAGGACACGCATGGGGAAAGTGACCTGGGCTGGGGTGTAGCCCTCGTAAGAATGGACGCGGCCCTGCATGACGAGGACCGGCGTGCCGCCGAGCAGGCCAGCGACGATGCGGCCGGAGTGGCCTTCAACAGTGGACTGGGGGAAGTTGGGGATTTCAGAGTAAGGGATGATGACGGGGTGAGAGACGGAATCAGCGACGGCGCCGAGGCCCGAGCCGAGGACGATGGCTAGGCGCGGTGGTGCAGTGGGGAGGGGGCCGGCGAGGCGGGTGCGCAGGAAGGCGGCGGCCGCAGAGACCTGATCGTAGTAGGAGTTGGCCATTGAGAATACTTTAAAGCAGCTTCCAGCTTCCAGCTTCCAGCTTCTAGCTACCGTTTGGAATCGTAGGTGGTGGTGGTGGAGATCTGGGCGGAGGCTGGATTGCGGCGGCGAAGGAAGGCTGCGTTGAGGGCCTGTTCGAGGCGGTGCTGGAGGCGGGGACGAGGTTGAGCGGTGCGCCGGCCGCAGGCTTCTGGGGCGTTGGCCATTTGCCGGGCGAAGTTCCGGTAGCCATGGGTGCCGGGATGAAGCGTTTCCCAATAGCTTTTGCGGGTGAGCAGCGGCTCATGCAGGTCAATGAGCTGGTTGCGCAGGATCTTGATGCCGCAGAGGAGGTTGTTGCGTGGATCGAAGATGGTTTTGCCGGGGTCGTGGTTGGGCAGACCCTTGTCGTGCTTCCAATCGAAGTCGCAGCCGTATCGATCCGAGTCCTCGTACTTGAGCTGGAGGAGGCCATCCTGGCGCGAGGTGTGGTGGGTGACCGGGTCGACGATGGCGACCGCGGACTCAGTGTGGCGGACGTCAGCCGTGGGCGTGAGGCCGGCTTCAGCGCCGGCCAGTGCCTGGAAGAAGTAGGCCCAGAATGCCCGCTTGTCGGCGTCAGGCAGGAAGTTGAAGCGCGGGCAGAAGGTCTTGACGTCGCGGGCCACCTGGGTTGAGAGCAGCTCGGGCGGCAGGTTCTCTTCAATCAGGACGTCCCACTGGGGGTCCCAGGGGTCGTCGCCGTGGAGCTCGACTTTCTGGACGGCAATTGGAGTGGGCGGCGCGGGCTTGATCTGGGCCGGCGCCACCGGGCCGGGCGGGACGGGAACGGGCGGCACCGCGGCGGCGTCGAGCTGGCCGCGGGCTCCGGGCTGGGAAAGCGGCTGCGCGGCGGCGGGAACCGTGGCGGGCTGAGCCGGTGTGGAGGCTGGTTGTGCCGGCTGGCCGGCCTGCGGCTGGGCAGGAGCCGAAGCGATGGCCAGTGCAAAGGCCAGCGCTGCCGAGTTGACTAAGAGCTTGCGCACAACAGGCTGTGATGCGATGGGACTTCAAGGTAGTTGCGCCGGGCGAAATTCTGTTTTGAGGGTGAATGAAGCTTTCTTTGAAAACAGGAGGGTTACATCGGATTGGGCAGAGTTGGATGAAGCTGCGGAGAGCGGGGCCGGTGCGCTGATTGGAACGCAAGTTGCTGCGCGCGTGCCCTCGATTCAAGCGCGTTGAGGTTGCGATACAGGGAATGAGCGTCCGGTGGAGAAGGTCTGGATTTCGAGATCGACGCTGGCGATTTCAGAGCCGCAATCGCGGCGCCGATTGCAGGTGCACTGGCAAAGCTCAGTGAAGCGGATGTGGCCGGACTGGCTGAGCTCGACCCCGGCGGCTACCAGGACGCTGTAAATATCAACGCAGGCCTGGCGCTCAAACTCGAACAGCATGTTGATGGTGCCGGTATCACTTGCGCCGCGGCTGAGGACCCAGCCGCCGCAACCGAGGATGGCGCCGGTGAGGGTACAGACAAGGCGCGAGGGCTCAACCTGGGAGACGGCCTTCATCTCCATTGCCCAAGGAATGGTGAGCTGTGGCACAGCCTGCGAGTTGGGCATGATGAACCTCACTGCGGCATTTATCGGAGGCTGCGGGATGATCTTGACTGGTGTTGCGGAGTCGAACGGTAGTTGACTCTGTTTGGAACAGGCGGAGGGGGTGTGGGGGTAATTTGAAGTGAGCAGGGAGTAGGGAGCAGGGATTAGGGACCAGGGACTAGGGATTAGGGATTAGGGATTAGGGAGGGCGCCGGTGCGGACCGGAACGTTCGCTGACAGATTAGAGGGGAAACATTTCTGACACTGCGAACCGAGAATTGTAAGCTAATCATCATGATCGTCGGGACGGGCATTGATGCGGTGGAGATCGAGCGCATTCAGCAGACGGTAAATCGGTACGGCGAACGGTTTCTGAAGCGGGTGTTTACGGCAGGGGAGCAGGAGTACTGCCTTCGCAAGAAGAGTTCTGCGGAGAGCTTTGCCGGACGGTTCGCGGCCAAGGAGGCGGGCGCAAAGGCGCTGGGGACGGGGATCAGCCGGGGCGTGACGTGGACGGAGATTGAGGTGGTGCGGGAGCGGAGCGGCAGGCCGACGATGAAGTTTCACGGGCGGGCGGCGGAGATTGCCGCGCGGCTGGGGGTGGGGAATGCGGCGCTTTCATTGACCCATACGAAGCTGCTGGCGATGGCCAGCGTTGTGCTGGAAAGCAGGGACGAAGGGATGAAGGGCGCAAGTAACTGAGGATGTTGGGGTGGGCCATTGGGATCAGCGCGGCGGAATGCTATGCTCAGGTCAAGGCGGCTTGAGCCGTCGATTTAGAGGGGAACAGTGCCAAGCCGGAAAGAGATCAAGTGGGCGCAACTGAAGGTGGGCACCCTGGTGCTGCTGGGGTTTGCCATTCTGATTGGACTCATCTTTCTCATGTCGAGTTCGTCTGGTGGATTGTTCGCGCGCAAGTTGATCTTCCGATCCTATTTCCCGAATGCATCAGGTCTGAAGGCCGGCGCGCCGGTTGCTCTTGAGGGCGTGACGATCGGCAACGTGCGCAGCATTAATATTGTGCCTGCGCACGGCCCAGCCCCGGTGCTGGTGACGATGGAGGTGGGCGCGGCGGCCCTTCCCGGGCTGCACACGGACTCGACCACCGCGATCAAATCCGCCGGCGTTTTGGGCGACAGCTATGTGGATATCACCTCTGCGAAGGCGAATGGGCCGGCGCCGCGCAACGGAGCCGAACTGCAGGCCCGCAGCGTGGCCAGCATCGACCAGGTAGTGGACACCAGCCAGCAGGCTCTGCAGGAGGTGTCCACGATGATGAGGAAGGTGGACGTGGTGCTGGACACCTTGAACTCGAGGCGTGGAACAGCCGGGGACCTCCTCAACGACCCGAAGCTCTACGAGCACCTGACCAAGATTGCCAGCAACCTGGACATAGTGACCGATCGACTGGCGAATGGTTCAGGCACCCTGGGCAAGCTGATGAGCGACAACTCGATGTACGACAAGCTGAATTCGACGGTGGACCGGCTGAACACGATTTCCGAGTCGATTGCCGAAGGCCACGGGTCAGTGGGCAAGCTGGTGCACGATGAGACGCTCTACAACAATCTGAACGATGCGGTGAAGAATACCAACACGCTTGTGGAAGGGATCAATGCAGGCAAGGGCGCCGTGGGCAGAGTGGTGGCGGACCAGGCGTTCGCGGACAAGCTGGACGACACGCTGACCAACCTGGACACGATTGTGAAGGGGTTGAACGACGGCAAGGGCACGCTGGGGCAGTTGATGGTGAACCGGTCGGTATACGACAGCCTGGACGCGACCATGGACCAGGCGCACCTGTTGCTGAAGGCGGTGCGCGAGAATCCGAAGAAGTATATGGTGATCCGGATGAAGCTGTTTTAAAGGCAGCCTGCAGCCGAAAGCCGACAGCCCTTAGGAGACCATTTCGCATCTGCTCCGACCGCGACCGGAAACAAAGTTAAATAGAAAGCTGTTGCCTGCCGGCTGTGAGCTGTCCGCTGCCGGCTGGTTGCGCGCGGTACAATTCTGCGGTGTGGCGGAAACGTTTTCAAAGGCGTGAGCCGCTGCAAAAGGGGGAGCGATGAAGCTGAGCAGGAGAAGTTTTCTGGGCGGGGCGGCGGCCGCAGGCGCGGCAGTGGTTGTGCGCAGGCCGGCGGGCGCGCTGGACACGGCGAACGCAGGCGCGGCGGTGGATGTGGCCACCAGGGATCTGACCCGCTCGGCTGTGGCCAAGGTGCAGTGGAAGGCGGAGCCGTTCCCGATGACCGATGTGCGCCTGCTGCCCAGCTTCTGGAAAGAGACGATGGAGCTGAACCGCAGCTACCTGTACTCGCTGCCCAACGACCGGCTGGCGCACAACTTCCGAGAGACGGCGGGGATCCCGTCCGATGCCGATCCGCTGGGCGGCTGGGAGGAACCGAAGGGCGAGTTGCGCGGACACTACATCGGGCATTATCTGAGCGCGTGCGCAATGCTCTATGCCAGTACGGGCGATGAGTTTATCCGCACCAAAGCGAATGAGCTGGTGGGGATGCTGGCCGCATGCCAGGCGAAGGATGGGTATCTGAGCGCGTTTCCCAGGGAGGAGTTTGACCGGCTGCGGGCGTTCAAGGATGTGTGGGCGCCGTTTTACACCTATCACAAGATCCTGGCCGGCATGATCGATATGTATGAGCACACGGGCAACCGGCAGGCGCTGGATGTGGCCGAGCGCATGGCGGGATGGGCACAGGCGTTTGCGCAGCCGTTCTCAGAGGACGACTGGCAGAAGGTGTTGCTGACCGAGCAGGGCGGCATGATGGAGTCGGCGTACAACCTGTACGGGATTACGGGCGACGCGAAGTATCGCGACCTGGCGGTGCGGTTTGAGCACAAGAAGATTCTGGATCCGCTGGCGCGGGGTGAGGACATGCTGGCGGGCAACCACGCGAACACGAATATTCCCAAGGTGATTGGCGCGGCGCGCGGGTATGAGCTGACGGGGGACGAGCGGCTCAAGGCAATCAGCGAGAATTTTTATCGTTTTGTGACTGAGCATCACGCTTACTGTACGGGGGGAACGAGCAACAGCGAGTTCTGGCATGCGCCGGATGCGGTTGCGAGCCAGCTTGGGCCGGACACGGAGGAGTGCTGCTGTAGCTACAACATGATGAAGCTGGCTCGGCACCTGTACGGGCAGGACCCGGATGCGAAGTTTTTCGATTACTACGAGCGAGTGCTCTACAACGTGCGCTACGGCACGCAGAACCCGAACGGGCTGCTAGCGTATTTTGTCTCCCTCACGCCGGGAATGTACAAGACGTTTGGGACGCCGCTGGACAGTTTCTGGTGCTGCACGGGAACGGGCAGCGAGGAGTACACCAAGCTGAACGACTCGATTTACTGGCACGATGAAAACGCGGTGTACGTGAATCTCTACATCCCATCGGTGCTGGACTGGCGCGAGCACGGATTGAAGGTGCGGCAGACGACGAAATTCCCCGAGGAGGAGCAGATCACGTTTACGGTGGAAAGCGCGCCGGCAAATGCGACGGCGATTAAGCTGCGGATTCCCTATTGGGCCACTAAGGGCGTGGCCGTGGCGGTGAATGGAGAGCCGGTGAAGGCGGAGGCAGCACCTTCAAGCTATGCGACGGTGGAGCGGACGTGGAAGGCGGGCGACGTGGTGACGCTGGATATTCCGCTGGTGCTGCATGTGGACAGCGCGCCGGATGACAAGACGGAGCAGGCGGCAATGTTCGGGCCGCTGGTGCTGGCGGCGCGGCTGGGGATGGAGGGATTGACGGCGGCAATGCTGGAGGGGACACACGGGCCGAGACGCTACGAGGCGGGATACCCCATGCCGGTGGTGGATACACGACCGCCGACTCATCAGCAGTGGGCGGTGGATGGCGAGCCTGTGCCGCCTCCGACGCCGGTCATTGTGGACGGCGTTTGGTTTGAGAAGGTGGAAGGATCGCGCGAGTTTCCGCTGATGTTCCGGACCAAAGGGCGCGGGCCGGCGCACACGCTGGTGCCGCTGAACCGGATTATGGATGAGCGGTATTCGGTTTACTTGAAGGTGGAAAGCGCGTGAGTCAAGCCGGTAGCCGGTAGCTCGTAGCTGTTAGCTGGAGTCGGGGAATCACCAAGCGCGCTAGAATAAGCCACGGAGGGTCTGTCTTGAAGGCTAGGCGAAAATTTACGGTCCTGATCGAGCAGGATGAAGAGGGTTACTTTGTCGCAACCGTACCAAGCCTCCGCGGATGCCACACGCAAGCCAAGAATTTGGACACGCTGATGAAGCGAGTGCGTGAGGCGATTCTTCTGTGTCAGTCGACGAAAGCCCCCCTCATGGGCTAAAGCCCGCGCTTCTTTGGTGTCGCTTTCGGCACGACTGAAGTCGAGCCCTGTTACAAAACGCCCGAAGCAGATTCCCTGCGGGAATGACAGAAAGAAAAGCAAGAACAAAAGCAAGTGCGGGGGAACTCAGCACGACGCTGCTGTTCAATATGCGCGCAATTCGAGAATGGCTTTGAGGATTCTCTCCGGCTGGGGCAGGATCTCGTCCTCCAGGATCGGCTGATAGGCCACGAAAGTGTCCATGCCGGCTACGCGCTTCACCGGCGCGTCCAGGTCCTCGAACAACTCGTCGCCGATGCGTGCGGCTAACTCCGCGCCGTAGCCCCAGCTCAGCATGTCTTCATGCGCGACTAGGACGCGGCTGGTCTTGCGGACGGATTCGGCGATGGCTTCCCAGTCGTAGGGGTTGAGCGTGCGGAGGTCGAGGACTTCGACTTGGATGTCATGCTTGCGTTCGGCGGTTTGCGCGGCCTGGAGCGCGCGGGGCACCACCGCGCCGTAGGTGATCAGCGTGAGGTCGGTTCCGGGGCGG
>Ga0265338_10009808_pt1 | contig 11353 bp, 12 predicted proteins | sample 42126metaG_FD_193579 | JGI IMG/M metagenome (GOLD analysis project Ga0265338, IMG submission 193579) | Rhizosphere microbial communities from Carex aquatilis grown in University of Washington, Seatle, WA, United States - 4-21-26 metaG | ecosystem: Host-associated > Plants > Roots > Rhizosphere... | reverse complement strand
ATGATGGTGCGCATAAGATTCCTAACGCCCAGAACTCAGCCACGCCGGACGTGCGATGTCAACCGCGAATGCGGGACTGGAGCGGCCGACCCGCTGCGTGTTGCGTTGTATGCGCTCTGCGCAGTTCGTAGTTGGTTCAGTGGAGTCAGGTGTTGCCTGACACCCTCGGCCTCCGGCCTTCGACCGCACAGGCTCGGTCAAATTCTTTTCGTCCCGCCCTATGGGACTCAAATGGCTGCAGCAATTTGCTGGGCATTTCGGGCTGCATGATTCTGTAGCTTTTTGTCGATAACTCGTGTCAGGCGTCCTCTCACCCGGCGGAGATGTAATATCGGATACACATTCCCGATGACCTGAACAACCATAAACCAGAATATGACGCCCCACCAATGCTGAACGCACGCAAACACGATGTAAGGGATAACCAATGCTGCGGCCCAAAAATGAGCTGCTTCTGCCCCTTCAATCTGGGTTTGCACGTTGGTCGGATCACCGGGGTAACGCTTTAAATAGACCAACGGCTGTAAATAGCGGAGCGGAGTCCGTCGGAGCAGCTCGCCAAAGGCTGAAACGCCCAACACCCGGTAAAGCCGGCTCCGCATTTCCCACACGCGCACCGTCCGCAACCAACGTGGCAATCTTAACAGGAACAGGGGACGCGCAAAAGCAACCAATCCAAGAAAACAAAACATCGTGGTCAAGACAAACCATGGCGAGGTGAAGCCAACAGCCCGCCGGAGCATAAAGAGCGAGAAAGCGAATGCAACGGTGACAGCAAACAGGATGAATATGTCGAGTAACCGTTTCATTCGGAATAGCGCTTAATGCCCAACGATCCAAGGCTGAGCCGCGCCGACCGGCGGCCAGGGTCCAACTGGAATAATGACTCTCAACTTTCATCTTTCAACCCTCAACTGTCAAGGCAGTGGCAAGCCCGCTCCCGATGCCGTTTAACCACGGATTGCACGGATTTTAAAGCCCATCAGGGCTGCATATTTGTAGAAAGGTCGAGGCAATCCTCCACTCCCGCCCCAAGGGGCGCTTGCACCTTGTTCGGGATGCCGCCGAGGGCGATGGCGGCGGAGTGCGGCCGTCCCCGGCCGCTGCAATATCCTAACTGCTGCGCGCTTTGTTCAATCTGATTACGGCTTGCCTGGCCACATTGCTGCGCCCGGGGACGGGCGCACTCCGGCAAGGCGCAAACGTCGCGCAGGCGTTTGGCCGTGACGCACAGGCATGGGGTGTTCACCCCATATACAGACTGAAGCCGTCAGCTCATAATATTCATGATCCGCGGTTCGCTGTGGAAGAATCAAACATTCCGCGTGGCAAATTTGCGTGCAGGGGGGACGTCGCTGACAGCGGCCGCTGGAACCAAGCATTGAATTTTTATGAAACGAATCACTGTTTTGCTGGTGGAAGATCATGCAGTTGTGCGCGAGGGATTGCGCAACTTGATCGAACTCGAAAATGATTTTGAAGTCGCCGGCGAAGCGCACACCGGTCGCGAAGCCGTCGTTCAAGTCAAAAAACTTCAACCCGACGTGGTCTTGATGGACATTGCCATGCCGTTGCTGAATGGTTTGGAGGCCACCCGCCAGATGCTCAAAACCAACCCCGCCACCAAAGTGCTCATGCTCTCCGCCCACAGCGATGATGCTTATGTGAAGAACGCAACCGAATCCGGCGCCATGGGTTTTCTGCTCAAGCAATCCACCGCCAAGGACGTGTGCCGGGCGATCCGCGAAGTCCACATGGGGAAAAAGTTTTTCAGCCCCGTCATTTTCCGACGTCAGGAACGTATCCATCCGCTGGCGCCCGACCGCACGGGCGGGTTCTCAAAAAAAGCCGCCGCGCTGACCTCGCGCGAGATGGAGGTGCTGCAACTGATCGCCGAAGGCAAAGCCAACAAGGAAACCGCCGCGGAACTGGGCATCGGCATGAAGACCGTCGAGAAACATCGCGAGCATGTCATGCAGAAGCTCGACATCCACGACACCGCCGGACTCACCCGCTACGCCATCAGCGCCGGCATCATCGAGAGCAGCGTTCAGTTGACCATCGTTTAGCGGTAATTTGAACCGCCCCTCGTCGCGTCGAAGCAGCGCGAAGACGAGCTTTTAACCACGGATTACGCGGATTGCACCGATTTTAAAGCCCGTCAGGGCTGGCATATCTGTAGAAAATCAGAATAAACAAATCCCAGGCTCCGTTCAGGAGCGACATCATCTTGAATTTGGAGATGTGAGCTTCCTCGCGAGCCGGCTCGTCAGTAGCCTCGCCCCACCGGTTGATCCCGCATCCCTGCCTTTATTTGGCGGGCAGGCCGATGTCCTGGCTCAGTTTGGCGGCGGCTTCGGGGTTCACCCATTTCACCAGCGAAATAAAGTTCACCAACGCCGGACTGTCGGGTTTGATCTTGAACAGGTTCTTCAGGGCGCCCACGACCTTGTTGTACGTGTCCGCGTATTTTTCGTGCATCAGCCGGGAGATGTAGGATTCCATCACGGCCTGGGCAATCGGATCGGTTTGGCCGTCGGGCAGGTAGGGCAACAGGCAGAAGATGCGGACCAGGGCCATCGGCTCGGCTTCAATCAGCACCAGCCAGCTTTGTTTGACCTCGTCGGCGTCGTATTGGCCATGCAGCCGGTCGCGGATGGCGGTGGCGATCTCATTGGGCGCGGCCCGCTGCGCCAGGCGGGCCTTGATGTTTTCCCAGGCAACCTGCTGCGCCAGTTCCGGGGTGACTGCGGCATCGTTCCTTTTTAATTCCGCTTCAAGGTCCTTCAAGCCGAGGTCCTGGCCGACGGCCAGACCGAGGGCTTCCGCCTCGTTTTTGCGAATGCGGGTCGAGGTCATCATGGCCTTCACCACCGGCCGTTGCAGTTCGGGTTGGATGAGCCGCACTATGGCAGCGATGGATGGTGACGGTGGCGGCTTTTGATTGGGGATGAGATGTTTGACAAAGGTGGCAATCACGCCTTCGAGTTCGGGCACTTTTTCCATTCGCAACGTAAGCACGTACTTCAGGGTCCGGCCCGTGCGCCCGACCTTTCCGATGTTGTTGACGACCATCAGGCGTTGGTCGTGGCCGGCGACAAAGGCCAGCAGGGTTTCCGCCTGTTTGATCAGTTCTTCGTCCAGGATGTCATGGTCGTTGGTGACCACCAACTGTTCGATCACCGCCGGGAGGCGCTGGGCAAAAATGCCCTCGGACGTTTCCGTGTTTTGATGATTGTAGTAATGGAGCAGTTCCAGGATGAACGAGAGTTTCAGAAAGGCGTTTTTCTGCGCATGGGCTTCGGGGGTGGATGCCTTGCTGCGCTGGATTTTCTGGTGCAGGGCCAGCAGTTCCTTCCGTTTGTCGGCCGGCAGGGCGTCTTTGGGGAGCACGGACTCGAAATCATTTTTGAAGCCCAATACAATTTCCTCCGGCTTCGGACGCGGATTGAGCTTGGCGTCGGTGGTCAAATCGTTGAAGCAGGCGAGGGCGGGTTCGCCAAATTCCCGCACAATCCGCTCCCGCGGCACGTGGCCTTTGACGAAACAGCGACTGGCCCGGACGTTTTCCGGGGAGAAGAACGAATCCGGGTGAGTAACGAAGGAGTGGAGCATCTTGGTCTCAAGGGGTGTTTCCAGATGGACCAACTCTTCCACGGCCGGTTTTAAGGCCGCGGTGAGGTCGCGTTTGGTTTGCTCCATCACCTTGAGGATCGCCGGTTGCAGGACGTTGCCCTCAATCTTGCCGTTGACCAGCGCGGAACAGACCTCGTTGACATGGGCGTTGTGCTCGACCAGCCGGGTAACCATGACACCGACATCGTTGATGGGCAGTTTGCTCACCAGGCCGGCGATGAGGTTCACGAGTTCGCCGTGTGATTTCTGGCGGTATTCGATGGTCTTTTCCAGAAGGGTGCGCAGCGATTTGTTCTCCTGTTCCAGCGCGCTGCGCTCGGATTCCAGTTGGTCCACGCGCGTGGCCAGGCCATGCCATCCGTGCTGGATTTCTTCCATGGAAGTGGGCGGCCGGTTGCCGTTCTCGGTGTCTGGCTTTGCCATGAACCAATATTCCACAATTCCGGCTTTTTTTTCCAACAATTTTTATGACGCAATTGCCGGGAGCGCCGTTCCCGGGAGCGCCGGCATCCTGCCGGCTTATTGGAAGTTGAATTATAAAAACTCGCCGGCGAGACGCCAGCGCTCCCGGGGCGCCAGCGTTCCTTGGAAAATGCCGGCAAGATGCCGGCGCTCCCAGTCCTTACGAGTTGATGGCGTGCTCTGACTGCCGGTCTTGAAAGTAGGGAATGGAGGCAGGTGAATCAAAACCGTGACGTATCTGGTTTGACACCGCGCCGGCGAAATCCCGGTAGAGGGTGATGGCGACGTGTTCGTTGCGGCGGATGCAATCTTTGATGGCTTCGGGGTCCTTCTGGCAATGAATCAGTGTCTTCCACGAATAGATGTGCTTGGGTTTGTGGAAGTCGCTGTTGGCGATGAACGGCAATCGTTTGAGGCCGATGTCGTTGAAGATGTTGTTGCGATTGGCGATTTCCCAGGCGTCGAGCAGCGGCGCGAATTGTTCCTGGTTTTCCCAAAGATACAGGGTGTTCTTGCCCCATTCGCTTTTCATGATATGCGGGTGCGAGGCCACGGCCAGCGCGCCCTGCTTGTGGATTTGCCCGATGATTTCGGGAATATCGAGCGACGCATCAATCGGCGCCTTCAAATCAATCCCGAGCAGGTGGGCGGAGGTTTTGCGCGTGTAACCGTCCTTGTTGAATTCAATGCCGGTCATCAGCAGCATCTTGTAGCGTCGCCAGGCGCGCTGGCGTTCGCGTTCGATGACGGCGAAATATTCCGCCACCTGTTCCTGGCCGAGCGTGCAATTGGCCAGTTCCGACAGTTTGCCCAACAGGCGACTCGGGTCCGCCAGGTGGTCGGTGATGCAAATGCAATCGAAACCCCGTTCGCCATAAAAATCCACAATCTCCGGCACGCTCAGTTTACCGTCGGAATAATTCGAGTGGATGTGGAAATCGCAGAGCAACATCCTGGCATGGTCGCCGTTTCCGTTTTGGGCCGGCGCAGGACGCATGACGCGGTCCGGCGCGGTTTCGAACAATTTGAACGCCTTGCGGCCGGTCGTGTCGTCGCCGGCTTCGGCGAGGATGAGTTCGGCAATGCGCAACGCGGCGTCGGGGTGGCTGGCCACTTTAAGATTTTTGCGCCATTCCGACCAGAGCGCGGCGCGTTTGGCGAAGGCCTTATCCACCAGTTCGGCGACCTCGCGGTTTTTCTCGCCGATGGCGCCGAGATTATAGCGCCAGATCAATTCCGCGTTGCCTTCCTCCTGACCGGGGATGACCTGGTTGACAATCATCGGACAGCGCGCGGCGATGGCTTCCTGCACGGTTGCCCCGCCGGCCTTGCTGATGACCAGATGGTGCGACCTCATCAATTCGGGCATCTGGTTTGTCCAGCCCAGCACCTTCACGCGGTCGGATTGTTTGCGCGTGCGCTCGATCAGCTCGGCGCGCAATTTGGCGTCGCGTCCGGCGGTGATGGTGAGGTGCACGTGGTCGAGTTCGAGCAACCGGTCAATCGCCTTGCCGGCCTTTTTTTTGCCGGTATTGATGATGTAAAGCACGCGGCGCGGTTCGTCTCCGAGCGGCGCCGGCAATTCCGCCGCCGGTTCGGCGAACACGGGGTTCACCGGGAAACCGAGCACCTTGATTTGTTTTTCCGGAACACCGCCCTGGCGCAGGACTTCCGCGGAGGCCTCGTTGGCCACGCAGAAGAGGTCGCTGGGCGCGCGGAACCACGCGGAATTGATGGTGATGGAATCGGTGACGACGGTGATGAACCGGAACGGACGCTCGTGCTGGCCGTGATAAATTTTCCGGATGACGTGGCCGTAAACGGGGTAGGTGGAGATGACACAGTCCGGCTGCGTCTCGGCCAGGATTTTTTCGAGCGTGCCTTGCAGGCGGGTAAAATTGCCGAGCTGCTTTTCGACGAGCGGCGATTTGTCGAGCAGCGAGTAAATGCCGCCCCACAGCCGGGGTGCGTATTGCACCACGCCGAGATAGGTTTTACGGGCGAACGTATTGAACACGCCGTAGCTGTCGGCGAAGAGATCAATCACCTCGGTGCGCGCGTCCTCGTCCAGCAACTCAATCGCGTCACGCAAACTGCGGGCGGCGGCGTTGTGCCCGTCTCCGAATCCGGCGGTCAAGATCAGGATTTTTTTCATGCACGTCCTCGGACAGTAACACGCTAATTTAAGCGTGTTACAGCCAGGTGACGGACGGGTTAACTTTTATTCACAATTTATTCGCAACCGGGTGTGAATAAAGTGGCCGGTTATGCGGGGTTTCCCTTAGGCTGAAATTTTTCCAACTCCCAATCTGTTTTCTCCAATCGGCCAAGTGATGCCGTCCACGATTAAACCGATTTTCAAACGGATCCGCTCATCCATTATTTGGATTGCTAATTATTATAGTTTTGTTGGTTGTGACCGTCACCCCTTGAAGGCAAATGTATTGCCGTCAAAAAAAGCGAAAGGCAAAACCATGCACCTGTTATTAATCACGCCGCTTCTTGCCAGCGACGCTTTGGTTGCCCCCAGCGGAGCCGTGGTCTTTGTAATCCTCGCCGTTCTGGCTGTGTTGCGCAGTCGTTGATCCGGCACTTTCCGGTCAGCCATTGGCGGGTTGGAAATTTTTAAGGACAGGCACCAGCGATGATTTTGGTGCTCATGCCCACAGTACGCTCTACGCCTGAAGGGCAACGGCAGGAATTCAGAACGCGCCGCTGTCTAGGCGGCCGGGATCCGCACAACATCAATCAATTCCTCGCCGGTGGCGAAGCACTTCCACTTTCCATTTTTGTCCACGATCGCCAAACACCGGTGGCCATTACATTGAACCCAGTGCGTTTCTTCTGCCGGTGGCGCTGTCAGGTACAGGTCAATTTTCGATTGACGGAATTTAACGGGACAATTCATCACCTCAAATTTAACTCCGGCCGTAAGCCGCCATTAATCACAAATTGTCGGCGTTTGTGTGTTTTTTGTTAAAACGTCAGATTAACGGTCCCGATCGCGCCCCGGCCGAAATTCAAATGCAGTTGATAAAGCTGTCATTCTGAAGCACACTGCCAGTGTGCCTTCAGAAACATTCAAAGCGAGCCGGTGGACGCGCGGCAATTTCCTTTTCCGCACGATCATCGAAGTGACGGACCGGTCGGTCGTCCGGCACAAACGGTCGTGGTTCAGCAACGATGAAATCAGCATCAGCATCTCGAAGGTGGCCTCCGTTCATGTCAAAACGGGAATCCTCTGGTCGGACATATTGATTGAATCGTCCGGCGGCAGCGATCCGTTGATCAGCCACGGCCACCGGAAGGCGGACGCGCGCCGCATCCGTGAACTGGTCGAAGCCGCGCAGGGAAGCCTGGGTGGCCCGGAGAAGTTGAAGTTGTCGTGAGCCGTCGTCGCTACGCTTTGACGCGCCAAGGCCGGCTCGTCAGCAGCCTCGCCCCACCAATTAACAGGAAAATGGAAGCGCACTATTTGCGAATGAAATGGTTCGGCTGCATTTGTGGGTTGCTGCTTATGGGTCCGCTGGCGGCACGCGCGGAAGACGACACGGTCACCTTGCCGGACCTGGTTCAAGGCGCGCAACAATGGGCGCAGGAAAATCTTGATACGAACGTTCTCAACGCCCTTCCCACGGTGGACGACCCCCAGGTGCAACAATTCTTCCGCGATTTGCAGCAGCGTTATCAAGGCGATTACGTGGTGGACCTGGCGGCGCTGAGACAAACGGCCCAGACCGTCCTGTCGTTGCTGGAAAGCAGCGAGAATACGCGGCCCTACGCCGCCTGGCTGAAGGCGCAGATGGATTACCTGGACGTCGCAGACGAAATCCGGCTCACCATTGCGCCGCCGAACGTCGAGACGAACCAGCCGCCCCCGCCGGTTCCCAATCCTTCGCCGCAAAAGGAACGCGAGCTTTGGATAAAAAAAGTCTCCGTGGCTCCCTGGCCGCCTTCGGCCAAAGAATACGTGCCGGAGTTGAAACCGATTTTTACCGCGCAAAAGATTCCGCCGGAACTCGTCTGGGTGGCGGAAGTGGAATCGTCCTTTGACCGCCGGGCGCTGAGTCCGGCGGGAGCGGCGGGACTGTTTCAATTGATGCCGGACACGGCCAAACGGTTTGGTCTTTCCTTGTGGCCGCGCGACCAGCGTTATCAGCCGGAACCGAGCGCGACCGCTTCCGCCCAATATCTGAAATATTTGTACGATCGTTTCAAGGACTGGCGGCTGGTGCTGGCCGCTTACAATGCGGGTGAGGGCAACGTGCAGAAACTTCTGGACCGATATAAAACGCACAGTTACGACGACATCGCCGAACATCTGCCTGCGGAAACGCAAATGTATGTGCCCCGGGTTGAAGCCGTCCTCCGGCAACGCGAAGGCGCGGACCTTGAACAACTTTCCGCGCCGCAAAGTTGAACCCACTTCCGGCGGGAATCGGGCTTAGGGTTTCACCCCATAGCACGGGCACGTTTCCCCGGTTATTCTCATCCCATGAAAAACAAAAAACTTTTCTTCAAAACCAACGGGGTTGGATTCGTAGTGGGCGCCGCGGTCCTGACGATGCTGACCGCAAATACCGGCTACGCTGATGGGCTGCGCGTCGGGATAATCGTGGCACCGCCCGTGGTGGTGGCGCCGCCGGTAGTCGTGGTCCAGGACGATTACGTTTATTACCCCGACTATGGCATCTATTACAACAGCCAACGCCACCAATACGCGAATTTGGAAAACGGCGTGTGGGTTATGCAGCCGGCACCGCAGGGTGTCGCGGTTGACGTGTTGCTGGCTTCACCGTCGGTGCGGATGGATTTCCATGATTCCCCGGCAAACCATCACGCGGAGATGCTCCGGAAGTATCCCAGAAATTGGAGACCCGATGCTCGGCATCAGGACCATAGGGATAATGTGAAGGATTCCGGGCCGGATCACGACCGGAAATAGCCGGGACGAACGGATTCAGCGCCGGCGGTTGGTTCTGCCGGAACCGCCGGGAATGTTCCGAACGTGTACGGTTTCGAGGTGAATAATGAATGTCAATGGGTTCAGAGTAATAATTCGCGCCAGGAATACATTTATTTCGGCGGGATTGGAACTTGAGAGCCAGCGGGCATTTGCTGTGATTTATGATTCCAGCCTTGACGACGCCAAGGAGGTGGTCGGCAGGGAAAGAATGGAGATTGATGTCCGGTTTTTACAACAAATCACCGAATCCGAATATCTCTACCAAAAGGTGGTGGAACTTCCGGAACCGGGCCGCCCCCGGCCGGTGGTCTGCAGCCAGGAAAACGTGACTGCCTCGTCGCGGGATGGCGCAGCGACAGCGGTACAGCCAAACAGCTCACTTCATAGGGCGACTGCGTTAGGAGCGGATTAGACCACCCGGTGTCTCATGCTGGCCAGGATGGCATTGCGTTCACGCTCGCTTCGGTGGAAACGTGCCGGCACCAGTTGATACGGCCCGGCAGGCGCGTATCGTTCAACGCCAAAGTGAAAGCCGGTCATATCCTGATAACCCATCGGAATTTTTACCGCCTGCCTCAGTCTGGCGACGATTCTACGGAGGTGCCATGCGGTTCCGCGCCCGGAGAACTCGCGGTGCGAACGGCCAACTGTTGGTTCCGAAATTGCTTTCATGGATAACGCTACGTCTCAATCGGTCGGACCGCGACTGGGAATATCCTTGATTCAGGTTTGGAACGTGAACCTTGAGTCACTCCTGTGACCGGATGGCAAAATTCAGGACTGATCACATTACAGGGGTGAATGCCCCATGGTGAACGCAGGGATTTCAAGTGATACTCCTGGCGATGAACAATAAGACCTGGCTCATGGAAATGGAATTTCTGGCTTGCGCTGCGGTGATCGCAACCATTGCGCTAACTTTAATGGTGGGCAACGCCATCTGGAAAAGCATGGCCGGCGAATCGGCATAGCAAATCATGTGGCATCGCGTGTCCCCGCTCGAAGGAATGGGTCTGCCGAAAACAAAACGGCCGGAACGATTTTCTCATTCCGACTTTTGCCCTCAACCATCCACTCTCGACGCTCAACCCGCAATCAACCCTCAACCGGCCGCGCGGTCATCATCGGGAACAGTTCCTGTACGGACTGTGCGAAAGCCGGTGCCTCCGGGACGTTCGCCGGGCGAATGAATTTTGTCCGGCCGGTGCCCGACGCATCTTTCACCTTTAAGGCGAGCCGGTCAAAGCGTGCGTGAATCCGGTCCAAGCCTTCATCGTCACTATCCGGTGGTTGGTATTGATCATGAAAACCTTTATTGTGTCTCATGCAGCAAGGATAGGCTGGCCACGGCGCCTCTGCCATGGGGTGTTCACCTTAATCCAGGTCCTGCGGCTGTCCGACCGTCCTATGTGAACCTGCTCAATTCCCATCTGACATTTCCCATCTGCCAACTTTTCCCAGGTTGCTATCCTCCGGCGAACACCGGTCGAAAGTTTGCCTCGGTCAGGATGCGGGCGACTTCTGCGCGTTGGTCGCCCTGGATTTCGATCTGGCCATTCTTCACCGTGCCGCCGGTGCCGCAGGCGCGCTGCATCGCCTTGGCCAGTTGCTCCTTTTCCGGCAGTCCGATGCCGATAAAACCTTTCACCACCGTCACGGTCTTGCCGCCGCGCCCGGCCGTCTGCCGGATGATATCCACGCGCCCGCGATTCTTCCGCACGGGTTTCGATGATGGCGCTGAATCCGCCGGATTTTCCGGTGCGGGTGGGAGCCCGGCGCTGGACAGGGAGGCAAAGGGGTGGTGACTCAAACTTTGTCCGCCATCGGTGGGAATGCGTTTGCGTCCGCTCATGCTGGTTTTGACCGAAAGGCTAAATGCTAAAGGCTGAAATGATTTGGGTTGGAGTTTGGCCTTCAGCCTTGCATTGCTGATGGCCCTGACGACAGGTTGAAAACCCGAACATCGGAGGAACCAGACGTACAGATCTGCCTGCCATCAGAGCCGGAAGAATATACTCCATTTCCTTCTTTCTGCCACTCGGGCACTTCCTATTCTGCGGCGTTGTGGTCGGAAAGGCCAAAGGATAAACGCCAAGCGCTTAACTGATTTTCAGGGCCGGCGGCGCGGCCTTCCTGGCCACGCGGAAATCGATGAAGGCGGGGGTGCAGGTTCAAAACACAGGTAACGGGATAGGTTCAATACATAGGTAACACTTAAACTGGGCGGTAATGGGCGATAAGCTCAAGGATGCCCTGGAAAAAAAGTGAACCTATGGAACAACGAATGGA
>Ga0265338_10009807_pt1 | contig 11354 bp, 11 predicted proteins | sample 42126metaG_FD_193579 | JGI IMG/M metagenome (GOLD analysis project Ga0265338, IMG submission 193579) | Rhizosphere microbial communities from Carex aquatilis grown in University of Washington, Seatle, WA, United States - 4-21-26 metaG | ecosystem: Host-associated > Plants > Roots > Rhizosphere... | reverse complement strand
CAGCTCACGGCGCACCTACGCCGCCACCACCGACGGCCGCGAGGCGATGAGCGAGCCGCCATCGGCCGCGACGCGCGCGCAGCCCTCCACTTCGAGCACGCTCAGCCCTCGGGGGAGCCGGCGTTGGCGAACGATGCGCGCCAGCGTCCGGCCCTCATGCAGCAGGTAACCCGAGCGCATCGCCTCGGTCGCTGCCACGCCGTCGTCGAGGACGATCACCCGCCATTCCTGCGGCAGCAGCACCGCTCGCCCCTGGCGAATGACGGGCGCACCGGGCGGCATCACGTCGACGGGCCTGGCCAACGACACGGGTCGTCGACTCGTGCTCTGCGACCTGCGCGTCAATGGCTTCCAGACCTTTGGCTCCACGGGCAGGGGCGCGATCCTCTCCATCAGGCCCAGGAACACCGGGTCGGTCCGGAGGACATCGAAGTCGCTGTCCACCTCCATCAGCCGCCGGTGCTTGAAGCCGCCCTGGATGGCCTGCTCGAGCATCGCCCGTGAGTCATCGAGCCTGCCGGCGCGGGCATAGGCCGAGGCGAGCTCGCGCGCCCAGTCGGCCGAGGCACTTCGCTTCAGCTGACGATCGATCTGGCCAATTCCCTGCTCGATGTGACCCGCGTCCAGAGCCCGCCAAGCGAGCGCCGAGATGGCGTCGTGGCAGATGCGCTCCCCGGTCAAACCATCGCCCAGGGCAACGGCTTCGTCGCCGCGTCCGAGCCGGATCATCGCCGTTGCCCGCAGGTGCACCGCGTGGTCTTGCGGCGTCGTGGGCGGCGACGATTCGAGGATCGGCACCGCGCGCGCAGGCTCCTCGAGCTCCACCAGGAGCCAGCCCAACGCCCGCGGCGGGAGGAGCTCGATGCGCCCCAGCCGAAAGCACAGCTCGGCGGCAGCGTCGGGCTCGCCGGAGTTCAAGGTGTGCAAGACAGCCGCGCCCAGCGTCGCGGTCGCCAAGGGCTCGAGCAGTTGGCTCTGGAGCACGTTCTCCAACAGCGGCAGGCAGGCTTCCCGCTCGGCGCGCGTCCTGGCCTCGCGCATCCGCTTCTGGGCTTTGGTGGCGACCTCGTCGCGCACCTTCTGGAGCCAGTCACTCGTCGCTTGCGGCACCGACTCCTTCGACAGCGCGGCCGTATGGTCCAACGCGCCCTCGAGGTCGTCGGCCTTGAGCGCGCGCACGATCGCGTCGATGGCCTCGAGCCGGACCTGCGGCGGCTGCAAGAACGCCTGCACCTGCGAGTAGAGCAGCATCCCGGCGATGAGCCCGTCGACGGGCGACTGCTCCACCAGCGCGAACACCACCAGGAGCGCCCAGCCCAAGATCCCCACGACCGCGAATCCGCGCGGCCACGATCGCCGGGTGACGAGCTTGACGACTTTCTCGACCGCGACGCCTCCATCGAGCGGCTTGAGGGGAATGAGGTTCAGCGCCGACCACCCCCAGGTCACGAGGAGCGCGTCGAACCACATCAGGCGAGGCACGTGCACGCCCAGCATGCCCGCGCCAAAAACGAGCGCGCCCATCACCACGCCTGCGGCCGGGCCCGCGAGGTAGATGAGCAACTCGCGCTTCGCGTCGAGCAACGGAAAGAGGTCGTAGGTGGTGTTTCCGCCGAAGCCGAGCAGGTTGATGCTCGGCTTGCGCCCCATGGCGATGATCGCCGCCGCGTGGCCGAGCTCGTGCCCGAACACGCCAATCGTCCCCACCACCACCCAGGTCACGAGCGCCAGGCCGCCGCGCGCCCAGCCCAGCGCAACCATCGCCACGAGGAAGGAGGCCTCGACGCGAACGGGGATGCGACCGAACTTGAAGTTGAGACCGGGGACCTTGTTCATGCCCCACAAATCATCGCATGCGCGAACGCACCGTGATCTGGGGAATCCCTAAATCTCTTGAACGCGTCACGTGCCGCCATCGGGGAACAAGCACGCGTCGAGCGCCAACGCCGGGCACGCTTGATCCGGCTCGCAGAAGATCCCCGTCGCGCGACACGACATGCCCGCCGGACAATCGCCGCCGTCGCCGAGCGCGTTGCAGCCCTGCGCGCACACGCCGCCACTCACGCAGGTGAGGCCGCCGTCGCAGGTGTGGGTGGTGTCGCACTGGCCGACGAGCTTGCTGCCGCACGCCGTCGCCAGTGCGAGCACGAGAATGATCGCGAGCTTTCTCATGGCGAGCTAGTTGTCGCCCGGCTTGTCGAGGCGCTTCTTCGCCTTCTGGTACAGATCTTCGCTCGGCGAGGTCATGTCCATGACCGCGTGGTAGAGCTTGCGCGCGTTTTCGGGATCGCGCGCTTCTTCCTCGTACGCTTGCAGGTAGACCTCCTGCGCCCGCGAGTGCAGGTTGGCGAGGCCTTCCTTCGCGGTGGGCTCGCCCGGCTTGATCTGCAGCGCCTTGTTGAAGGCCTTGGCCGCGAGCGCGTAGTCCTGCCGCGCTGCCGCGTTGCGGCCCTTGATGACCAGCCCGCGGATCATGCGGTTCTTGATGCGGCTCACCAGCGGCCCCGAGGGCTCGATGTCCTCGAGCGCGGAGAGCGCTTTGTCCAGCGGCGCGACCTCGGCCTCGTAGTTCTGGTCGGCGTCGAGACCGTCTGCGTCCTCCATGTTCTTGGAGAACGCGCGCACCTTGAGCGAGAGATCGCGGGCGCGCGTCTTGGCCGCGGGGTTGGTGGTGGTCTCGGAGATTCGCTGGAACTCGTTGGCCGCGCGGTCGAAGCCGCCGGGCGAGTTGGCCTCCTGGAACTTGCGGAAGCCGCCGGCGAGCTCCTGGCGCGTGGCCTCGTCGGCCTTGCGCTTCTTGAGCTCCTTCATGGCGCGCTCGCGCTGCTTCTTGTTCTTGATGTTCTTCAGTGCGGCGTTGTCGATCTCCTGCTGACGATCGTTGATGAGCTTCTGGATCTGATCGCCCCGGCTCGCGTCCATGGACTGGAGCTTGGGAACCAGCGCGCGGGCGCCGTCGAGATCGCCGGACTGCACCTTGAGCGCGGCCTGACCGGCGAGGAACTCGGACTGCTGCTTGTCCAGGTTCTTGAGCTCGTCGGCGGCCTTGTCGCCCACGAGCACGGAGTCGGGCCAGACCTCCTTCAGCTTGTCGCGCGCGTCGTCGTAGCGGTGCTCGGCGATCATTCCTTCGGCGGCGGTGAACTTCTCCTTCGCTTCCTTCTCCTTCTTGGTGCGGTCGCGCAGATCGCCCACGTCGCTGTTGGTGGGATCGAGCTTCTCGAGCTGATCCCAGTCGGCGTTGGCCTTGTCGAAGTCGGCGGCCTGGAGAGAGGCCTTGCCGTCTTTCATGAGGTCGGCGAGCTGCGTATCGCTCGCGGGCGGCGGTGCGGCCGGCTTCGCCGGCGGGCGAATGATCATCACCAGCACGCCCACCAGCACCACCGCGAGCACGCCGATGATCACCAGGATCAGGCCGCCGCGCTTCGTCTCGCCAGCGTTGGTGTGGAGGTCGATCGACACCGCGCCCGTATCGCCATCACGGCGCGGCGGCGGGCCACGGCGCGGCGGCGCGGCGGCGTCGAGTTCTTCTTCATCCGCGGGCTCGACGTCGGGCGGCGGCTCGGGGACCTTGGGCCGACGGCGCTCCTCGAGCGCGGCGATCTCGTCGATCACCTTGAGGATGCTGGTGCCGACCATGATCTCGTCGCCGTGGCCGATCTGCGCCTCGTCGACCTTCTGGCCGTTGACCTTGGTGCCATTGCCGCTGCCCAGGTCGCGCACGATCGACCCGGACATGCCGACGATGATCTCCAAATGCCGCCGCGAGCTGGCGGTGTCGCGGAGCTTGAGATCGCAGCCGTCGCCGCGGCCCACGACCATGCGGCCGCCGCGCACGCGCTTCTTGCGGCCGGCGTCGGGGCCTTCGATCACCTCGATGGTGATGGGCGGGCCGGCGTGCGTGGCCTCGTTGTCGGGCGGGCCTTCGTTCTCGCCTTCGACGGAGTCGTCCTCGTCGCCGCCCGTGTCGAGCATGCGTGTGTGGCCGACCTCGGGATCCTCTTCGCTGCTCGGCCGCTGGCGGACGCCGGGGCGGCTCGAGAGCGCGGAGCGACTTGCAGGCCGGGCTTGATTGCTGGAGCGCGATGCGGGCCGCGCGCCGCTCACCACGCGCAGGTTCGAGCGACCGGAGCGAGGCGATTCATCCTCTGGGACTTCGGATTCGGACGTGCCCGGGTAGTCGTCGGATGGATCTTCGTCGACCGGGCGCGACGCGCCACGCCGGGACCTCCCGCTGATGGGCCGGTCGCTCATCGCCTCAAATCCACACCGAGGAAGCGATCGTAAGGCCCATAAACCCCTGGGTCAATCCGACGGTTGGCGAAGAAGATCAGCTTGGGTTGCGCGGGTTTTCCCGATGCGCTCACACGCGAAGTTGCTACGTGATGCGTGAACCGCGATGCGTGCGCCGTGAACCGCCCGGATCACGGGTTCACCGTTCACGCATCACGAGGCACGTGCAGGTCCCGGTCGTCGCCCCAATCCCTGACGCAACGCGGCTTGGCGCGGATCTCCGACTTCGCTAGATGGGCGCGCCGATTTTTGCGCCGGAGCCGCGGGAGGGCCGGAGCTCAAATGGAAACCTTTGGAAAAGGCGTCTCTCGGGTGCCGGTGATCGTGTCCGTGCCCCATCGCGAGTTGCCGGCGCGCCCACTGCCCGCTCCGCGCGAGCGCGTCTACGTGTGGCGCTCGCTGGTGCTGCGTCCGGATGAGTTCGTGGACATCGTCGCCGCCGGTCGCCGCAAGCCGCTCAACCGGGGAAGGTGAAGCCCACCTCGAGCCGCGGCAGCGCGGGCGAGTCGCCGGTGCGGAAGTGCAGGTCGATGCCCACCAGACCGTAGGCGTGCACGAGCGATGAGCTCGAGTTCAGCTCGCCGCCCACGAAGATGCCCAGGTTCGTGCCCCAGGTGTCGATGGAGCCGCCCGCAAGCGGGCCACCGAGCTCCGGCTCCGTGGAGTAGGTGAACTGAAGCTGGGCCACGCCGAAGATCGAGCCCGCGCGCCCCCGGCTGGAGACCACCGCCGACGGCTGGATGCCCCAATCGCGCAGGCCGGTGATGTGCCGCGCGCCCGAGCTGCTCTCGGCGAAGGCCGGGTTGCGAAAGCCCGTCCACTGGCCTTGCACACCGACCGCGAGCGCCAGCGATTGATCGCCCACGACCTTCATCTTCGGCCCGAGGCCGAGCTGTGTGGCCGCGCCGTAGAGCGTGTCGACGTTGAAATCCAGATCCAGCGCGCGGCTCAGCCCCACGCCGGCCATGCCCTGCACGTAGGGAAAGCCCGCCGCGAGCGCGAAGCGAACCGAACCGGCACCCATGCCCTGGGCGTCGAAGAGCGAGGTGGTTGGCAAATCGACCTGGCGGTGCACGGCCGGCGCCGGATCCGCGAGTGCGGGCACGGCGAGCACGACCACGAGCGCGATGGCGGCAGCGCGGACCATTGGCGCGCACTCTACCCCGGCCCGCGCGACCAAGTGGAGCGCAGCCACGTCGCGCCACCTTGACTCGCGAAGGAAGGCCTTCTCATCATCGTGATCCTCATGCGGCCGTCCTATTGTGTGGAGTGCAACGGGCAACTCGACCCGTATTCGCCCGACTGCCCCCACTGCGGCGCGCACGTCGAGCACGATCCCGATTCGCACCACGACAAGGACATCCGCGTCCAGCGCGACTCGGGCGGCCGCGCCGTCGAGGTCCATCGCAAGTGGAAGCTGCACGTGCCCTGGGGCCTGTTCATCATCCTCGGCCTGTACTCGGGCGGCGTGTACGCGTACGTGCAGTACAGCGACTCCACCTCGCCGCAGACCATCGCCGCACAGCACCTGGTGGTCGCCGAGCAGATCCTCGGCAGCGACAACGGCGAGTCCGCCAAGGCCGACGACCTTCAGCGCGCGTACTCGCACCTGGTGGAAGCGCTCACGCTCACGCCCGAGGACGGCTGGGGCCAGCAGGAGCTGGAGAAGGTGAGCTGGGCCATGGCGCGCCGGGGCACCAGGCCGCCCGCGGAATTGAAGCGCCGCGCCGACTTCATCGCCGCCGCGTGGCAGGCGGATCAGGCCAGCAAGCGCAGCCAGCTGCCGGAGGGTCCGCGCGAGCGCTTCGGCTTCGACGCGCTCGAGGACAAGGCCGTTCGACTCCAGCGCTACATCGGCCTGGGCGGCGTGGTGATCTTTCTCTTGTGGATCTACCGCGAGTTCCAGGACTACAAATTCCTGCACAAGCGCGACGACGAGCACGAGCTCCTTCGCCGCGACGAGCTCCGCGAGCTCGACGCTCACCGCCGCCGCTAGGGCACTCAGGACGCCGCCGTGATCGAGCAACTGGGCCGGTACAAGCTCACCGCACGCATCGCCACCGGCGGCATGGCCGAGGTCTTCCTCGCGCGCGCCGAGGGCGTGCAGGGCTTCACGCGAACGTCGGTGGTGAAGCGGCTCTTGCCGCACCTGGCCCGCGAGCCAGCCGTGGTGGAGATGTTCCTGAACGAGGCGCGGCTCACCGGCCGGCTCGATCACCCGAACATCGTGCAGGTGCTCGACCTCGGCCAGACCAACGGTCACTACTACATCGCCATGGAGTTCCTCGACGGGCGCGCGCTCGCCGAGATCCGCGACGCCGCCCGCGCCCAGGGCGGCATGCTGCCCATGGGCTTCGTGCTCAAGGTGATGGCGGAGTCGCTCGCCGGCTTGCATCACGCGCACGAGGCGCGAAGCGAGGACGGCGCGCCGCTGAACGTCGTCCACCGCGACTTCAACCCAGATAACATTTCGGTTACATACGACGGCCGCGTGAAGGTGCTCGACTTCGGCATCGCCAAGAGCCAGGGCGCGGTGTCGAGCACGGAGCCAGGCACGCTCAAGGGCAAGTACTTCTACATGAGCCCGGAGATGGTGCTCGGCAACCCGCTCGATCGGCGCGCCGACATCTTCGCCACGGGCATCACGCTGTACGAGCTGCTCTGCGACAAGCGTCCGTTCGAGGGCGACACGCCCAACGCGATCCTCTCCGGCATCGCGTACGGCACGCCCATCTCGCCGCGCTCGCTCAACCCGCAGATCGCGCCGGAGCTGGAGAGCCTGATCCTGCGCTGCATGGCGCGCTCGCCCAACGAACGGCCGCCCACGGCGCAGGCAGTGAAAGACGAGCTCGACGCGATCCTCCCGCGCGTGGGCGCTTTCGGCTCGGCGGAGATCGCGCAGCTCATGGAGCTGCTTTTTCCGCCAGGCGACGCGGAGCGGACGCGCATCAACGAGCTGCGCAAGATCGACCCCAGCTTGCCGGGACAGTCGCTGATTGCAGTCACCCCGGTGGAGCCGCTGGGCACGACGGCCAAGAGCGCCGACGTGGCCAAGCTCAAGCAGCAGGCCGCGCCCAAGATCAAGCCGCCCAAGCCGCCGAGCAAGCCGCTCACGTCGAAGCAGAAGATGACGATGTGCGGCGTCGCGGTGGGCGCGCTCGCGCTCGGACTCGTGACGTGGAAGGTGATCCTCCCCATCGTCAACAAACCGCCCGACGCGGCCACGGCGCGCCTCGAAGAGCTGGAGAAGGTCTACAAGGCCGCGCCCGACGACGCCGCGGCCGCCGACAAGTACGCCGAAGGGCTCCTCGCAGCAGGCAAGGAGGACAACGCCGAGAAGGTCGTCGACAAGCTCCTCGCCACCAAGGACGACGCGCGCGCGCACGTCATCAAGGGCGACCTCTTCTTGAAGCACCGCTTCGGCACCAAGGCGATGGAGGAGTACGACAAGGCGATCAAGCTCGAGCCCAACGACGCCACCGCCCTCGCCCACCGCGGCCGCATGAAGCTCGCGATGGCGCAGATCTCCGACGCGCGAAACGATCTCGCGCGTGCCCTGCAATTGCGTCCGAGCGACAAGCAGCTGGTGCTCGAGGTGGCCGACGTGGAGGGCCGCGCGGGCGACTGGGCGTCTTCGCTGAACACGCTGGGCACCAGCCGCTTCCAGCGCGACGCCGAGATCCACACGCTGATGGGCCTCGCCTATTACAACCTCCAGGACGACAACAACGCCCTGAAGCAACTGCTCGCCGCCGAGAAGCTGAACCGCGAGAGCCCGCGCACACAGCTCTACCTAGGCTTCGTGTACTACCACCAGGCCAAGCCCGAGAGGGCGATCGAGAGCTATCGCAACGCCATCAAGCTCACCAAGACGCCGGACACGTACTCGGCGCAAGCGCACGACGCGCTCGGCGACATCCTCCTCGGCCAGAACGACAAGGCTGGCGCCAAGTCGGAGTACGCGGCCGCGATCAAGGACGACCCCACGATCGGCAGCAAGGAAAAGCTGAAGAAGCTCGAGTAGCGCCATGGCCGACGAGCGGCTCCAGGTGGCGTCGCGGTCGAGCGAGGGCGGCAGTTGCCCCGGTTGTGGTCAGGCTGTGGACAGCTCGCGCTGCGCCTGGTGCGGCGTCGCGATGTCACCAAATGGTTACATTGTCGAGAAGGTGATCGCCCGCGGGCCTCACGGCCGCGTGTACCTCGCGCGCGACGCCGAGGGCCGCCCGGTTGCGCTCAAGGAATTGCAATTCGCGCAGGTGCCCACGACGCAAGAGATCGACGCGTTCGAGCGCGAAGCCCAAACGCTCGCGCAACTCTCGCACCCGCGCATCCCGCGCTTTCTGCGCAGCTTCACCGAGGGCAGCGGCGTGGGGCTGCGGCTCTACCTCGCCGCCGAGCACGTCGCCGGCGAGCCGCTCTCGGCGCGGATCGCGCGCGGGCCGCTGGGCGAATCCGAGGCGCGCCACATCGCCAAGCAGGTGCTGGAGGTGCTCGCGTTCTTGCACGGGCAGCGGCCTGCGCTCGTGCATCGCGACGTGAAGCCGGACAACTTGATCCTCCGGCCCGACGGAACCGTGGCGCTCGTGGACTTCGGAACGGCGCGCGCGCTGAGCGGCACGCGCACGTTCGGATCGACGCTCGTCGGAACGTTTGGCTACATGCCGCCGGAGCAGCTCGGCGGAACCGTGGACCCGTCCAGCGATCTGTACGCGCTCGGCGCCACGCTGCTGCACGCGCTCACCGGAAAGCCGCCGGGCGATCTGGTGCGGCCGGACCTCACGCTCACGCTTCCAGCGGACGTGCCTGCACGCATGCGGCCGCTGCTGTCGAGCCTGCTCGAGCGCGATCCCAAGCTGCGGCTGCGTTCGGCGCGGGCCGCGCTCGATGTCCTCGAAGGTCGCGTCGCGCCGGTGCAGAAGACGCAGCCCGCGCGCATGGGCGCTGTCCTCGCCACCGTGGCCGTGATTTCGCTCCTCACGGCGGCGCTCTCTTTCTGGACGATGGCGCGACGCGCGGGGACCGTGGCGACCGCGCCGATCGCCGTGGTGGACACCAGCGGACTTCCCTATGGCAGCGACGCCGCCAAGCGCTGGTTCGCGAAGCAGAAGCCGCGCTGCAACGCGCTCGAGGTCACGCAGGCCATTCACCAGAGTCCACCGCCACCGGGCTGGGACGGCGCAGGTTACGCGGCGAGCTGCTACGCGCTCGCGGGCCGCGTCGACGATGCGCGGCGCGCGCTCTCGCAGGTCGATCCGCGCGCGCAGCCGAACGCCGCGGCCATCCTCTTCGAGCTCGGACATCCCATCGCCGATTCGGGCGACGACGTCTCCGCCGCGCAGCTCATGAACCTCGTGCTCGAGTTCTGGCCACAGAACTACCAGGCGCGCTACCACGCGGGCATGAGCGACTACGCGCTCGGCCACACGGAACAAGCGCGCCAAAATCTCGAGCGCTTCCTGCGCGAGTACCAGAAGGACGATGGCTTCACGCACGCCGCTCGCGAAGTGCTGGCCCGCATTCAGCGAGGTCAGGCACCGGACGGCGTGCGACGCGGCCCGCGCGAGTAGATTTTCGTGCTACACAGCCGCGCGTTCGCATCGGAGGCGCGCGTGCTGCTCCAGGGCAAGAAGATCCTCATCACCGGCGTGCTCACCCCGCAGTCGATCGCGTTTGCGGTCGCGGAGCTCTGCTTGAAGGAAGGCGCGGAGGTGGTGCTCACCGGCTTCGGCCGCGGCAAGAGCCTCACCGAGCGCAGCGCCAAGCGGCTCTCGCCCGCGCCCGAGGTGCTCGAGCTCGACGTCACCAAGAGCGACGACTTCAAGGCCCTCACCGACGCGCTCACCAAGAAGTGGGGCAAGCTCGACGGCGTGCTGCACGCGGTGGCCTTCGCCCCCGAGGACGCGCTGGGTGGCAACTTCCTCAACACGCCGTGGGAGAGCGTGCAGACGGCGATGCGCGTCTCCGCGTTCTCGCTCAAGGAGCTCGCGGTGGCGTGCAAGCCGCTCATGAAGGACGGCGGCTCCATCGTCGCGATCGACTTCGACAACCAGAGCGTCGCGTGGCCCATCTACGACTGGATGGGCGTGTGCAAGGCCGCGCTCTGCGCCGTGGTGCGCTACCTGGCGCGCGACCTCGGCCCGAGCAAAATCCGCGTGAACGCCGTGGCCGCGGGCCCGCTCTCGACCATCGCCGCCAAGGGCATCCCCGGGTTCAAGGCGCTCGAGGCGGGTTGGGGCAAGCAGGCGCCGTTGGGCTGGAGCAGCAAGGATCAAGACTCGGTGGCGCGGACGATCGCGGCCGTGCTCAGCGACCTCATGCCTTCCACCACCGGCGAGATCATCCACGTGGACGGCGGCTACCACGCCATCGGCGCGCCGCCCGTGGACGCGGCGGCCGAGAAGACCGACGCCCCGGCGACGTAACCGAAGCATTACATCACCAAATGGTTAACTAGACGCGCTCCACCGTGCGGTGCAGCGCCGTCTCCTTCACCAGCCGCCGCAGGGTGAGCACCACGCGGTTCTGCACCAGGCGCATGTCGCGCTGGGCGTCGCACTCTTCGCAGAGGTGCGCGCGCCAGCCGCGCAGATCGTGAGGTTCCTGGAGGATCCACGTCGAGGTCTGGCCCACCGTCCGACTGCCGCAACCCGTGCACATCATGGCTGCCTCCGCGCTCCCCTCGTCGATCAGTGTCAACGTCCGGGCCAGGAATTCGGCCTGTCACACGAAGCGGATCCGGAAGCGGAACGGATCTCCCCACAAGATGCGCTCGTCCTTCGCGCGCTGCGGCACCACGCGCACCCCACATCCGGCGCAGGTGTAGACGCCGCCATCCACCTGGAACTTGGTGGTCTTGTTGCAGCGGGTGCAGTAGCGATTCAACGTGGCCATGGCGGCCTCCATCTGTTTCATCGTGGGTACGCACCAGCCGGCGTTTCGATTCAACGCCCACCCTGCCCGACCTCGCCCACACCGGTGCGCTCCTGACCTCCACACGAAGCATCTGGCGTGCCCACGTGTGCCCGCTCGCCAAGCGCGCGAGAAGACGCGCGCACGCTTGG
>Ga0265338_10009806_pt1 | contig 11354 bp, 9 predicted proteins | sample 42126metaG_FD_193579 | JGI IMG/M metagenome (GOLD analysis project Ga0265338, IMG submission 193579) | Rhizosphere microbial communities from Carex aquatilis grown in University of Washington, Seatle, WA, United States - 4-21-26 metaG | ecosystem: Host-associated > Plants > Roots > Rhizosphere >... | reverse complement strand
GCTGTCAAAACACTGCTGTCAGGGAAAGACATTCATGAAAACCATGACTTTGGCGGGCCTCGCGCTCGGCCTCTTGACCACGGTTGCTTTCGCCCAGGCCGATCGCCTCGGCATCCAGTCCGAGCCGGCCCATGACGGCACGCCCGCCTGGCATCTGGGTCCGTCCTTTCCCGATCCCACCGGCTTCACCCTGGTGGACGCCGACGGCACCGTGCATGTGATCCCGCGCGAGGAACGCCGCGCCATGATGGGCGGTGCGGCGCGGGTGCCGGGCGGACAGGGCGGTCCCAACTGCAGCCATTCCATCGTCTGCGGCCGCAAGAACGGTTTTGCCCGCAGTGCACTGGCCCGCGTCGAGTGGGACCAGACCATGGGCTACAAATTCTCCTATCCCTACACGGTGCCCAAGGGCATCGGCGGCGTGCCGTCGGTGGCGTTGGATTCCAAGGGGTATCTCTGGGTGTTCAAGCGCTCGCCCGAAGGCGTGGTCCAGCTGATGAAGTTCGATCCCAATCACAAGCTGGTGCTGGAAGTGCCCGAAAGCGTGATCGGCCACCAGGCCAAAGCGCACGGCATGGCGGTGGACAGGAACGACAATGTCTGGATCACCGACAATGGCCAGGCGACGGTGATGAAGTTGTCGCCCGAAGGCAAGCTCCTGATGACCATCGGCGTCAAGGATCATCGCGGCGACTGGGACGAGGCCAAGGGCCAGCGCCTGTTGTGGCAGCCGGTGATGGTGGGCTTTGGGCCGAACGGCGATCTCTATATCGCCGAGGGCCATGCCAATGAGAGCCCCAACGATGTCGACAATGACGATCCGACCAACAATATCGGCGCCGCCCGCATTCTGCACCTGACCGCCGACGGCAAGTTCATCGGCCAGTGGTTCGGCGACGAAGTCGGGCAGGGCAAGTTCGATTCCACCCACGGCATGGCGGTGGATCCCACCAATGGCGATGTCTGGATCGGCGACCGCGAGCAATATCGCATCGTGGTCTATACCGGCGACGGCAAGTTCAAGAAGACCTTCTCGATGCGCAATCTGGTCTGCGCCCTGAACTTCGACCACAAGGGCAATCCCTGGATGGCGTCGGGCCAGGATGGCCAGTTCCTCAAGCTGAATCGCGATGGCAAGGTGCTGGGCGCGGTGGGCAACGGCATGGGCATCGGCACCGGCCAGTTCACCGAGGCCAGCTACTGGGTGTTCGATCCCAAGGACAATCTGATCGCCGGCGACACCAGCGTCGGCCGCGTGACGGTGATGAGCAAGTAAGGGCAAGTATCTCGAGCGCTGCATTTCGCAGCGCGACCCTCAATACACACCAGCTTCCTCCCCCTTCGCGCGAAGCAAGGAAGGGGGAAGGTGTCGCAGCGAGGTGTCGGCGAAGCCGACCCGAGCTGCGACGGATGGGGGTCATTAAAAGTTACTTGATCGCGATATTATCTTTCACCGTTGCGGCGAAGAGCCTGCCAAGCTCCTGCTGGATGGCCAGTGAAGAGGCCCGGCCCTCATGGCCGTCGCCCGGCACAAAACTCACCAGCAGGGTCTGGCCGGAAATGGCGATGGTGGGCTTGCCGCCCTCGGCCACTTTCACGCTGTTGACGCGCTTGGCCAGGACCGGCCGCGCCGCGGGTGTATCGGTCAGGAAGCGCTCGATGCCGGAGGCGGCGTTGACCAGCGCATCAAACGCCCGTCCACGGGTGCCGGAGTCGGATGTCACCACCGCGGGATCGGCGGAAAATTTCAGCGCGATGTTCTGGGCGTAAGTGATGTGACCTGTTTCATCGCCAAGAGCGGTGGTCAATTCGGTGGCCGAGACCGTCCGCGGTTGAAGCGGTTGTGACGGCGCCTGATAGGTGGCCGGAATGCCTTGCGGCGCATCGCGAGTATAGAGGGTGAGCCCGCCCCATACCGACACACCCAGCGCCGTGGTGCCGGTGTCATATTTCATCAGCTTGGCGCCCAGCGAACCGCGCGCCACAGTGAGGACGAAGGTTTCACTCGTGCCGGAGAAGCGCAGCAGATAATGGATGCCGTCGGGCTGGAGCGTGAAGGTCAGCTTGTCGCCGGCGCTGTAGAGGCCGGGCTCGATCGCGCTGGGCCGTTCCGCCCGCAGCCGCGAGGCCATGCTGGGCGGTACGCCCGGCGGAGCGTCTGGCTGCGCCATGGCTGGTGCCGCGAGCACCAGACCCAGGAATGTCATCCAAACTTTCACAACACTTCTCTTGGCGGCGATCACCGCCCCCGGGCAGCCCCGCCTCCTCCCTCTTATGGCCGCCAGACTGGCAGTTGTTTGGGGCGAATTTATGCCCACGAACCCCGTTAAGACCAAGCGCCAGCGGCGTTTAACCGGCGCAAAGCCGCCGTAAGGCGGCCCGGTTCGGTTCAGGTAACGGCATGTTGCGAATCGCTCAGGCATGATCAGGTGAGACCAGATCACGCCTTTCTTTCGCAGGCGTTTATGACTAAACCGAATCCACTTCACTCCATCGAAAGAAGGGGCCCCGCGTGACGAGCCTGGACAGTTTCAAATGCCGTAAAACCCTCAAGGTCGGCAATAAAAGCTACACATATTTCAGCCTCACGGCGGCGGAGAAGAACGGACTGAAGGGCATATCGCGGCTGCCCTATTCCATGCGGGTGCTGCTGGAAAACCTGCTGCGTCACGAAGACGGACAAACTGTTACCAAAGATGACATCCAGGCGGTGGTCGCCTGGACCAAGACGCGCACCTCGGACCGCGAAATCGCCTTCCGTCCCGCCCGCGTCCTGATGCAGGACCTGACCGGCGTGCCGGCGGTGGTGGATCTGGCCGCCATGCGCGATGCCATGAAAACTCTGGGCGGCGATCCGGAGAAGATCAATCCTCTGGCGGAAGTTGATCTTGTCATCGACCACAGCGTGATGGTGGACAATTTCGGCCAGCGCGACAGCTTCAAGAAGAACGTCGTCATCGAGTATGAGCGCAACAAGGAGCGCTACACCTTCCTGCGCTGGGGCCAGCAGGCCTTCGCCAATTTCCGCGTCGTGCCGCCGGGCACTGGCATCTGCCATCAGGTGAATCTGGAATATCTGGCCGAAACCGTCTGGACCCGCAAAGCCAAGGATCCCAAGACCAAGAAGACGGTGGAAGTGGCCTTCCCCGACACGGTGGTGGGCACCGACAGCCACACCACCATGATCAATGGCCTGGCCGTGCTGGGCTGGGGCGTGGGCGGCATCGAGGCAGAAGCCGCCATGCTGGGCCAGCCCATCTCCATGCTCATCCCCGAGATCGTGGGCTTCAGGCTGACCGGCAAGCTGCGCGAAGGCGTCACCGCCACCGACCTGGTGCTGACCGTCACCCAGATGCTGCGCAAGAAGGGCGTGGTCGGCCGCTTTGTCGAATATTACGGCCCTGGCCTGGATGAACTGTCGCTCGAGGACCGCGCCACCATCGCCAACATGGCGCCGGAATATGGCGCGACCTGCGGCTTCTTCCCCATCGATGGGGAGACCGTGCGCTTTCTCAAGAACACCGCCCGCAAGGTGCCGCGCGTGGCGCTGGTGGAAAAATATGCCAAGGCGCAAGGCTTGTGGCGGTCGCCCAAGTCGGAAGATCCGGTCTTCACCGACACATTGGAACTGGACATGACCACGGTCGAGCCGTCCATGGCCGGCCCGATGCGGCCGCAGGACCGCGTCGCCCTGTCGGGTATCTCCGGCAATTTCGCCGAGCATCTGATCAAGACCTGGAAGAAGGAAGAGGTCGCGAACAAGCGGGCCAAGCTGGAAGGCAGCGAGGTCACCATCGGCCATGGCGATGTCGTGATCGCCGCCATCACTTCTTGCACCAACACCTCCAACCCGTCGGTAATGATCGGCGCTGGCCTGGTGGCGCAGAAGGCGGTCGCGCGCGGCTTGAAAGTGAAGCCCTGGGTCAAGACCTCACTGGCGCCCGGCTCGCAGGTCGTCACCGACTATCTGGCCAAGGCGGGCCTGGACAAGGCGCTGGACAAGCTGGGCTTCACCCTGGCCGGTTATGGCTGCACCACCTGCATAGGCAATTCCGGGCCGCTACCCGATCCGGTGGCGCATGCCATCACCGACAGCGATCTGGTGGCCGCGGCGGTGATCTCCGGCAACCGCAATTTCGAAGGCCGGGTGCATCCGCAGGTGCGCGCCAATTACCTGGCCTCGCCCATGCTGGTGGTGGCCTATGCGCTGGCCGGTTCGGTCAATATGGACCTGACCAAGGAACCGGTGGGCTATGACAAGAAGGACGAGCCGGTCTATCTGAAGGACATCTGGCCTAGCCCGAAGGAAATCTCCGCAGCCATCGCCAAGGCGGTGAAGCCGGCGTCCTTCAAAAAGCGCTATGGCAATGTCTTTGATGGCGACGCCAACTGGAAGAAGGTCAAGCTGGTCAAGGGCCAGACCTATCAGTGGGATCCGACCTCGACCTATGTGAAGAACCCGCCTTTCTTTGAAGGCATGACGGTCAAGCCCAAGCCGGTGCAAGAGGTGACGGGCGCCCGCGTCCTGGCGGTGTTCGGCGATTCCATCACCACCGACCACATCTCGCCCGCCGGCAACATCAAGGCCACCGCCCCGGGCGGTGTCTATCTGTCCGAGCGGCAGGTATCGCAGAAGGATTTCAATTCCTATGGCTCGCGCCGCGGCAATTTTGAACTGATGGAGCGCGGCACCTTCGCCAATATCCGCATCCGCAACGAGATGATGGGCGGCGCCGAAGGCGGCAATACCGTCTATTACAAGACGCCGGATGGAGACGGGCAGACCATGTCCATCTTCGATGCGGCCCAGGCCTACAAGGAAGACGGCCATCCCGTGGTGGTGATCGGCGGCAAGGAATACGGCACCGGGTCCTCCCGCGACTGGGCGGCCAAGGGCCCGGCGTTGCAGGGCGTGCGCGCGGTGATCACCGAAAGCTTCGAGCGCATCCACCGCTCCAACCTGATCGGCATGGGCGTGGCGCCCTTCTGCTTCGAGGCTGGCAAGACCCGCAAGGATTACGGCTTCACCGGCCGCGAGGTGGTGGATATTCCCGGTCTTTCGGGGCCGCTCAAGCCGCGCCAGAAAATGGAAGCCATCGTTCATCGTCCCGACGGCTCGCAGTTCACCGTGCCGCTCCATCTGATGATCATGACGGCGGACGAGGTGGCTTATTTCACCAATGGCGGAATTCTGCCGTACGTGCTGCGGAATCTGCTCGCTGCCTGACTTGTTCGTCATGGCCCGGCTTGTCCGGGCCATCCATAACCCCTTCACCGTATGGATGGCCCGCATAAAGCGGGCCATGACGATTTGTGTTTTAGGACTCAAGCCATCGGGTGACTATCGCGCCGATGGCTTTTGATTCCCTTGATCTCATGGCGGCGGCAGCCTTGTTCGCCGCTACTGTTGGCGCCTGGTGGCTGTCCGCGCCGCTGAGGTCACGTGAACGGCTTTATCTGCGCTTTGCCGCCGTATTGCTGGCGGCGCTGGCGGCATCCGTGCCGTTCGACCTTGCCGATGTGACGGTTCTTTTCCTGCTGCCTCTGGCGGCCGGCGCGCTGATGGTTTGCGCCCTGGCCGGAGTGCTGCCGGTGGGTCTGGCGGCGCTCTTCCTGGTGCTGGCGCTGGCTGGCGGTCTTGCGGCGCTTGTCACGGGCCTATGGCCGCTGGCGCTGTTGCCGGTGTTGCTGGCGGGGCTTGTCGTGATGGCCGCCGCCATCAACAGCCTGGCATTCATGCCGGTGCTGGCGGGCGCAAGCCTCTTGGCGGCGGGTCTTGTCTTCGTGGAACAGGGCGTGCGCGCGGGGCTGATGCTGTTCGCGGCCGCGGCCCTGATTGGTTTAAGCCGACCTCAGCTTCTGCGGTCCAGCAGCAGCGCCATGCGGCCCAGGCGCGCGCTGCCATAGGCCGTTTCCACCGAGGTGCAGAGGCGCCGCTCGGGCATGACCTGACCGAGCACCTGCGCCACAAAGGTGGGTAGCAATCGCGGCCCGTCCCACATCGGATCAAAAGCCTCTGTGCCAGGCTGGCACACAAGTCCAAGCGGACTGCAGGGCGGCGCACTGTCTTCGGTCTCCGAAGCTGGCGGCGGATAATGGTCCAAAGCGCTGGAGGGGCTGGCTTTTTCGATTGGGCGCGCCGGCAGGCTGGCGCCAGAGGCACCGCTGCGGAAGTTTATTTCTGAGCTCGGGCTCACGCGCATGTCCTCGGGTAACGCAAGCGCCACGCCAGTTCCGCTAACCTTACGAAAAAGCATCGTGATTTCCGCTTTTTTAAGGCGACCTGTCCATACTCGGGCCGAAAAACCGCACAGAAAAATCAGCGGCAGATGTGGTGGTTTCGTGCTGAACGCGGCAGTCCAGGACCTTAGTCAGACCGCCCAGCTGAGCCGGCTGGAAGAGGAGCTGCGCCTGCGCCTGGCGGCCAAGGGCGCCGCGGCGGCGGCTTTCGACTGGGACGTGGCGGGTGGCGCCATCGCCTGGGACGGCGCGACCGACATCCTGCCCATGCATCTGGATACCGCCAGCGCCCGCGGTTTTCTGGACGCCATCGCGCCGGAACGGCGCGACGAATTGCAGGCGGTGCTGGATTCCCGCGACACGGCCCCAAAGTTTTTCGTCATCGATATCGAGATCGCCAGCGCCATGGGCGCGGTCATCTTCACCATGGCGGGCACGCGCATGCCCGGCGCCGATGGCGTCACCCAGCGGCTGGTCGGTCTGTTGCGCGACACCACCGAGCGCAGCCATGAAGTGCGCCGCCTGTCCTATCTCGCCACCCGCGACGAACTGACCGGACATTTGAACCGCAACGCCCTGCGCGAGGGCCTGGCCAAGGCCATCGAGCGCGCCAAGGAAGAAAGCCGCAACTGCGCCTTCCTGGTGGCTTCGATCGATCGCGTGGCCATGATCAACGACAGTTTCGGCTTCGATGCCGGCGATGAAGTCATTATGGGCGTCGGCGAGCGCCTGGCGCGCACCTTGCGCGGCACCGACATCATTGGGCGCATCGCCGGCAACAAGTTTGGCGTGGTGCTGAAGAATTGCCGCGAGCATGAGATCAGTGTCGTGGCGGCCAGGCTGCGGGCGGCGGTGCGCGCGCAAGGCATCGATACCCGGTCGGGACAGGTGGCGGCCACGTGTTCGGTCGGCGCCGTCTGGTTGCCGCAGGCCGCCTCCACCAGCCAGGAAGCCATGCTGCGCGCCGAGCAGGCGCTGGACAAGGCCAGGGCCAATGGCCGCGACGGCTTTGCCGCCTATCAGCCTTCGGTCAACCGCGAAACCGCGCGCCTGCGCATGATGCAGATCTCCGATGAGGTGATGGAGGCGCTGAAGGAAAAGCGCCTCAAGCTCGCCTATCAGCCGATCATCGGCGCCAAGAGCCGCAGGATCTCGCACTATGAGTGCCTGCTGCGCATGGTCAAACCTGACGGCAGCGTGCTTTCGGCCGGCCATTTCGTGCCCGCCGCCGAGCAGATGGGCATCGTCCATCTGGTGGACCGTTTCGCCTTGGAAGCGACCATCACCCAGCTCAAGGCCAATCCGGAACTCACCCTGGCGGTCAATGTTTCGGGAACGGCGGCGTCAGATCCGGCCTGGCTGCAAAGCTTCATCGAATATGTGCGCAGCGAAAAGGAAATGGCGCCGCGGCTGATCGTGGAGCTGACCGAAACCGCCGCCCTGCATCATTTCGAGGAGAATGCCCATTTCGTCTCCCAGCTGCACGATATGGGCGTGCGCGTGGCGATCGACGATTTTGGCGCCGGCTATACCTCGTTTCGCAATCTGCAGATGCTGCATGTGGACACGGTGAAGATCGACGGCTCCTATGTGAAGGATCTCGCCCAGTCGCCGGAAAATCAGGTTTTCGTCCGCACCCTGGTGGGGCTTGCCCGCAACTTCGACATCAAGACGGTGGCCGAATGGGTGGGCTCGGAGGACGACGCCGCGCTTCTGGAAAGTTTCGGCGTGGACTATTTCCAGGGCTTCCATTTCGGCGAGCCGATAATGGATCCGAGATGGGGCTAAGGCCCATCTCGGATCCATTATCTGTTTTTGTTCTCCCCCATCCGTCGCAGCCATTTTATTTTTGAACCCCCTCCGGCCTCGACTATCACGCCGTCGCTGCGCTCCGGCGCCCGTCTCGGCCACCTCCCCCTTTTGGGCGTGCTACCGCACGCAAAGGGGAAGACGGGTCATGGCCTGGCGGACGGTCGCCGCGCGGAATGCGCGGCTCGAGCTAAATTGTTATTCTTACCCAGGCGGCGCTATTTCGCCCAGGCTGTCACCTTCGAGTTCCCGTCATTTTCCACAATGACGGTGAACTTCTCCTGCGGCGCCTCGAAATCCACCAGCCACCGGTCCTTGATCTTCTGGGTGTGGGCCAGGGTCAGGGTCCCGCAGCGGCCATGGCAATATTTGTTGAGGCGGGTGGAGGCGATCTGTTGCGCTTCCCGCGTGGTCATGGGCGCAACACAGCCGCCCAGAAGAGCGGCTAGGCAGAAAAGTATGAAAGCGCCCCCTGGGGGTCGGATCACTTGCGCTGGCTCAACTCTGCAAGCTGCCTGCGCATCTGTTCCATTTCTTCCTTGAGGTCGGCGACCTCGTCGGATGGCGCGGAAGCCGGCTTCTTGGCGGTTTCGGCCTTGGCGGCGCCGGCATTGCCGAAGGGCGTGAACATCGCCATGGCATTCTCGAACAGCTGCAGGTTCTGCCGCGTCATGTTCTCGATCATCTGGTTGCCGCCGCCCAGCGCCTCGGCAATGCGGTCGCGCATGGCGCCCTGGTTCTTGGTGAAGCTCTCCATGCTCATGTCCAGATAGCCGGGCACGAAGGTCTGCAGGCTGTCGCCATAGAAGCGGATCAGCTGGCGCAGGAATTTGATGGGCAGCAGCGACTGGCCCTTGGCCTCTTCCTCGAAAATGATCTGGGTCAGGACCGAGCGGGTAATGTCTTCGCCGGTGCGCGCGTCCTGGACCTCGAACTCGGTGCCTTCCTTGACCATGGCCGCCAGGTGATCGAGCGTCACATAGGACGAGGTTTGCGTGTTGTAGAGCCTCCGGTTCGCATATTTCTTGATGATGACCGGACCTTCGTTTTTGGTTTTATCTTCAGACACCCTATATTCCCCGATGCTGTACACACGCCTCCCCCGAAACCGGGCGTGTTTGCCGCTAAGGACATCACCCCGCAACGCGCAAGTCCAGCGTCATTTAGCATCCGCAATACCTGATAGGTCCTCAGTTTGTCTGTAAGCCCTTGTGAATCTTTTATGATTTCCCACCAGTTTACCAATGGCCGCGTTCGCGGCATTTTGCGCTCCGCGCCATAACCCATTTGTCCGCCAACGGAAGGTTCCCTCATGGAAGACGTCGTCATCGTGTCCGCGGCCCGCACGCCCGTGGGGTCTTTCAATGGCGCTTTCGCCACTCTGCCGGCCCATAAGCTGGGCGAGGTCGCCATCAAGGTGGCCCTGGAGCGCGCCAAGGTCACGGGCGAGGAGGTTTCCGAAGTCATCCTGGGTCAGGTGCTGACCGCGGCGCAGGGACAAAACCCCGCGCGCCAGGCCTCCATCGCCGCGGGCATTCCCATCGCCGCGCCGGCCTGGGGCATCAACATGGTCTGCGGTTCGGGCCTTCGCACCGTGGCGCTCGGCGCCCAGGCGATCGCGCAGGGCGACAGCAGGATCGTGGTGGCGGGCGGCCAGGAATCCATGAGCCTCTCCACCCATGCCGCTTATTTGCGCGCAGGCCAAAAGATGGGCGACTTCCAGTTCATCGACACCATGATCCGCGATGGGCTGTGGGATGCTTTCAACGGCTATCACATGGGCACCACCGCGGAGAATGTCGCCAAGGAATGGCAGATCACGCGCGAGGAACAGGACCGTTTTGCCGTCGCTTCGCAGAACAAGGCCGAAGCCGCCAAGAAGGCCGGCAAGTTCAAGGACGAGATCGCGCCCGTCACCGTGAAGACCCGCAAAGGCGATGTGGTGGTGGATGGCGACGAATATATCCGCGACGGCGCGACGATCGAGGCCCTTGCCGGCCTTCGGCCGGCTTTTGACAAGGCCGGCAGCGTCACCGCCGGCAATGCCAGCGGCATCAATGATGGCGCCGCGGCGCTGGTGGTGATGAGCGCCAAGGATGCGGCCGCCCGCGGTCTCAAGCCGCTGGCCCGCATCGCCAGCTGGGCCCAGGCCGGTGTCGATCCCAAGGTGATGGGCTCAGGTCCCATTCCCGCCTCCCGCAAGGCGCTGGAGAAGGCGGGCTGGAAGGCGTCCGATCTGGATCTGGTGGAAGCCAATGAGGCCTTCGCCGCCCAGGCCTGCGCCGTCAACAAGGACATGGGCTGGGATCCGGCCAAGGTGAATGTCAATGGCGGCGCCATCGCCATCGGCCATCCCATCGGCGCTTCGGGCGCGCGCATCCTCACCACCTTGCTCTATGAAATGGGCCGGCGCGACGCCAAGAAGGGCCTGGCCACGCTCTGCATTGGCGGCGGCATGGGCATCGCGCTCACAGTCGAGCGTTAAATCTACGGCGCCACCGCATCGCAGCATCGTTCTGCGGTTGAAACGTCCCGCGATTGCGGTTGAACTGGCTCCTCACGGGGTCAGCAAGGGATAAATATATGGCACGGGTAGCGGTGGTGACCGGCGGAACGCGCGGCATCGGGGAAGCCATTTCGGTGGCGCTGAAGAATGCCGGGTACACGGTGGCGGCCAATTACGCGGGCAATGACGATCGCGCCAAGGCCTTCAGTGAACGCACCGGCATCAAGGCCTACAAATGGGACGTAGCCGATTTCGATGCCTGTGTCGCGGGCGTGAAGCAGGTCGAAAGCGAACTCGGGCCCGTGGACGTGATCGTCAACAATGCCGGCATCACCCGCGACGCCACCATGAAGAAGATGAACCGCCAAGCCTGGGACGAGGTGCTCGATACCAACCTGGGCGGTTGCTACAACATGTGCAAGGCGGCCTGGGACGGCATGCTGGCCCGCAGCTTCGGCCGCATCGTCAATATCGGCTCCATCAACGGCCAGGCCGGCCAGTATGGCCAGGTGAACTATGCCGCCGCCAAGTCCGGCATCCATGGCTTCACCAAGGCGCTGGGCCAGGAGGGCGCCGCCAAGGGCATTACCGTCAACGCCATCGCGCCCGGCTATATCGACACCGACATGGTGGCGGCGGTGCCGGCGGAGGTTCTGGCCAAGATCGTCGCCCGCATTCCGGTCGGGCGTCTCGGTAAAGCAGACGAGATCGCGCGCGGCGTGTTGTTCCTGGTGGCCGATGAAGGCGGCTTCATCACCGGTAGCACCCTATCGATCAACGGCGGGCAGCATATGTACTA
>Ga0265338_10009805_pt1 | contig 11355 bp, 11 predicted proteins | sample 42126metaG_FD_193579 | JGI IMG/M metagenome (GOLD analysis project Ga0265338, IMG submission 193579) | Rhizosphere microbial communities from Carex aquatilis grown in University of Washington, Seatle, WA, United States - 4-21-26 metaG | ecosystem: Host-associated > Plants > Roots > Rhizosphere... | reverse complement strand
TGCCAGTTTGGCCGGGGAGACAAGTTGAGACTGAATCACCAGATGCTATACGGCTACCATACAAATCGCCATTGTACGCCTTTAGTTGATCGGTTGATAACGTGGTGGCATAGTTTGCTGGCAATTCTACCGCATTGGCACCTAGAGTTACGGCCCATTGCAATGTGGTTGGGAGGTCTCCCACGTTACTAGCAGAAGCAGTTTGGTAGGTAGCGTCGGGCCCATTTTTAAATAATGCGTTAAAGACCGTATTGGGCAGCGTCTGCTCGTTCTTAGTAGCGTAATCTGACCTTATCGAGTTGTTTTCAAGCACGCATCGATTGCCAAGAACTTGGCGGCAGTAGGTCATAACCCCGGCAGTAAAGTTGTCGTAAGCAACTCCCGGAGTTGCGCTAGGATCAGTGTTAAAACCAGTGTAATTACTGAATGACAGACTAACATGCGTCGAATGCCAAACGGCGAACCCATCAATTTGGTGCTTTAGGCAATATGCATCAGTGTTTGGAGTACTATCAGGGTTATTGATATTTCCTATGCTATAGCCTGATAACGAAGGAAACGCCGGCGTTGTACCATTATCGTGACGGATAAACGGTTCGGCGGTCAACGTCATGCACTGCGAGACTGTCACTTCTCTCAGAAGTGGGTTGGCATCGTAGCTTGCTGCCAATTGAGCAACGAAACTTTGGTAAGCCGCCCCATAGTCGTCGCGCCAGAAAGGCCCGACCGTACCGCTGTCGGCTGTACCCGCGCCGGTGTCAGTTATTGAAACTGGCGTAAAACCACCCAAGGTTTGGGCCCAACTAGGAGCATGATTACCGGCTTGAATCCTTAACTTTATATAAATTTGATGAGTTGGGTGGCCACTGTTGTAAGCCGTAACTTGCGATATAGCTTGATCGAGCTGATTAACCGAACCATGTTGGATCGGGCCGCCTTGTGTTGGTTGCAAGTCTGCCCAGTAAACATTAGCGACAACGCCACCAATATAATCGAGATCAGGCTCCGGCGGAAGCGTAAAGGTTTTTCCAAACGTTCCCCTATCGATCAAGCCCTCCAGGGGTGGCTTTATGTTGCTAGTAGCGGCATGGCTGCCACTAAAATACAAATAGCCGCCAGTAGCGACTACTGCTAAAGCAATTAGAGCCACTAAGGGTTTGTTGAACTTAGCTCGACTGATTAGGCGCTTCGATTTTGCTTTGGTTCGCGACAAAAGGATACCTGCAAATAATACTTATGCCGTAAGTATAGCAAAGCTGACCCTAAACCTGGTTGTAGCGAAAACAATCAACCGTATGATCATTAACCATGCCGGTGGCCTGCATATGAGCATAAATGATAGTTGGCCCAACGAATTTGAAGCCGCGTTTTATGAGATCTTGGCTAAAAGCCACAGCTTCTGGGGATTGTGCAGGAATGTCGTCAATCGTCTTGCGACTATTTTGCAGAGGCTTGCCGCCGACAAACTGCCATTGATAGGCGTCGAATGAGACAAACTCTTTCTGCACCTCCAGAAACCTTTGAGCATTAGTAATTGCCGATTGAATCTTCAGCCGATTACGGACAATGCCAGGATTGGCTAGCAAGACTTCAAAATCCTTCTGGGTGAACTTTGCCACCTTAGCTGGATCAAAATCAGCAAAAGCTTTACGGTAGTTGTCGCGTTTGTTCAGAATCGTTTGCCACGACAAGCCAGCCTGTGCACCTTCAAGTATTAAAAAGCCAAATAGCTCCTGGTCATCATGGAGCGGTACACCCCACTCCGTGTCGTGATAACGCTCATACAAGAGACCATTGTTGTTTGCCCAGGTGCAACGTGTTTTCACTAGTTAGCCAACGAGCCTTTCTCGCTTCGATCATCAATATGAGTAATGGAAATATAGACTACCAGTGCAATCATTATAATGGCCAGCACCAGACTAACTTGCCCACTGCCCAAGCCAATACCACCAGCGTCTTTTGGCTTTCCAGCCCAATCGGCAAACGAAGCTCCAAGTGGTCGAGTCATGATGTAAGCAAACCAAAATGCCAGGATGCCGTTTATATTAAACAGCCAATAAGCTAAGGCTGGCAGCGCAAAAAGAGTTGCAAAAACAATACCAGAAATCAGGAATCCTAGATGCAATGTATAGGCTGTTAAGTCACCCGTAGCGGTGCCCAACGCGAACGTGGTAAGTATGGCTGCCCAATAAAATAACTCGCGGCGGGTTGAATAAATACTGTGGATCGATAAGCTCTTTTCGCTAACATACCACACGGCGAATACCACGATCAGAGCAACCAGGAAGAATGCCGCCGATACCACATAGGGAATGCCCAGCCCAACATGCAAAACATCGGCTGCCATGGTGCCAAAGATTGCTACCATGGTAACGGCCAGCCAATAAACCCAAGCAATATAGCGATGCTTAGAAAACTGCAGAACAATTGCCACAATAAAAGCCGTAAAGCCTACTACAACGGCAACGTAAGGATTGAATCGATGAACCAAATAATCAGAAGTGGCCTCACCCAGAGCGGTGGAAAATAGCTTGATAACCCAAAAAAACACAGTAATTTGGGGTACTCTTCTAAGCGAAGTTTTTAGCATGCTTGTATCATAGCAAACCCAACTGGGTTGGTAAGCACTAGCATTCAAAAGCAAATTGGTACTTGACTATCTATAGTACCTTGCATAACATAGCACCATGACTAACGAATTAAATAGCGATGGCCAATCAGAAGTGCAAATGCGCAAAGGTGTTTTGGTTTATGCCGTTCTGCTGCTGTTAAAAGATGGCAAAGTTTATACCACCGAAATTATAAGTACTTTGCGCCAAGCTCGGCTAATTGTAGTTGAAGGAACTTTATATCCCCTCTTAAACCGCTTAGCCAAAGATAAGTTGGTGGCTTATGAATGGAAAGAAAGTGAACAAGGACCACCCAGAAAGTATTACTGGCTAACGGATGATGGCAAAGCTTTGCTAATATCTTTGAGATCCACCTATAACCGGCTCAATAAGTCTATTCAAACTCTCGAGAAAGGAGTAACAAAATGAATGAAGTAACTCAGGTTCATTTGGGCCGCCAAGCCTTCACTATATCAGCCAGTGCCCACACCCAGCTGCGTAGCTATTTAGCAGCAATTAAAGGCGAGGTTAAGGACGCGGACGTGGTTGACGAAGTGGAACTACGAATGGCCGAACTTCTAACAACCAGGGGTATTACCGGCAGTAAGGTTGTATTGCCAAAGGATATTGATTTTCTAAAGTCTCAATTGGGCGATCCAGAAGACTTTAAAGATGATAGCGAAACTACTTCAGAAACCCCCCCCGGCAGGCGCTTGTTCCGAGACACCAAGGGCGCCATGTTGGCTGGCGTGGCGGCTGGGCTGGCTAACTATTTTGGCCTTGATGTTTTAATTATAAGAATCTTGTTCGTAATCGGCATTTTTACTGGTGGCTGGGGCATTTTAATCTATGTTGCTCTGTGGCTATTGGTCCCTGAGGCAAAAACCACTAGCGAGCGTCTGCAGATGGCCGGCAAGCCAGTAACCCTAACCAGCTTAAAAGCTATTGCCGACCGAGCCGACGTGGCCGGAGCGGCTAAGCGCGCCAACAACTCTTTAATTGGCCCAATAAATACCCTGTTTAGGCTCATACTCAAGGCTATTGGACTAGCACTTATAGTCATTAGTCTGGCCCTTTTGTTTGCGCTCATGACTTTCGCGGGCTACATATTAGTGCATACGGGTAACTTGTTTGGGCAGAACATTTTCCCAGTGGGCCTGCGCGAACACATCCTTTTGGATCTAGTTGTAAGCGTACTTGGATTACTATCGATACTGCTAACAATATTTGGAATCTCTATATTTAAGCAAAAATGGCCAATTAAGCCCTGGGTAACAGGCACATTAGTAGGCCTCACCTTTATCGGGATGGTGGCTGGCGTGGCTTTAGGCGCTGATGCCGCACCACGAATTCGGGATCGCTACAACTCTCACCTGCACTCAACCACCAGGATAATTCAACCATTCACAGCCCTAAGCATTGTTGGCTCTGATGTAACGATTAGATACCAAGAATCGGATCAGTACGCCGTTAATCTTAGCTACTTTGATAGCCCCGATGTCGCTAACATCAAAACTACTGTCTCCAATGGCACCCTACTAATAGACTCCAGCCAGTTTAACTCTCACCGCAATTGCCAGGCTCTGTGCATACCGCCAATGTACAACGTCACAGTAACTGTAGAATCTCCAATCTTACCAAAGGGAGATGCTTTCGACAGCTCTTTGCCGCCACAACCAGCAACTGCACCTGCCCCTCCGATCAATTAGAGCAGCCGGCCAAAGTATTAAGACTTGGCTTGTAAGATAGAGAACCGATTGTCTTCGGTATCCATTGCCGAAATCCACAGTCCGACGCCAGGAATCATTTGGGGTTCCATGGTGTGCTCGCCCTTCTCGTTCATACCGCCTAGAATCTTTCCGCCGGCCGCTTCTACGCTCTTCATGGCTTCGTGGATATCATCAACTGATACAACTATGGAGGGAGCTTGACTCAACGGATTATCGGTTTTTTGATAAAATCCGCCATTAATTGCCCCTTTGGTTTGTACCATGCCACTAGTATCAGTCTCAGTAGTTTGAGCCACCACGTAATTACCCATGTCGGGCCCCATGTGTTGGCCTTTCCAGCCAAAAACCGTCTCGTAAAATTTAACCATGCGACCTTGATCGTTATAGCCCATCTCAAAATGCACAACTGGACTCATTTTGCTCATAAGTTCTCCTTTGCTGAATGCTTATGATTATTTAGCGGTTTCCGATTCTAGCACCGACTGGACACAAACAACAAAAACCAGGATGCTCAAGATGCCTGTTAGCTTTTGCGCAAAGCTAGTAACTTCACCAGCTTTAAACAGATCGTGAAAGAATAAAAAGTCGACCACCAAGAACCCTAGTACTAGCACCATACTTACTACTTTTTTCATGCCCACATTCTACTACACCCATGCGCTTTATCGTAGTGATCTTCTTACAAATATTAGGTTCAAGCTTGGGTAACTTTGTATTCAGATTTATAGCTACCCGCTAGCGGCAACAATTTACCTAAGTTAGTGATGTCTTCTTTATTTAACTCTGCATAGGAGTAAATGCCACTATGCTTTGTTATATCTTCAGCGAACGGATTGGCAATTACGCTTTTGCCATAAAAATTAGTGTCGGGATCGCTGCCTGAGCGGTCAACCGTAACCATAAAATACTGGTTTTCGTGAGCCCGAGCCTTTACTAGGCTCTCCATAATTTCTGGCTTGTTGCGATCTTCGACCCAATTAAACCCTGAAAATACCACTTCCACACCAGCTTTTTTGTAAGCCTCAAACAAACGCGGGAAACGAATATCAAAGCAAGTGCTTAGTCCGCACTTCCAGCCATTTAGATCAAAGGTTACCAGCTCACTGCCAGCAGTGTAGACTTCTGGTTCTGTCGACTCAGTAAATAAGTGATTCTTACGATAGCTGGCAATAAGCTGCCCGTCTTTTGAAACCACAAATTGAGTGTTAAATGGCTTACCACCAGAATTTTCCTCGACCATGCCACAAATTAAAGCTACATTATGTTCTTTGGCAATATCTTTAATACCCTGAGAGGCATCGCCAGTGAGGGGCTGGGCTACATCCTTGTTTGAAGCGTCTACGATAAAGCCGGCTAAGCTAATTTCTGGGAATAAAACCACCTCGACATCAGGATATAACCGTTTAACCTTAGCCACGTGACGCCCTGTTTGCTCAACGTTTTTTGCGACGTTTTTCCAAATCGTTTCTGATGCAACGGTTGCAACTTTCATGCGGAGGCTTTGGCAAAAATCAGGTACTTAGTCCAAAGATAGTTCCAGACTAGACCGATAGCCGAACCATAAACAAGAGCAAGCAAGTAGTTGGTGTGCAAGATATGAACGGCTACCACCAGCACCACAGTCGTAATGCCTGATCCGGCCCAAGCCGTAAGGTGAAACTGAGCTAACCTAGCAACAGTCGACCTGGCCTTGGCATTGCGGTATGTCCAGATACTATGAAAGTAGTAGTTAGACAAGATGGCAGTCTCGGCGGCTACAAGCTGGCCCAGAAGAACAGGCAACTTAAAAACGCCATGTAAGAGTAGCAAGACAATGAAGTTGACGGTAAACCCGCCCGCACCAACGATCATGAAGCGCACCATATCAATTTCGAATGTCCTGGCAATGGTGCGGCGGCCAGTCCGCTTAATCCAGTCAAGATAAGGGTTTTCCACTTGGTCCATAATGCCACTATACGTTATTTGCCGGAACATTCCCAAGCCTTACGCTTTAGGCTATAGTGGGTAATAATGACCTTTAATTACCGAGAGCAGTTATGATACTGAGTTACTCATATGGGTGGTATAACTAGTGCGCTCGATTAAGAAGCTCTCCATTGTTATACCGTGTTACAACGAAAAGGCAACGATCGAAAAGATCTTGGCCGAGGTACAGGCGGTAGACCTTGGCTCAATCAAAAAAGAGATTATTATAATTGACGATTTTTCTAGCGATGGTACCCGGGAAATTCTGCAGAAGCTTGGTAAAGATTATGTGGTTATTTTCCAGGACAAGAATCATGGCAAAGGTGCTGCTCTTAAAAAAGGCCTACTAGCCTCTACTGGCGATGTTGTGGTTATCCAAGATGCCGACTTGGAGTATGATCCTCAAGATTATGTTAGGTTGCTCTACCCTATTCAGCGCGGACAAGCCGATGTTGTGTATGGTTCGCGGTTTATTGGAGGCGAGCCCCATCGAGTGATTTATTATCGCAACCAAATTGCTAATAAGTTCTTAACCATGCTGTCGAATTTATTTACCGGCCTTAACCTAACTGACATGGAAACATGCTACAAAATGATCGACGGTGAACTGGCCCGGCGAATTGCCAGTAACTTGAGGGCCCAACGCTTTGGCTTTGAGCCGGAAATGACCGCTCGAATCGCGCACAGTGGATCCCGCGTTTACGAAGTAGGCATCAGCTACTACGGTCGCAGCAAAGAAGAGGGCAAAAAGATTGGCTTTCAGGACGGCCTAAAGGCTGTTTGGGAAATCATTAAGTTTAATACCATTGCTCGCCGGACGCGCTAGAACGGCTGATACTTTAGGGTCAAACTGTGGCTTCCCGCTGGTACGCTCACCTCGTCGAGTAGGCCTGCGCTCGTACCAATAGCACCACTCAATGTAACCCTTGAACCATCAACATAGGCCTTCCAGCCGGGATAGTAGATCTCTGTTAGCATTAACGAACCGCCTTTATAATTATGAATCTGGTAAGTCTGAGCCTCATCAGTGTAGCTTACTATCGTGAAATTGACCCCTCCCGGCTGAGCAGAATTCTGCAGAACAGCCGGCAAAAACAGCTTGGGCAGGTAGTGGTTCCTTTGGTAAACCGTAATGCCGCTGGCCTTATCGCTAAAAGCTACCGGTAGGTCGAGTTTGGTCGTTGCCACCACATACTTAACGCCCAGTTGGTCAAGCTGTGCCGAGTGGTAATCTGGCGTGATACGTAAATTCTGCCGGTTTTGGTGTAAAAATTCAGCGTACGGCTGGTAAACTGTCGCTCCGTAACCGCCGATGGTCTGAAACTTATAGACGTCAGCAATGTTAACTGGGATGGCCTCGTCCAAGATCATCGTCCGATAGCTGCCATAGGGCTGTGACGACAGGAAGTGAACAACTGGTGTATCTGCGTAGTAAGCCTTGGCACCAGTCGCCGGTACACTCATCGGCACCATCATCAGGAAATTAAGCGCTCCGCTCAGCACCATCACTACCACTACGACGCGACCTAGTTTCGGGTTGCCCCAAAATGAAGCTAAGACAAGACAGAATAAGCCAGCTAGGAGCACATCTAGCCCAAAGTACACTCCAAATAACTGCCTGGGATGCCGGCTATAGTAGAGCCCGGTTAAAGACAGCACCCCACCAGCAACGAAGAGATATTGCTTGGTACTAGCATGCAAGCTGTCTGGTCTAGCTTTGACGATAGCCTGTATCGTTAGGCCAACCAGAATCGTTAGACCAAACTGAATCAAGATTACGTATCTAGCTAATTCTCTGACTTGACTAAGGATTGGCGTTAGGTAGATGAACTTAGCCACAAACGAGTAATAGCCGACTGCAGCTAATGCTCCGAATAGGCAGAGGCTTAGGATAAACCACTTGAGCTCTTTCCCTTGCCGAACAACAGCATAAATATTCGTCTGTAATAGACCCACCAGTAACAAAACAAGTACTGGCAGACCTAGGAAAAGTGTATTGGCGTCGATGACCGGCGACCAAGTAGGATTAAGGAAATTGGCGATGTTCTCCGGACGCAGAATCAAGACCCTAGCAAAGGTGTTGTAACTATCCTGTTGGTTAAGCGCCTTATAGCCCTCATAAAGCCAACGCAGGGCATGCGGTAGATATTGGAGGCTCAGGTATAGCTGGGGTAGGGATACAATGATAGATACCGCCACGATAATTGCCATGCCAGCAAGACCCGTGAGCCAGACCGGCGAATCTGTTTTGCGCTGTCGCACGGCAAGAACCAGCCAATAGATACCAAGAATGAGTAGCCCATGAATGTACGGCTGAATATGGCCCGCCAGAATAATGTTACCAAAGGTGAAGCCAGACAAGGCAAGCCACCTTAGACGCTTCTTTTCAAAATAACGGACAAAACCGTAAACCCCAAGCGGAATTAAGGCCAGCCCAAAGAAGATGCAGGTCTGTTGCGAGGCTCTTGCAAGTACCACCCCCGCCAAGGAGTAAGTTAACGCCGAGCCAAGACTGGCCACCCGACCTAAACCCCAAGCTTTGGCAAGCAGATAAGTGCCAACCGCTGCAATGAAGAAGTGGATAACAACCAGTGCTTCCAGATAAGCCGTGTTAATACCGGACTTTGTACCAAAGGTAGCTATCATTAATATGTTGAGTGGATAGAAGACCCCTACCTGGAAATCTCCAGCAAAGGACTGACCACCAAAAGTATTGGCATTCCATAGCGGTAGTTGGCCAGAGTGAATCACCTGGCTCATCTTTTGATACCACGGATAGGCCTGATAGAGATTGTCCGAGCTAGCATAAAACGACCTGTGCGTTGCCAGCACCATAATGAACATTGCCAAGGAGACGATCAATAAGAAAATAATCGGGCCATACTTGTCTCTCAGAGGCTTGATAAGCATAGGGGTATCATACAGGACTTTGAATGTTGCCAGAAGTAAGGCATGATGATTACATCATGCTTGCGCGTATCAACAGTTTTTTCAAGACTCACCGCCTTGAGCTCTTACTGCTCCTAGCCTATACCAGCCTAGCAATGATTTTTTGGTTTCCACTATCGATTCACTTGCGAACTTGGCTGTTCGACCCAAACTTCGGCGATAGTGCCTTCAATATGTGGATATTGGGCTGGGGCAGTCACGCCTTGCTGCACGCCCCGTGGCGGTTCTTCGAGGCACCGATGTTTTATCCATATCACCACGTGCTGGCTTGGGGCGACAATTTATTTGCTGTCACATTGGTGACTTTGCCCTTAGTGCCAATCATTGGGCTGCTGGCAGTCTACAACCTCGTACTGGTCGGCAGCAGCATCCTATGCGGCTTCACGCTCTATGTCTTGGTAAATTACTTAACCAAGAATAAACCAGCCGCCTTCCTGGCTGGCAGCATATGGATGCTATCCTATGCTCGCATCGTCCAGGCCTACATTCAGATCTTGCCGCTGTGGTGGTTGCCATTGATCTTTTTATTTGCCGAGAAGCTCCGGCGCGGGCAGTACAAGAAAATACCGTGGTTCTTTCCACTGGTGATTTTTTTGCAGCTCACCACCGGCATTTACGTAGCTGTATATACGGTAATTAGCTTTGCGATTTATGCGGTAGTTCTTGGCCTCTTTGGACTGGTCAACAAGTCGACGTGGAAGAAATTCGCTACCAGTTGGCTGATTGCCGGGGCTTGTGCGGTGCCAATTTATGCTCCGTCGATCCTACTTAATATCCGACACCCCACCGTGCGGAGCCTAAATGATCAAGTGGCCTTGCAATGGGCCGACTTGAACCCTCTCCATGCACCAGGCGCGCTGTGGCACAAATTATTGCTACACTTGGGACTGACACCAAGCCCACAACAGGCTCAATTCAGCCTCGGAATTCTATTGAGTCTGCTCGTAACAATAGGAGTGGCATATGGAATTTGGAGGATCTGGCGCGCCAAAAAGATAGATAAAGGCCACGCTCTACCGCTGGCCTTCTTGGTCCTGGGCAGCTTTGCTCTAATTGCTGCGCTTGGGCCAAATATCACACTGTTTCAAGGGCACCATGTCCGAAACTGGCTTTTCATCCTACCTTATACGCTAGTACCTGGGTTCAAAACCATGCGACTGACCTTACGTTGGCAGTTTATTGCTTTAATGAGCTTAGCTATCTTCGCTAGTTTTCTCGTTGCCAGATTATTGCGTCGTTGGCCAATATGGCTGCAAGTCGGATTGGTATCGCTCGCTGTCATCGGCATTGTCATCGAGCAAGCGCCGTGGGGTGGTCTCGGTAAGCCAGCACCGCCACTCGCCTCGGCGCCGGTTTATGCGTGGTTGAGTCAGCAGCCGGGACAGTTTGCAGTTGCAGAGTTGCCAATTTATGCTGGCGTTTACTACGGACCAAATGATGCCATCGAAGGCCGGCGACTTTATTTCCAGACACTCAGCGGCTGGCATCCACGAGCTAGTGGTGCGTTTAGTCCCTACATTCCCGGGAGCTACCCAGTGCGAGCCGGCATAATTGATAGTTTAGGCGACAACAACCAAGCCATTGCCTATTTGCGACAATACAACATTAAGTACGTACTGGTCTTGCCCAACGACTACGTTACTCTCGGCTGGGGTGCAACTGGTGGAGCCGACGAAGAAAAGAAATTGAATAGCTTGCCGTACTTAAAGAAAGCGTTTACCTCCCCCAACGGCGTGGCCTACCAAGTGCTACCCAAATAGCACAAGAAAGTTGTAACAGAGTCATCCCAAATACGTCGGCGTGCGACTAATGGCCTACGCGTCAAGCTGAGTTTCCATATGCTTAAGCAGCCGTCCATTCAGCTCTTCAAGCTTGGCCAAGGCTTTATGAAACTCAGTAATATCAATAGCTACGGTGTATATGCCCTCTACCTTACCTTTTTCGAGAATCGGCTCCACCCTAATATCGTTAAAGTAAATATCACCTGCATGCCCACCATTTAGCGTGCTCTTAAACATCTCTCGGACACCTTTTTTACCATCTAATGCCCTCTTTTTGATGGCCGTTAACTTAGTTGCCTCGCTAGGAGGTAACCAGTAAGC
>Ga0265338_10009804_pt1 | contig 11355 bp, 4 predicted proteins | sample 42126metaG_FD_193579 | JGI IMG/M metagenome (GOLD analysis project Ga0265338, IMG submission 193579) | Rhizosphere microbial communities from Carex aquatilis grown in University of Washington, Seatle, WA, United States - 4-21-26 metaG | ecosystem: Host-associated > Plants > Roots > Rhizosphere >... | reverse complement strand
AGCCTTTTCATAGGATTCCACGGCCTCTTCTGGCATGTTCATATCCAGTTGCGCATCGGCTTTCCCATTCCAGGCGGCTACATAGGCCGGGTCAATATTCAATGCTCGCTCGAAATGGACCAGCGACTGCGAAAAGCGTTTCAGGCGATTCAACGCCAGGCCCGCGCTTACCCAGACCACAGGATTTTCCGCGTCGATCTCCGTCGCCCGCTGATAGGCATCGTAGGCGCGTTTATAGTTGCCCTGGCTATAGAGAGCTGTGCCCTTGCCGTTCCAGGCATGGAAGTTGAGCGGGTCCATGTTCAGGGCCTCTTCATAGGCGTGCAGAGCCTGGGCATATTGTTGTTGCTTCAAGCACTGATCGCCCTCCAGGCATTTCTCGCGCGCGCTGGAGCTATTCACCTGGCGGATGGCGCGTTGACGCGCGGAGGAGTCGCCGCTCTGGCCGTTGGTGGATTGGACTGGCGAGACATTGCGCGGGTCCAGGATTGGGTGCTGGGTAGAGGAACGCTGAGCCATGCCTCCATTCAAGTTTGTCGCGCGGTCAAATGCCTGGACAAACTCTGGCATATCCGAAAAACGGTCCTCGGGACGCGCGGAGAGTGCGCGCAGCACAACGCTATCGAGCGTCGGGGGCAGGTCATGATTAAACATGGTTGGTGGACGTACAGGGCCGCCCAGGGCGTCGAAAGGATGATAGCCGGTCAGCATCTCATAGAGTACCACGCCGCAGCCAAACTGATCGCTGCGTGGATCAACTACGCCGCTGGTCTGTTCAGGAGCCATATAGCCGACCGTGCCACGTACTGTAACTGTTTTGCCAACGCGCGTGCCTGGTTCCAGCGAACGCGCAATGCCAAAGTCCGTAATAATCAGGCGCCGATCTTCCTGGTGGATCAGAATATTTTCCGGTTTGATATCGCGATGAATCACCGGACGCGGGCGTGTATGGGCATACGAAAGCGCGCTGGCCAGTTGATGGAAATTTGTCATTGTCTCAGCCGCCAGCAAAGGGCCATTGACCGTGGCCAGGCGGTTGCGTAACGAACCAGCCGTATAGAGAGGCATCACCAGAAAAGCGCTCGGTCCATCTTTCCCATAATCCAGAATAGGTGCGATGTTGGTATGGTCAAGCACCGCCGAGATGCGTGCCTCGCGTAAAAAATGCTCCTGTTCGGTGGTGGTCGTTTTGCTCGGAAGCAGCACTTTAATAGCGATTTTGCGCGATAAATGCTGATCTACTCCACGGAAAACCGCCGCATAGCCCCCTTTACTGACCAGAGCCTCGACCACATAGCGACCGGCCAGGGCAGTGCCAAGTAACGGTAACGCACAGGCCCGGCAAAACTGGTCATTATCCCGGTTATCATATCCACAATCAGCTAGATCGGCGCAGCGTCGCATGCCACCTCCTCCGCAGGCGCCTATTGAGCTACCTGTTTCGCTTCTAATGCGCGTGCCCATTCCTGGCACGCTACAGCTTCTTCTTGCCTACCTAATTTTTCCAGAGCAATGGCTTTATTATACCAGGCATCAGGTTCATCAGGTGCATATGTTGTTGCCTGGTCAAAGGCGATCAGGGCCTCTTCAATGCGGTGGAGCATAAAGAGAGCCAGGCCCTTATTATTCCATGCGGCAATATATTCCGGGTTGAGTGCCAGAGCATGGTCAAAGGCCACAATGGCTTCCTGGTCTCGTCCCTGTTCATGGAGTAAGCTCCCCTTGTTATACCACGCGGAAGTCAGGCCATTATCGTATTTAAGGGCCTGGTCGTAGGATTCAAGCGCGTCTTCATTGATACGCAGGTAAGCCAGAGCGTTCCCACGATTATACCATGCGCCCGCCAGAGTTGCGTCAAGAGCCAGGGCCTGGTCATAGTCCGCCAGAGCTTCGGCATATCTTTTCAGATCGCGGAGATCGTTGGCTTTATCGAACCAGATCATCGCGTTCTGTGGGGCCAGCAGGGTCGCGCGTTGATGCATTTCCAGCGCGGCTTCTGGCTGTCTCTGGCGGCGCAAAATGTTTCCTTTGGTATCCATCAGGCCAGGGTTTTTGGCGTCCAGTTGCAGGGCGCGATCAATTGCGACCAGGGCCTCGTCATAGCGATGCAGGCTGAAAAGTGTATCGCCCAGACCCTGCCAGACCACCACCTGGTTGGCGTCAAGCAGCAGAGCCTGGTCGAAGGCTTGCAGTGCCTCGTGTGGATGTCCCAGATTCACCAGCGTAATGCCGCGTCCATTCCAGGCAAAGACCGAGCGAGGGTCAAGCGCCAGGGCTCGATCGTAGCATTGCATCTCCTCATCGAAGCGATTCAGTTCATGCAGCACATTTGCCTGCGAGATCCAGTGATCAGGATCATGCGGCTGAAACTTGAGGGCCTGATTGTAGGCCAGCAACGCTTCCTCCAGGCGGCCATGTTGTAATAAGATCGCCCCTTTGCCGCTCCAGGCAGGCGCTATTTCAGGATTTTCAGTCAGCGCTTTCTCATATGCCACCAGCGCTTTCTCATACTGTCCCAGCTCATAGGCATGATCGCCGTGAGCCAGCCAGCGTTCAGCCGCGTCACCTGTCGAGCGGGGTACTGGCGAGATAGGTTGCGCCAGCGTAGACCGGGCCTCAACATGGACCTCATTAGCCAGTGGTGACCCAAAGGCCGCGTAAGGATTAGAGGCAAAGGTTTCGTCGCCCACACGCACGGTCATCTGCGGACGGAGAAGCGTAGGAGCTTCTTCGACAGGGGGATCATCCATCAGCGTCTTGACCAGGAACACCACCTGATTATCTTCGCCATAGTCGGTAACACAGACGCTGCCGGGTTCATGCATTGTGCTAGAAAAAGCCAGTGCCAGTTCCGCATCCTGAAGAAAATTTTCGCGATCTTCCTGCTTGGCGCGACGGGGACGTAGCGCGCGTATGGTTACATCTTTCCCGCGCTGGCGATCCAGGGCCTGAAATGTCACTGTTGTGCGATCTTTACCGCTTAAATTCAGAATTTCATAGCGCCCCTGTAACAGTGATCCAGCCGTAGGAATGCCACATTTTGTACAGAAGCGATCTTTGCTCTGGTTTTCATTCAGACACTCTGTTGTATCCAGACACATCGCCATAAAACCATCTCCCCCTTCCGAACCTGCAATCGGATTTGTCTCAGCCTGGTTGGCGCTATTGGACCGTTCATCTGCCAATAAAAGGCGAGTATGTCAGGGATGGAACCCTTTGACCGTGGTCCAGAGACCACAGTCTCCCTCTCTTCCTTATCGCCACAGGCGATTGATTCAAATGAAAGTAATTGGACGACCAGGTTTTCTCTATTTCTTGTTTGTTTATACAGATAGAACGATTTGTTAGCACCCTTACTTTAGCGAAAAAACAGGGAATTTGTCAATGTATTGCTGTATATTTCTTCTACGCGTATTCTGCTGTGCCTTTATTACTGATTTTCAGGGCAAAGCCCTGCCTTGCTTTTTTTTCTATGCATTATCCAGACCCTCTGTAAGCAGGGTATGGATAAGTCTTTTCTCAGATGTATCCGCCCCACCCTAAAGAGAAAAAGAGCGTTTTGCAGGTGTTGCGCTTCCGCGCAACACCTGCAAAACGCTCAAAAAAATTTCTGGGGTGGGGAGAAATCCTGGCAGAAGACTTTTAAATGGCCCTGCTTAACAAGAGAAGAAACTTGCTCTTGCTTCAACAGCGTGAGATAATGCCAGTAGAAATGCTGTGGCGAGTGCCAGGGCCAATATTTTATAGTTGACATAGAATATAAGCACTGTCCCCCTGGAAAAAACTACCTCTGACTGATTACCCGTTTCTTATCTCAAGGGAGTTGGCGGGCGGATGTAGACATATTTCCACTGGCTTATTGGAGAGAAGGCAACAGCATGCGAGAAAGCGTTTCGGAACACATGCACTCAGACGATGTGTTGGCAAAAGATGTTCCAGGAGAGAGCAACGACCAGGAGAATAATCGGGTGATACGTGTATTGCTTGCTGACGATCATGCGCTGGTACGTGAGGGCACGCGCCGCCTGATCGAGGCCGAAAGTGATCTGGAGGTCGTAGCTGAGGCTGCGAGTGGTGAAGAGGCGATTATAGCGGCCAGAGCTGTGCGACCGGATATCGCGATTATGGATATTGCTATGCCGGGTATCGGCGGTATTGAGGCGACACGATCGATTAAAGTTGACTGCGCGGAGACCGCTATTCTGGTGCTTTCCGCCTATGATGATGAGCCATACCTGGTCGCGTTGCTGGAAGCTGGTGCCGCTGGCTTCTTATTAAAGAATATCAATGGTCACGAACTGGTTGAGGCTATTCGCGCGGTTGCGCGTGGCGAATCGGTGTTGCAACCCGCGTTGAGCGAAAAAGTCATGCGCCGTCTCTCGAATCGTCCCGCTGCTCCCCAGCGTCCGCCGGATCTCCTGAGTGATCGTGAATTCGATGTGCTACGTCTGGCTGCTCGTGGCTTGCCTAATAAAGAGATTGCGCGCCGCATGAATCTGAGTATTCGCACGGTTCACAGCCACCTGGCCAATATCTTTATGAAGATGCGCGTCGGTTCGCGTACGGAGGCTGTTCTGCTGGCCTTACGTCAGGGCATGATTTCTTTGCAGGATACTTCTGATGACCAATGACCGGCTCTTTGCTAATAATTACCTGCAATACTCCTTAACAGCCCTTGCCTCTCTTGTTGCGGTCGGGCTGTTTGTCTGGTCTATACTCAACTACCATCTTACTCCAACCCAGCCAATCTTTTACGGGGGGCGTGCTATCTATAGCATTGTGTTGCTCTCTGTCATTCTGGCGTTGCTGGGACGTATGTTGCTCTTACGTATTCTCCGGGTTGAAATCGGTGGGGTACCGGCTCAGCACGCCTCGCATAATCTGACCTGGCGTCTCCTGTTGTTCTTTGATGTAGCGGCTCCCATTTACCTGGCTGCCGGTGTGCTCCTGGGCCTGGATTCCGCCGTTTTGACCGCCTTGATTACGCAACTGGTCGTTCAGGGATATACCCTCTGGCGTGGTTTGATTTCCTGGACCACGGCGGTGTATCGCATTGCAACGACCGCTCTGCTGGTCTTACTTTCTACGGCTGTTTTCCAGTATATTGCGAAACTTTTTCCTATAGCTACGCATCCTCCCAATACCAGCTACCTGGAATCCTGGGAATTGCTGGCGACATTGCTGGCTGCTCTGGTGATGATGGTGTTGCTGGTGATTGTCTCATTGCCAGCTATTATGCAGGCCGGACAACTGAGCCTGCGTACGGCCTGGCATGAATATTTCCATTCGTCGGTACCACGCTTTCAGTTGCTGGTATTGAGTGTTGCTCCACTCCTGCCGGTGGTAGATATCTTTGACAATGTTGTCGCTGAACTGGCCTGGATCTTCTTTCTGGTTCCTCTGCTGGCCATTTACTATCTGGCCTTGATTAGCACGAGTTTGAGTTTACGTACCGATGAATTGCAGCGTACCCTGGCGGATCTGAGTAGCGCGCGGCGGCGGCAGTCGGAACTGCGTGACTATGCCTCGCTGGTGACGCGGGTGCAGGAGGAGGAACGTCGCAGGCTGGCGCGCGAACTGCATGATGATACTGCCCAGGCGCTGGTCGCGCTCTCGCGTGGACTCGATGGACTGAGCCGGGCCGTAGAAAAAGTGGAGTTGCCACAGAAGGACCTGGACTGGCTGGCGAACTTGCAGAACCTGGCCGATCATACGCTGGATGGGGTGCGCCGTGCCTGTCGGGATCTGCGGCCCTCAATTCTCGATGACCTGGGTCTGCAGGCGGCTCTGGAATGGCTGTGTGATAGTTCGAGTAACCGTGGCGTGGCCTCCAATTTTAGCTGCTCTGGCACAGTTTTGCCGACCACACCAGAAGCAGAAATTGCCATTTTTCGCATTGTTCAGGAAGCACTCTCCAATGTCTGGCGCCATGCCCAGGCCACACATGTTGATGTAGCCTTACAGTATCAGGCAGCCGCGTTAACACTGCGGGTAGAGGATAACGGGCGCGGTTTTATGCCAGAAGAAACCTTAGATGACCATCATAACTCACAGAGCGGCCTTGGTCTGGTTGGTATGCGCGAACGAGCGATGCTGATCGGGGCTGAACTGATGATTGGTTCCTGGCCATCCTGCGGTTGTACCGTCTCTCTCACACTGCCAATCGAACAGGATTGAACTGTTTTTCCTCTGTTTCCGTATTTTTGCTGATGATTTTCCTGGCAGAATAGTGCATATTCTAGATAAGCAGGATTCACGAACAACTGGTTGTGAAGTCCATTTCTTTAGAAGATGATGATCGATATACTCGTAGTTGGGAACCGGGACCCGGCTATGGGGTACAAGATTATCGGTCAATAAATCTCTTCTCTGCTTTTGAGGGGTGCATCTTTGTCTCTCCGTGCGGTGTTCTCTCAAGCAGCATCTGGCGCGCCTGTCGGGTGGGGATTGATGGTACTGAGCAGTTTTTTGTTTGTGGATCTTTTCTTTTCCCCCTTTTGCCTGGAGATCATTACTTTGATCTCATTTTGAGATCACGAGTATATCAAACAGGTGTTGGACGCATCACCTATCCTCCTCTATACTTGGTATATGAATGAACATTCTAGCCTTTAAAGGCCGATTGCCGTTACCAGCCATCGTGCTCGGAGCGGCGGGAATGGAGCTTTAAGCAAACATGCTATAATGGGTAGGAAACCTGAAGGTTGCCCACAGTTTGCTCAAGATAGATTGCTCCTATCGTAAAAATTTACCAGGGGATGATACAATGTCTATTCACGATGATGTGTTTCATGCACGAACACAGTTAGCAGGCGTACACAGCTCTATCACCTATTATCGGCTCCATGCCCTGCAAGAGCGCGGCGCGGCTTCTCTTGAGAGTCTACCGTTTACCATCAAAATTTTACTGGAAAACGCGCTCAGGCATGCTGGCAGTGAACTTGTCAATGAAAAAGATGTGCTCGCGTTGGCGAACTGGCAGCCCGGCAGCGCCGCGCAGTCCGAGGCTGAATATCCATTTCTGCCCGCTCGCGTTTTGCTGCAGGATTTTACCGGCGTACCGGCGGTAGCCGATCTGGCCGCGATGCGTTCGGCTATGGCGCGTATGGGAGGAGACCCGCAGAAGGTCAATCCTCTGGTGCCCGCCGATCTGGTGATCGATCACTCGGTGCAGGTGGATCAGTTTGGTTCAACGCTGGCTTTTGGGCGCAACGTTGAGCGTGAATATGAGCGCAATAGTGAGCGCTATGGGCTGTTACGCTGGGGGCAGCAGGCGTTCAGCAATTTCCGCGTGGTCCCGCCCGGCACGGGTATTGTGCACCAGGTCAACCTGGAATTTCTGGCCTCGGTCGTTATGACAAAGACAGAGGATGGCGAGACCGTGGCCTTCCCGGATACCCTGGTGGGGACCGATTCGCATACGACGATGATTAATGGTCTGGGTGTGCTTGGCTGGGGCGTTGGTGGTATCGAGGCCGAGGCTGTCTTACTGGGCCAGCCCCTCTATTTATTGACTCCAGAAGTCATTGGTGTCCACCTGAGCGGTGCTTTGCCGGAAGGCGCGACTGCGACCGACCTGGTTTTGACTGTGACTCAGATGTTGCGTAAACGTGGCGTCGTGGGAAAATTTGTGGAATTTACTGGTTCGGGTTTGAGCTATCTTTCCCTGGCGGATAGAGCTACCATTTCCAATATGTCGCCCGAATTTGGTGCGACCTCGACGCTGTTTCCTGTGGACGAGGAGACTCTGCGCTATCTGCGCATGACCGGTCGCTCCGAGGAACTGATTTCGCTGGTCGAGAGCTATACAAAGGCTCAGGGACTTTTCCGCACCGATGCCCTGCCAGCCCCTCGTTTTGATGATCTGCTCGAACTGGACCTGGCAACTATCGAGCCGAGCCTGGCGGGTCCACGGCGTCCCCAGGATCGCGTGCCTTTGCAAAAACTGGGTACAACCTTTCGCGCTGCCTACGCGGACCGTTTTGAGGCCGTGAAGAATAATGTCACGACCGAGAATGCCGTGATTCGCTATACCAGCGAGGGCGGTGCCCAGACTGAGCCTGATCCTGTGGCTCAGCAGGAAGATCTGACGAAAAAGTTGGCCCACAATGGGAACGGTCATACAAATGGCCATCTCAAAGACGTAGAGGTACAGTTGGGCGATACCCAGGTGCATATGACCGATGGCTCAGTCGCCATCGCGGCTATTACCAGTTGTACCAACACCTCAAATCCCTCGGTTATGATCGCGGCAGGTCTCCTGGCCAAACACGCTGTGGAGCGTGGCTTATCCGTCAAGCCCAGCGTCAAAACCAGCCTGGCGCCTGGCTCGCGCGCTGTCATCGATTACCTGAATAATGCTGAATTGCTCTCCTATCTGGAGGCGCTGCGTTTTCACCTGGTAGGCTATGGTTGTACAACGTGTATTGGAAATAGCGGTCCGCTCTCCGAACCGGTAGCGCAGGCTGTGCAGGATAACGACCTTATTGTCGCTGCAGTCCTCAGTGGCAATCGTAATTTCGAGGGGCGTATTCATCCGCAGGTGCGCGCCAGTTTCCTGGCCTCGCCGCCGCTGGTTGTCGCCTATGCCCTGGCCGGGACTGTTGATATCGATCTGACTCAGGAGCCGTTGGGACACGATATCAACGGGGATGCGGTCTATCTCCGCGACATCTGGCCAACGCAGAAGGAAGTTCAGGACACATTGGTGCAGGCCGTCACGCCTGAAGTCTTCACGAAAAACTACGCTTCGGTTTTCGAGGGTGACGAAAACTGGCGCTCACTGCCCAATTCCGAGGGCCAGCTCTTTCAGTGGGATCGGAACTCAACCTACATCCAGGAGCCGCCGTTCTTCCAGAACATGAGCCAGGAACCGGTACCTGTCAAGGATATTCACGGGGCGCGTGTTCTGGCGATGATGGACGATTCGATTACCACCGACCATATCTCTCCTGCCGGCAGTTTCGCGCCCGCCAGTCCCGCGGGTAAGTACCTGATCGAGCATGGGGTTGAGCGGCGCGACTTCAACAACTTTGGGGCGCGACGTGGCAATCATGAAGTTATGGTGCGCGGTACCTTCGCCAATATTCGCCTGCATAATAAACTGGTGGATGGCAAAGAAGGGTATTACACTGTTCACCTGCCAGATGGCGAGCAGACCACGATCTTTGAGGCATCTGAGCGCTATCTGCAAGAGGGCGTGCCGTTGCTCGTGATTGCTGGTAAAGAGTATGGCTCGGGCAGTTCCCGCGACTGGGCGGCCAAGGGACCCCTGTTGCTGGGCATCCGCGCGGCGATTGCTGAGAGCTTTGAGCGTATTCATCGCAGCAACCTGGTCGGCATGGGTATTCTGCCCTTGCAGTTTGAAGAGGGCCAGAGCAAAGAGTCGCTGGGTCTGACGGGTCGCGAAACCTACGATATCGTTGACATTGAGCAGGGTCTCAAGCCGCGTCAGGAAATCAAAGTCAAAGTCACACGCGAAGATGGCTCAACCTTTGAGTTCCCGACCATTGCGCGTCTCGATAGTCCGATCGATGTACGTTACTACAACAATGGTGGGATCTTGCTGACCGTCTTGCGACGACTGATGCAAGATTAGGTATTTTTAGGGAGGACCAGTCCAGGGTACCTGTCCTGGTCTGGTCCTCCCTAAAATATGAGTTCAGGTGCCAGGGAATAACGGCCTCTGCTGCTATCAGCCCATGATGCGTGATGTACTAACAAATTGATCTTTTCGGTTTCATTGTGTATACTCTTCCTCGTACACATATCAAACATCCCGCGAGAAATCACAGAGGTATTGTCGTGCGGGTGTTTATTTTGTGAGAGCCATACTTTTTTTCATACGGACTTTTTCTTTTTTTGCTTATCTGCCAGGCACCCCGATCAGACAGATAGATGAATTGCCTCTGCTCCATATTTGTAGGTTATGAGGTTTGTGTTATGGTCAAATCCGGTTATATCGGGAAGCAAGTTGGGAATTATCGCATCACCGCCAGGATTGCCAGTGGTTCTTTCGGTACCGTCTACCGGGCGCAGCATACAATTCTCACCCGTACCGTCGCCATCAAAATGATGCATATTACCCATCTGAATTCAGAGAAAGAGCGCGATGGCTTTCTTAAAGAGGCCAGATTTCTGGAGAAACTCAAACATCCACGGATTTTGCCGATCTATGACGTGGGTATTGAGGAAGATTCGCCGTATCTGGTGGCTGAATATGCCTCCAAAGGTTCCCTGCGCGAATTGCTCCAACACTATGCGCGCCGCCCGGTGCCTCTGGAAGAGGGCTTGCGTATCCTGGGAGATATTGGTGAAGCCTTGCAGCATGCCCATCAAGAGGGTATTGTCCACCGCGATCTGAAACCCGAAAATATTCTCTTTAATAGCAATGGCGATGCGCTGCTCAGTGATTTTGGACTCGCGACGGTTCTGGAGACAGCCAGTATCAAGCACGTTGATTCCAGTGGTACCCCACCCTATATGGCCCCGGAACAGTTTCAGAATACAATTAGCAAAGAAAGCGATCAATATGCCCTGGGCTGTATCGCCTATGAGATGTTTACTGGGGAGCGCCCTTTCAATGCCGATGATATTTTTGTCATGTGGCTCTATCACTCACGTAACTCACCTGTACCACCTACACAATTGAATCCGCATCTACCCCCGCATGTAGAGCAGGCCATTCTGAAAGCTATGGCGAAAAATCGGCATGAACGACATATAGATGTTTGCGAATTTATAAACGCGATGCGTCAGGAAAGTGTATCGCGAGTGGTACGTCAGGAAGGTGAATCACGCGTTGCGCGCCTGGATAGCCCTTTTCAGACCAGCCCGGATGCGGTGCGTCAGTCGCAGGCCATGCCTCTACGGACCCGTCAATTGGATCTGGGTCATCTGGATAAAGGCCAGTGGATTGCCGAGGGTAAACTGCAATTGAAGAACAGGTGCTATCCCGAAGCATTGGACGCCTTTGAATGCGCGATTGAGATAGATCCCTATTCCGCCTCAGCCTATTATTTTCGTGGCCAGGTTCTGCAGACCATGGGCAATTTTCCCGATGCCCTGAACTCCTACGAGGAAGCTATTGCCCATGACCCCAATTTTCCCGATGCCTGGCGGAACAGAGGCGAGATCCTTTTTCTCTTGAAACGTTATGATGAGGCGCTGGTTGTCTATGAGCGTCTCTTGCGCCTGGAGCCAAACAACGCGGGAGATTATAATCGCAAGGGGAATGCGCTCTGGCAGTTAGGGCAGCTTGCCCCGGCCCTTGAAGCCTATGAGCAGGCGATTTATTTGAAGCCTGGCCTGGCTGCGGCCCATCATGGTCGTGGCAATGCCCTGACTGCCAGAGCG
>Ga0265338_10009803_pt1 | contig 11356 bp, 10 predicted proteins | sample 42126metaG_FD_193579 | JGI IMG/M metagenome (GOLD analysis project Ga0265338, IMG submission 193579) | Rhizosphere microbial communities from Carex aquatilis grown in University of Washington, Seatle, WA, United States - 4-21-26 metaG | ecosystem: Host-associated > Plants > Roots > Rhizosphere... | reverse complement strand
TGCGGTAGCGCGGCGCCGAGCCGTTCTATGGCGTCAACACCGGATTTGGCGCCTCGGTCGTCAACTCGGTCGCGGTCGAGTACGGCGCGAACCTCGCGGCCAATCTGTTTCGGTTCCACGGCTGCGGCATCGGCGCGCTGCTGCGCTCGGACGAGAGCCGCGCGATCCTCGTGACCCGGCTGTCGCAGCTCGCGGTCGGCTGGAGCGGCATCCGGGTCGACACGCTGCGGGCGATGGTTCGCTTGCTCGAGCACGACATCATGCCGTGCATCCCCGAGCTCGGCTCGGTCGGCGCGAGCGGCGATCTCACGCCGATGTCATACGTCGCGGCGGTGCTGTCCGGCGAACGCGAAGTGTTCTTCCGCGGCGGCGTTGTCCCGGCGGCCGAGGCGCTCGCTGCGGTCGGGCTCGAGCCGATCCGGCTGCAGCACAAAGAGGCGCTGTCGATCATGAACGGCACGAGCGTGATGACCGCGTTGGTCAGCATGGCGCTCGATCGCGCGCAGGCGTTCGCACGCGCGCACGCACTGGTCACTGCGTGGACATCGTTCCTGCTGCGCGGCCAGCCGGCTCACTTCGACGAGCGGCTATTCGTCGCGAAGCCGCATCCCGGGCCGGCGCGCTACGCCAGCTGGGTGCGCTCGGGGCTCGCATCGGGGCCGCGGCCGCCGCTCGGCGCCGGCAAGATCCAGGATCCGTACTCGGTGCGCTGCGCGCCGCATGTCGTGGGCGTGCTGCTCGAAGTGCTCGATCAGACCGCCGCGACGATCGAGATCGAGCTCAACGGCGCGGGCGACAACCCGCTGATCGACGAAGAGACCCAGATCGCGCTGCACGGCGGCAACTTCTACGGCAGCCACGTCGCTCACGTCGCCGATACGCTGAAAGTTCAAGTCGCGCACGCGATCGAGATCCTCGAGCGCCAGCTCGTCTTGCTGTGTCACTCGACCGCGACGTCGGGGATTCCCGAGAACCTCGTGCGGATCGAAGGCCCGGGCCAGACCGCGCACCACGGGTTCAAGGCGGTCGAGATCTTGGCGTCGGCGCTCGTCGCCGAGGCGATGAAGCAGGCCGCGCCGGCGAGCGTGTTCTCGCGCAGCACCGAAGGCCACAACCAAGACAAAGTGCCGATGGGCTCGATCGCCGCTCGCGATCTGCGCGCGATCCAAGGCCTGGCCGATCACATGCTCGCGATCTCGATGCTTGCCGCGGCGCAAGCGACCGACGCGACCGGCCGGGCCGACGCGCTGCCGCCGCCAGTCAAGAAGCTCTACCTCGCGATTCGCGAGATCTGCGCCGCGACCGACGAGGATCAGCGCCACGACGTACTGATCACGCGCTGCCTCGCGAGCTTTCACGCGGGCAAACTGCCGATCAGCGACTGAGCCGACTGATCACTGCGCCGCGATCGGCCACAGCTGCCAGACCGTGCCGCCCATCGGATCGCGCACGAGCACGCCGAGCGTGCCGGTCTGCGGATCCGCGGTCTCGACCCGCAAGTACGCGGTCGCGAGGTCGAAGTCGTGCATCGTGCCGCACGATGTCAGCCAGTTGATGTCGTAGGTGTCGTCGAAGTCGACCGCCACCGGGATGTCGGTCACCGGCGCGACGGTCAGCATCGTCTCGGTCGTCGCATCGACGCCATCGATCATCACCGCGCCGAGCACCGGGTTCTCGAGCGCCTCGTCGAGCCAGACCGTCTTGTCCGCGACGAACCCGGTCGACGCCATCGTCACCTCGACTCGCAACGGCACCGGATCGGTGACGTCGAGACCGAGCAGGTCACGCGCGATCGCGAGGTCAGCGTCGGCTGGCTGGGTGATCGTCCAGTGCGTGCCCGACATCGCGAGCGCGCCGGTCAAGTTCGTCGGCTGCGTCACGACGGCCATGTCCGGATCGACGTCGGTCGGCGCCGCGCCTTTGGCTCCGATCAACACGTCGAGCACCGACGAATCGCCCTCGAAGCCGAGCCCGGGTGGCGACGCGCGCACCGCGATGATCCGATCGTGATCGAGCTGCCACTGCGGATCGATCTCGCCGCTACAACCGGCGAGCACGGCGGCGATCAGCAGCGCGCGATTCACAGCGTGCCTCGCAAGCCGATCGACGGGATCAGCGGCAGCGACTCGAACGCGGTGCGCTGCGAGTAGTCGTAGCTGTAGAAGTACGTGACGATGCTCTGGTTGAGATAGACGTTCTGCACGTCGATGAACGCGAGCAGCGACAGCGGCCCCCACTTCCACGCGTAGTCGATCCGGATATCGACCTCGTGGTGCATCGGTGCGCGCTCCGAGTTCGTCGGGCCGTAGATCGGAATGTAGAGGTTGCGATCGCTGTCGAAGTGCGAGCCGATCACCGGCGTGTAGGGCAGGCCGGAGTACAGCTGGAACCGCGCGCCGAGCGTCCAGTGGCCGCGCTTCCAACTCGCCGCGACGTTGAGGCTGTGCGGCTGGTCGTAGTCGAACAGGCGCGGCGCCGTGCCGGGTAGATCGACGCGCTCGGAGTGCGAGTACGAATAGCCGAGCCAGCCGAACCACGGTCCGCCGTGAAAGATCGCGAGCAACTCGGCGCCCTTGCTCGTGCCCTGGCCGTTGTTGCCGAGCGTGCCGTCGGGGTTCGCGGTAATGAGCTTGGTGCGATCGGTGAAATACAACGTGCCCTGCAACCGGATCCCTAGGATCGGGCTGTACTCGAGGCCGGTCGTCAGCTGGTTCGAGCGCTCGGACTGGAGATTCGCAAACAGAAACTCGGTCTGATACTCCGGCGGCCGGCGGTACATGCCGGCGCTGAACCGCGCGGTCAGCTGCGGGTTGAGCTTGAGCTGGATCTCGCTGCGCGGCTGGACCGCGAGCTCGCCGCCGCGCCCGAAGTAGTCGGCGCGCACGCCGGTCGTGATCCGAATCCGCGGATCGAACGACGCGGCGACCGACGTCCACGCCGCGAAGTCGGGGAACCACACCGAGCCGGTGAACTTCGACGACGTATCCTTCGGATCGTAGGTCGGCGGCGGTTGGCCTTCGCGCTGCTCGAGCGGCAATGCGAGCGCGATGTCGGAGTAGCCGATCTGCGCTTCGGCACCCGAGGTCCACACGACGTCCTTGAGCCCGATGGCATCGGCCGACGATCGGGTCGCGCTCGCGCGCGGCGTGACGAGCGGCGTGCGGACGTGCAGGCTTTGATACAGCCCGACCTCGGCGGTCAGATCGGTGAGCATGCCGGACAGCGCGAGCGACGCTTGCCAATCGCCACTGTGATACTTGGCCGCCGCGGTGAGCCGCATGAAGTCGGTCCGGCTGTAGAACCGCTTCGAGCCCGCATCGGTGTCTTTCGTCGTGTAGAGCTGGAAGACGTCATCGGTGCCGACACTCGATAGCGACAGGTTCCACTTCGAGTTGATCTCGTGATCGATGCGGAACTGCTCGTCGTAGTACTGCGGCACCGTGGTCAGCGACAGATCGACGCTCGACGGGATGAACAGCGGCAGCACGAGGTCGATGACCGAGCGGCGCAGCGCGATCATGTAGCGCGTCTTCTTGCCGATCGGTCCTTGCAGCACGAACCCGCCGTCGACGAGGGACGCTTCGACTTGCTCGCTGCGGGTTTCGCTGCCCGGCCGTGTCGTCAGCAGCACGATGCCGGACGACGAGCGGCCGTACGACACGTCGAACCCGCCCGGAATGAACGTCAGCGACTGGATCGATTCGACCGGCAGGATCGCGCGGAACCCGAGCGGGTGAAACAGCACCGGAATCTCGAAGTCGTCGACCAGGATCTTCGAGTCTTGCGGCGACGAGCCGCGGATGACGACACCCGAGAAGCCGAGCGGAATCTGCAGATTGACGACGCCGGGCATCGCGGTCAGCGCGCGCACGACGTCGCCGCCGGTGCCGGGCAAGCGTTGGATCTCTTCGCGGTCGAGCCGCGCGGCGCCGTTCGCGGGCGTCGGCGGGTCGCCCTTGATCTCGATCTTCTCGTTCGCGAGATCGGGCGTTAGCACGATGTCGTCGAGTGTCGGGCCGGTGACGGTCGCGAGCGAGACCGCGTAGTGCTCCGACGTGATGTCGAGCGTCGCGTCGACCGGCGCGCTGAGCGTGAACCTGCCGTCGCGATCGGTCGTCGCTTGGACCGACGTGCCTTCGACCGACACGGTCGCGCCGCTGATCGCGTGCCCCTTCGCGTCGATGACCCGGCCGCTGACGTCGATCGGCTGCGGTGTCGGTGGCGGCGGCGCCTCAGGTGCTGGCGCGGGCGGTGGCGCGTCGGGTGCGGGCGCCGGTGGCGGTGACGGTGAGTCAACGTCGGCGCGCGCGATGCCGCTCGAGATCGTGCAACCGATGGCGATCGCGACGAGCGTGCGGCCAACCCGGTGCATGCGCGAGGCAAAGCCTAACGCATTGTGCGGTTCACGTCGTGGTGGCGTCAGAGTGATCGACGTGGACTCCCATCGCAGCGAAACCGTTGTCCACGTAAATAATCGTGCCGGTGATCCCGCTCGCGAGCGGGCTCGACAAGAACGCGGCGGTCGCACCGACCTGGTCCGCCGTGATCGCCTTGCGGAGCGGCGACGCTAGGCTGGTGTACTTGATCATCAGGTCGATCGGACCTATCGCCTCGGCCGCCCGAGACGCGTACGGCCCCGGCGAGATCACGTTGACCCGATGACCCCAGCGCCGCCCCGCCTCGAACGCGAGCACGCGGGCATCCGACTCAAGGGCGGCTTTTGCGGTCGACATTCCGCCGCCATAGCCGGCGACAACCCGGTTCGACGCGACGTACGACAGCGTCAGGAACGAGCCACGTGGGCGCATCACCGGCCCGAGCTGGCGGACGAGCGAGACATGCGAGTACGCCGACGCCGACACCGCTGCGAGATAGCCCGCGCGCGAGGTCTCGAGCAGCGGCTTTTTCACCTCGGGGCCGTTCGCCAGGCTGTGGACGACGATGTCCACGCCACCGCTCGCCGCAACCGCCGCCGCGACCCCCGCGATCGTGAAGTCGCCGCACTCGGCATAGCGCCGGTGGTCTTTGACCTCCGCCGGCACATCTTCGAGCCGGTCGTAGTCCGCGTCGAACGGGTAGATCGCGGCAAAGTCCAGCAGCGTGCCATCGCTGAGCCGGCGCGCGTCATCGAGCTTGCCGCGCGCGAGCAGCATCTTGAACATCTTGAGCATCGGCGGCCAAGTCCCGACCGACACGGTGGCGCCGGCTTCGGCCAACGCCTTCGCGATCGAAAAGCCAAGGCCGCGTTCATCGGCGACGCCGGCGATCAACGCGTGCTTGCCCTTGAGGTCGATCGCCAACATCCGCCGCCATATCTACCCCGATCCGGGCCGCGCGTGGGCTTAGCGCGCAGCGCAGAATTGTTCGTAGTCGCCGAGCTCGAGCGTGTTGCGATCGACGCCGTCACCACAGCTCGCGCACGCGGGGTCGCGCGCGATCGCCAGCTCGCGAAATCGCGCGGCGAGTGCGTCGTACAGGACGAGCCGCCCTACGAGTTGCTCGCCGAGCCCGAGGATGATCTTGATTGCCTCGGTGGCCTGCAGCACACCGATCACGCCCGGCAGGACGCCAAGCACGCCAGCGACGGCACAGCTCGCACCCGCGTCTGGCAGCGGCGGCCTCGGATACAGGCAGCGGTAACACGGTCGGCCGTGCGCGGAGAACTGGGTGATCTGGCCTTCGAACCGATAGATCGACGCGTGGACGACCGGCTTGGCGAGGCGCAGCGCGGCGTCGTTGACGAGGTAGCGCGTCGGGAAGTTGTCGCTGCCGTCGATGATCACGTCGTACGGCGCGAGCAGCTCTAGCGCGTTTCCGGACGCGAGGCGGGTGCGGTGCGGCTCTACCGTGACACCAGGATTGATCTGCGCGAGCGCTAGCCGTGCGCTCTCGACCTTCGCGACGCCGACGCGATCGGTGGCGTGCAGGATCTGGCGCTGTAGGTTCGAGGCGTCGACGATATCGTGGTCGATAAGACCGAGCGTGCCGACGCCCGCCGCGGCCAAATACAGCGCGGCCGGGCAGCCGAGTCCGCCCGCGCCGATGCACACGACGCGCGCTGCGAGCAGCTGGTTCTGCCCTGCGACGCCGACCTCGGGCAGGCTGAGGTGGCGAGCGTAGCGCTCGGTCTGCTCGGGCCCGAGCGCGGTCGGCGTGTGCCACGGTAAGCCGCTGCGCTGGTAGGCGGTGAAGCCGCCGGCGAGCGATCGCACGTCGGTGTAGCCGAGCTCTTGCAACGTTCGCGCGGCGAGCACCGAGCGATTGCCGGCTGCGCAGTAGACGACCAGTGGCGTCGCGCGATCCGGGGCTGCGCGCTCGATCTTCGGCTCGAGCAAGCCGCGCGGGATCCATACCGCGCCGGCGATCGCGCCGCGGGCGTACTCGTCGGCCTCGCGGACGTCGATGATCGTCACCGCGCCCGCCTCGGCGAGCTCTGCCGCGGTGATCTCGCGCGTGCGCGCGCGCAGCTCGTGCAACAGCGCGTCGTAGGTCGTCATTCGCGACGAGCCTGCCACGGGTCGGGTGGGTGAGACAGTGTATCGTCGTTTTTGATGTCCGACACGCCGAGCGCTCTCGTCTCGCCCGCCCGTCGCGTTCGATCGATCGCTGCGCTCTACCTCGGCCTCGCGGGCGACGCCCCGTTGACCGCTCCGGCGCGGATCAGCCTGCGCGGCATCGATCGCATCGACGTGTGTCGCGGTGCGCGGCGTGGCGTGGTTCGCCGCAAGGCCGATGGCGCAGAGTTGCTCGTGGTCACGCTGGCCGACGCGCGGCTGTCGAGCTTGCACGCGCGCGTCACTCGGATCGGCGCGATGTGGGTCATCGAGGATCTCGATTCGAAGAACGGCACGTGGGTCGGCCGCAATCGCGTGACCCGCGCCGAGCTCGCGGACAGCGACGTCATCGTCGTCGGCGATACCGCGTTGGTGTTTCGCACCAGCGGTGGCGATGACGCGGATAGCGACGGCGCGCCGGCATCGGCTCATGGCTTCGCTACGCTCTCGCCTGGCCTCGTCGTGAAGTTCGCCGAGATCGCGGTCGCCGCGCAGTCCCCGGTACCGATCGAGATCATCGGCGAGACCGGGACCGGCAAAGAGCTCGCGGCGCGCGCAGTGCACGCGCTGTCGCGACGCGCCGGCAAGTTCATCGCGGTCCACTGTGGTGCGAGCGCGCCGGCGTTAATCGACGCCGAGCTCGTGCGCAGCGCCGACGGCGGCACGCTGATGCTCGCCGAGGTCGGCGAGTTGCCGCCCGAGTCGCAAGCTGCGCTGCTGCACGGGTTACAACGAAGCGACGCGGTTCGGATCGTGACCGCGACGCACGAGTCACTCGATGCCGCGGTCGCTGCGAACAGGCTTCGCGCCGACCTGCGGGCGCACGTGCTCGGCGTCCGACTCGAGCTGCCGCCGCTTCGCGACCGCCGCGAAGATCTGTGCCTGTTGATCGCGCAGTTGCTCGAGCGCCATGCACCGGGTCGTGCAGTCGCGTTCTCTCCCGACGCGGTCGCCGCACTCTACGGATACAACTGGCCGCTCAACATCCGCGAGCTCGAACGCGCGATCGCGGCAGCACTTGCGGTCGCGAACGGTCGGATCGAGCTGCAGCATCTCCCGGCCGCACTCGGCGACGCGGTGCCAACCGCGCCAGCCGATCAATCGACGTGGTCGGCCGAGGATCGCGCGTTGCGCGACCAGCTGTCCGCCGCGCTCGACCGTCAGGAAGGCAACATCGCAGCGGTGTCGCGCGAGCTCGGCAAGGACCGCACGCAGATCCGCCGTTGGATGAAGCGGTTCGGCCTCGGCCACACCACGCTTGACTGAGTCCAGGGCTCTCGTCAATCGACGATGAATAGCTTCGCGCCGCGCGGACTTCGTGAGCGGTGCGCGCCATCGCCATCGGCGACGACATAGCCTTGCCCAGCACCGAGCGTCACGCTGCGGCCATCGCGCAGATCGGTGACGAGCTCCCCCTCGATCACGAACAACACGTGGCCGCGCTCGCACCAATGATCGGCGACATACCCGGCGGCGTACTCGACGACGCGCGAACGCACGCCGCCGACTTCGTGCGTGTGCCACCTCGCCGAGCCGGGAGCGCCGGGATGCGTAGTGGGCTCGACCCCCGCCCAATCGACGACTTGAAACGGAATGCCTTCGAGCTTCATGAGCCCGAGGCTAGCGCGACCTGCGAGGTCGCGGCGCATCGCGCCACTTTGCGACGATCGGGTCGGTCCCACAGCGCAGTTGGAAGTCGTCGGCGAAGCTGCGGACCTCGGTCCACTGTGCATCCATGACGAGCAGGCGCGCGAGCTCCTGCGCGATCTCGGGAACGCAATGATCGCCGGCGAGCCGAAGCTCGACGATCCGCTCTCGCCGCTGCACGACGACCGCGGCCATCTCGTCCCGCCGCCATTCGGCCAACGTCGGTCGATGCGGCGGCGGCAATAGATTTGCTGCGGCGCTTACCAGCGTAAACCCGGCGACGATCACGACGACGACGATCGGCAACAGCTGATTGCGCGCGCGGACAGATGGCTCCATGCCCACTCCAACGCGGCCGGCGCCCGCGCGTGACAAGGTTTCGCAAGGTCAGCGCGAATCGAGCACTGCGCGGACCTTGCGCGCCAACTTGGTCGGCGTGATCGGCTTCTGCAAGTACGCCATTCCAGAGTCCGCGGCGCCATGTCGTACGAGCGCATCGTCCGTGTACCCCGACATGCATAGGACCTTCATGTCGGGACGGATCTGCGTCAACCGTGTCGCGAGCTCCGGGCCGCTCATCTGCGGCATCACGACATCCGTGAGCAGCAGGTGGATCGTGCCATCGATGGATTCGCAGTGAAGTAGAGCTTCGCCGCCGTTGCGCGCCTCGATCACCTCATAGCCCAGATCGCGAAGGATCACGCAGGCCACCGCGCGGATCTGGTCCTCATCTTCGACGAGCAAGATCGTCTCGGTTCCCAAGAGCCTCGTCGGTTCCGCGGCCGGCGCGACGATGTCTAGATCTGCATCGACGCGGGGCAGATACACCTTGAACGTCGTGCCGCGCCCCAGCTCGCTATAGACCCAGATGCTGCCACCGCATTGCTTCACGATCCCGAACACGGTCGACAGACCCAGCCCGGTGCCTTTGCCCTTCTCCTTCGTCGTATAGAACGGCTCGAAGATCCTGGTCTGCGTCGCCCGATCCATCCCGATACCGGTGTCGCTCACCGCCAGCATGATGTAGTGGCCGGGAACCACACCGAGATGCTCACGCGCATGCGCTTCGTCGAGCATCACGTTGCCGGTCTCGATCGTGAGCTTGCCGCCGGTCGGCATCGCGTCCCGCGAGTTGACGACGAGGTTCATGATGACCTGCTCGACGTGCGTCGGATCGGCGCGCGCGTGGCCGAGCGCGGGCCCTGGCACCGACGCGAGGTCGACGTCTTCACCGAGAATCCTCCGCAGCATCTTGTCCATCTTCGCGAGAACATCGTTGAGATCGAGAATCCTCGCTTCGACGACTTCCTGACGGCTGAACATGAGCAGTTGCCGCGTGAGATCTGCGGCGCGATGGCCCGCCTTCGCGATCTCTTCGGCGTCGGCGCGCATCGGATCCCCGGGCGACAGGCTCTCCGCGATCATCTCGCTGTAGCTCAGGATGACGGTGAGCACGTTGTTGAAGTCATGCGCGACACCGCCCGCGAGCCGACCGACCGCCTCCATTTTTTGAGCATGGCGTAGCTGTTCCTCGGTCCTGCCGAGCGCGGCTTCGGCGCGCTTCTGCGCGGTCAGGTCCGCCATGAATCCGATCGACTGCGCGTCGTCAAGCATCGCGAGGCCGACAAGCACCGGGACCAGGCTGCCGTCTTTGCGGCGGTATTCTTTCTCGTATGGCGTTGCGACGCCCACCGCGCGCAGCTCTTCGACTCCGCGGTCCGTCGCCGCGCGCCACTCGGGCGGCGAGAGATCACGCCAGCCGATCCTCCCCAGCTCGAGCTCTTCGCGCGTATACCCGATGAGCTTGAGGAACGCGTCGTTGGCCGAGATGATGTTGCCGAACAGATCACCGATCACGATCCCGATGATCCCAGACTCCGCCAGCCGCGAAAATCGGGTCTCGCTCGCGCGCCGCGCGGTCTCGCTGGCTCGATGCGCTTCACGCACGGTCTTTTCGCGAATCTCGCGCTCGACGACCGCGGATAGCCGCGCAAGCCGGTCCTTGAGCACGTAGTCGTGCGCGCCGGCGCGCATCGCCTCCACCGCGAGCTCTTCGCCGACCGTGCCGGAGGCGATAATGAACGGCAGATCGAGCCCACTGTTATTCAGCACTTTGAGCGCACCGAGCGCGCTGAAGTGGGGCATCGACCAGTCCGAGATGATTGCATCCCACGGCTTTGCTTCGAGCGCGGTCCGCATCGCAGCCTCGTCCTCCACCCGATCGAACTCGATGACGTGACCGGAGCGGCGAAGCTCGGCGATCAACAGCTTGGCGTCGCTTGGCGAGTCTTCGACGAGCAGGATGCGGAGCGGAGCGGTCACGGGATTGGCTTCGTAGCGAGTGATTCGTTCAATAGAAGCCAGAACAGGCCGAGCGTCCTGGCCGCGGTGACGAACTCGGTAAAGTCCACCGGCTTCCGGACATAGGCGTTCGCGCCCAACGTAAAGCTGCGCACGATGTCCTCGTCTTCCTTCGACGACGTGAGGACCACGACCGGCAAGAGTCGCGTCCGTTCATCAGCGCGAATTCGGCGAAGGACGTCGAGGCCTGCGATCTTCGGCAGGTTGAGGTCGAGGAGCACGACCGCCGGCAACGCGTTGACGTCGCGTGCGCTGTGCGGGCCGCTCGCGAACAGGTAGTCGAGCGCCGCCGCACCGTCGCGCTCGACGAGGACTTCGTTCGAGACTCCGCAGTTCTTGAACGCGAGCAGAGTTAGCTTTTCGTCGCTCGCGTTGTCCTCGATGAGGAGGATGGTCTTGCTCATTCAGCTAGCTCCTGTTGTGCGTCGGGGATAGAGAACCAGAACGTCGCTCCGCCGCCGACCACCCCTTCCGCCCAGATCCGGCCACCGTGTCGCCGGACGATGCGCTGCACCGTCGCGAGTCCAATGCCGGTGCCCTCGAACTCTTGGGTCGTGTGAAGTCTCTGAAACGGCGCGAACAGCTTTTCTGCGTACGCCATGTCGAAGCCAGCGCCGTTGTCGCGGACGTAAAATGCCCGGACCCCGTCCTTCGTGGTCTCGCCGAGCTCGATCCGGGCTGCGGATGTCTTGGACGTGAACTTCCACGCGTTGCCGACGAGGTTCTCGATCAGCGCGCGCGCGAGGTTCGGATCGAGGTCCGCTCGCAGGTGATCTTGGATCATCCACTCGACC
>Ga0265338_10009802_pt1 | contig 11356 bp, 9 predicted proteins | sample 42126metaG_FD_193579 | JGI IMG/M metagenome (GOLD analysis project Ga0265338, IMG submission 193579) | Rhizosphere microbial communities from Carex aquatilis grown in University of Washington, Seatle, WA, United States - 4-21-26 metaG | ecosystem: Host-associated > Plants > Roots > Rhizosphere >... | reverse complement strand
CCGTACGCGCGGATCATGAAGAAGATCTGCTGGGAGGAGTCGTTCCACATCCTCCACGGCCGCGACGTCATCCTCGCGCTCGTCACCGGAACGCCGCAGCAGTTCGAGCTCGTGCAGGAGGCGCTGAACCGCTGGTGGCCGCCGCTGATGCAGTTCCACGGGAACCCGATCCCGCGCGAGGAGGATCCGATGTGGCAGTGGCGGATCAAGTCGCAGGGCAACGAGGAGGCGCGCCAGCAGTTCCTCGAGGGCTACGTGCCGCAGATCTGGGAGCTCGGGCTGACGGTGCCCGACCCGAAGCTGCGCCGGCGCGACGACGGCGTGTGGGAGTACACGGAGCCGGACTGGGCCGAGCTGATGCACGTCGTCACGGGACACGGCCCGAAGACGGAGGAGCGGCTCGCGTTCCGGCAGCGGTTCCTCGACCAGGAGCAGTGGGTGCGGGACGTGCTCGCGGCATGAGCGAGGAAGTGTGGGAGGTCTTCCGGCAGGAGCGGCGCGGGCAGCCGATGGAGCACGCCGGCTCCGTCGTCGCGCCCGACGCGGACTTCGCCGAGACGTGGGCGCGCGAGCAGTACGGCCGGCGCGGCGAGTCGGTCGCGCTCTGGCTCGTCCCGCGCGACGCGATCCGCGACGTCGAGGACTGGGCCGACGAGTTCGACCTGAAGTACCGGCGCGTGGACGGCTACTCGATCAAGGCGCGGCTCAAGGAGGCTCGTGAACGAGCTTCTGCTGGGACTGGCTGACGACGAGCTGATCGTCGGCTGGCGCGACTCCGAGTGGACGGGGATCGCGCCGCTGCTCGAGGAGGACGTCGCGTTCTCGTCGATCGCGCAGAACGAGATCGGTCACGCGCGCGCCGTCTACCAGCTGTTGACGGACGACGCGGACGCGCTGGCGTTCGACCGGCCGCTCGACGAGTACCGCTGCGCGCCGCTCGTCGAGCTGCGCTTGCTCGACTGGGCGCATACGATCGCGCGGCGCTGGCTCTACGAAGAAGCGGACCGCGTCCGCATCGAGGCGCTGATGAGCGACGCGGATCCGCAGGTCGCGGGCCTCGCGGCGAAGATCGACCGCGAGGAGGCGTATCACCGCATGCACGCCGAGCTGTGGCACGCGCGCCTGCGCGACGAGCCGCGCTTCCGCGAGGCGGTCGCGGAGCTGTGGCCGTACGCGCTCGGCGTCGTCACGCCGGAGCAGCGCGCGGAGCTCGCGCGGCGCATCGGACTCGACGAGGTCGATGCGGTCGAGCGCGGCACGCACACGGACGAGCTCGCGGAGCTGTGGGACGAGATGACGATGGTGCGGCGCTCCGCGCCCGCGGGCGCGCAGTGGTGACAGCCGAGCAGATCTGGGCCGCGTTCGAGGAGATTCCGGACCCCGAGATCCCGGTCGTCTCGCTCGTCGACCTCGGCGTCATCCGCTCGGTCGATGTCTCCGATGGCCATGTCCGTGTGGAGTTCACGCCGACGTTCCTCGGCTGTCCCGCACTCGAGGTGATGAAGCGCGCGTTGGAGGAGAAGGTGACGGCGCTCGGCGCCGAGCCGGAGGTGCAGGTGATCGCCGACGACTCGTGGTCGACGGACAAGATCACTGCAGCCGGACGCGAGAAGCTGCGCGCCGCCGGCTTCGCCCCGCCCGCGCCGCGCGAGGCGTCCGCGCCGAAGCTCGTGCAACTGCAGAGCGCCGTCTTCCGCTGCCCGTACTGCGGCTCGACGGAGACGCGCCTGGAGAACATCTTCGGCCCGACCCCGTGCCGCTCGCTCCGCTACTGCGAGACGTGCCGCCAGCCGTTCGAGCAGTTCAAGACGATCTGATTCACGCCGGCGTTCGCAGCCCGGTTCCCGCGAACTGTTGCCTTTTTTTCGGCGGTCCGCACAAGATGTGCCGACAAGAGTGGCGGCGAACGCTCGGCCTTGGAGGTAGGACATTCTGCGGGCCTCGTACACAGTCGGGCTGGTCGTCGCGATCGGGCTCCTGGCGCTGGCGTCCGCCGGCCCGTCGGCTGCGGCGCCTCCGGCAAACGACGATTTCGCGTCGGCAACCGTCGTGCCCACGGGCGGCGCGACGTTGACGGGCTCGAACGTGGACGCGACCAAGGAGCCGGGAGAGCCGGATCACGCGGGCGACAGCGGCGGGGCATCGGTCTGGTACAGCTGGACTCCCAACTTCACCGGCGCCGCCTCGATCGACACCGCCGGCAGCAACTTCGACACGCTGCTCGCGGTCTACGCCGGCGGCTCGCTCGGCTCGCTCACCTTGCTCGGAAGTGATGACGACGTCGGTAGCGCCGGCTCTACCGGCCGGGTCTGTCTCGCCGTCGCCGCCGGGCAGACCGTCGAGATCGCGGTCGACGGCTTCGACGGTGACACAGGGAACGTGCAGCTCGCCATCGGGCCGAAGACGGACTCTGCGCCGTGTCCGGCGCTTCCGCCGACGATCACCAACGGCAGCGGGCCTCTGGTCGGCGACACGCTCCACATGTCGGCCGGCTCCTTCGTCGATCCAGGCGCCGCCGGCGTGCAGTGGCTCCGCTGCTACGCAGCGTTCTGCGACCCGATCGACGGAGCCACCGGCGCCGCCTACACGATCACGAGCCGAGACACGGGAACGGCGATCAAGCTCGAGGTCTCGAGCACGGGCGGCGGCACGACCGCGAACAACCAGTCCGAACCGACCCAGATCATCTCGACGACGGAGAACGTCGGCAGCCAGAACGGCCGGATCTTCTGGTCGACAAAGCTTTCCAGCGCGTCGAGCGAGATCCTCTCTGCGGATCTCTTCGGTAGCGATGTCAAGACGATCGTCTCCGACACGAACGACCTACGCAACCCGGTCGTCTCCCCCGACGTCAGCCAGATCGCCTACGTCGGAGCCGGCGGCGATCTGTTCTTGATCGCGTCGACCGGGAGTGGCGGCTCCTTCGACAGCGGAGTGCAGGGCAACAACCCGACATGGTCCCCTGACGGCAGCAGGATCGCGTTCATCCCCCCGCACAGCCCGGGCGCGCCGCCGAGCATCGACGTCTGGGATCTCGCAACGGGTTCCGTCTACCCGTTGTATTCGTTCCAGCAGAACACGGACGTCAGCGATCTCGCCTGGTCGCCCGACGGCACACGGATCGCGCTGACGTACACCGATTTCACCATCCCGCCGTCCGGGCGTTCCCACATTGCGGTCATTGCGGCTGACGGCCACGGGCCGCTGGATGTCCTGTTGAACTCGTCGACCCAGAGCCAGCGGGCACCTGCATGGGACCCGTCGAGCAGCGAGATCGCCTTCGTACAGGACAACGACCCGCAGCCCGGTCAATCCGACCTGTGGATCATGAACGCCGATGGAAGCGGCGGCGTACGAGTCTCCCCGTCCGTCGGTCCCGCCGAGCACGTCTCTAGCGCCTCCTGGTCGCCCGACGCGAGCACGATCGTCTACAGCGACGGCGGCGGAGCCAGCGACCTCTATCTGATCGACGCAACCGGGGGCGCTCCGACGCAGCTCACGGGCGATGCGGTCTCGGGCGCGACGAACGAGACTCCGGACTGGGCGCCGCTCGTGGCCTACTCGCTCGCGACAACCGTCGCCGGCACCGGCAGCGGGACGGTAACGAGCTCGCCTGTGGGAATCTCCTGCCCCGGCACGTGCAGCGGGTACTTCGACGACCCGACACTCGTGACTCTGATGGAGGTCGCAGCTTCAGGCTCGACATTCGCCGGCTGGACCGGCTCGTGCCTCGGCACCGGTCCCTGCACCGTCACAGTGAACGACGCAAAGTCCGTCACCGCGACGTTCAACACCATCCCGGCACCGCCGCCGCCTCCACCTCCTCCACCTCCGCCCTCCGGCGGCTCGTCCGGCGGGTCGTCCGGCGGCGGGAGCGGCGGTGTGTACCCGGACCTGAAGCTCGTGCTCACGTCCGACTCGCCGAACGCGCCGTCGGTCGGATCGCCGCTCGTCTACCACATCGTCGTCTCGGATCACCCGCAGACCTTCGGCGCAAGCCAGGTGTTCGTCGACGTCACCCTGCCGCCGGGCTACGCGCTCACGAACACCTACGCCGACCGGGGCACCGGCTGCACGGCTGCTCCACCGGGTCTCGTCTGCAGTCTCGACTGGATATCGCCCGGCGTCGACGGTCACATCACCATCACCGGCACCGTCGGCCAGGCAGGCGCGCAGACGGCGACCGCGAGCGTGCGTCACTGGCTGGCAGAGGGAAACCCGGCGGACAACACGATGACAGTGACGCTCGACCCGCCCGCAAGCACTTCGACCCCCTCCGGATCAGGGTTCGGAGCCGTCACCCTGGTCTCCCCGGCAACGATCACCGGCAGGGCCACCGTCGGCTCCAGCCTCATCGCGATCCCGCCGAAGTGGAGCGCAACACCCAGCCGCGCCGTGTATCAGTGGCAGCTCTGCGCCGGCTCGCGTTGCGCCGCGATCAAGGGGGCCACAAAGCTGACTCTCAAACTCACGAACACCGAAGCCGGAAAGAGCGTGCGCCTCGTCACGATCGCGACGTTCAACGGCGCCACCCTCACGTCCAACTCGAAGAAGATCCTGATCGGGAAGATCAAGCGGTAAGAGGAGCGCTCCGCTCTCGAGCTAGGCCCAGGGAAGACTGTCCCAGTACTCGGGCCGCTCCCGCCGCGACGGCTCGAACCGTCCCACGTACGCCTCGTCCGGGTCCGACGTCTGCTTCTCCACGCCGGCGCCGAAGCGCGCCGCGAGCTCCGACACCGGGTAGAGCAACTGCTCGTCCTCCGACCGCACGCCGGCCATCAGGACCACGCACGGCCCGTCGCCGGCGCCGACGAAGATGTGCTCGGTCCCGGGGGGACTGTGGAAGAAGTCCCACTGCCGCAGCGTCCGCTCCTCGCCCTCGACGAGAAGCGTGCACTCGCCGGACAGCACGAGGAACGCCTCCTGCGCCGACTCGGAGTGGTAGAGGCCGTTCGGCTGGCCCGGCGGCAGGACGTGCAATTTGAACCCGAGCTGCCGGAACCAGAACTCCCGGCTCTCGAAGACGCACTCCGAGCCGGACGGCTGCAATTCGCCGTTCTCCGACGTCAACCACTGGGCGTCCCGCACGTTCACGACGAACCAGCCGTCGCCGGCCGGTGCGAGCCCTGAGCCGGAGTCCTGGAGCGGCGCCTCTGACATGCCGCGAGTCTACAAAGGCGGCTGATTGAATCCGTCGAGATGCGCGTCCCGTTGTCCGTGCTCGACCTCGCGCCGATCGTGCTCGGCTCGACGCCGCGCGAGGCGCTGCAGAACAGCCTCGATCTGGCGCGGCACGCGGAGCGGCTCGGCTACCGGCGCTACTGGGTCGCCGAGCATCACAACATGACCGGCATCGCGAGCGCAGCGACGTCCGTCGTCATCGGCCACCTCGCGGGCGGCACGTCGACCATCCGCGTCGGCGCGGGCGGGATCATGCTTCCCAACCACGCGCCGCTCGTCATCGCCGAGCAGTTCGGGACGCTCGAGGCGCTCTATCCGGGGCGGATCGATCTCGGGCTGGGCCGCGCGCCCGGCACCGACCAGGTCACCGTGCGCGCGCTGCGCCGTGTGCGCGAGCGTGAGGACGACTTTCCGCGCGAGGTGCAGGAGCTGCAGGCGTTCCTCGGGCCGGTGCTCGAGGGCCAGGCCGTTCAGGCGGTGCCGGGCGGCGGCAGCGGCGTCCCCGTGTGGATCCTCGGCTCGAGCACGTTCGGCGCCCAGCTCGCGGCGTTCCTCGGCCTCCCGTACGCCTTCGCCGCGCACTTTGCGCCGGACGACCTCCACGCGGCGCTCGACGCGTACCGAAGCACGTTCCAGCCGTCGGCTCAGCTCGATCGGCCGTACGCGATGGTGTGCGTGCACGCCGTCGTCGCGGACACGGACGAGGAAGCTCGCCGCCTGTTCACGACGACACAGCAGGCGTTCACGAACATGCAGCGCGGACGCCCCGGCCAGGCACAGCCGCCGATCGACGACATGGACGAGTACTGGACGCCGGAGGAGAAGGCCCGCTCAGAGCACCGCCTGACGTACTCCTTCGTCGGCGCACGCGACGCCGTGCGCGAGGCGCTCGACGCGTTCGTCGAGCGCACGGGCATCGACGAGCTGATGATCGTCGCCAACGTCTTCGACCACGCCGCACGCGTGCGGTCGTACGAGCTGCTCGCCGCGTGAACCGGGGCCCGGCTCGTGCCGGGCCCCGGTAACGAGCTGCTTACTTCCGGAGCGACACCGGGAACGAGACGAGCAGACGGGTCGAGATCCCGCCGGTGATCGACTCGCCCGGCTTGCGGGCGCGGATGAACACGACCAGCAGCTGCTGGTGCCGAGACGCGGGGAAGCCGCTCCGCTGCGTCATCGTCAGGTTGACCGTGCCGTCAGCGCCGGTCGTTCCTTCCGGCGGCGCCGAGTACTGGTTGTACGGAATCGCCGTCCCGAAGACGAGCGCTCCCTGGACGGGCCGTCCGCCGCACGCGGTGACGCGGACGTGCAGCTGGGCCGTCGTCGTGGACGGCGTGATCAGTCCCGGCGTCACGGTCTGCTGGCCGATCGCCAGGCGAGCAGGCGAGGTGACGTCCGTGACGTTGACCGCACCGGTGCCGGCCGGACACCCGGTCGCGGGCGGAGGTGCGGGCGCCGTGACGACGGCGGTCGGCACGGAGGTCGTGGACGTCGAGCCGGCACTGTTGGTCGCCGTCACGGTGATCCGCAGCGTCGTGCCGACGTCAGGCTGCGCGAGCACGTACGTCTGCGCGGTGGCTCCGCCGATCGCGGCACAGCTGGCACCGGTCGCATCGCAGCGGCTCCACGCATAGGTGTAGCCCGTCGGACTGCCGGTCCAGGTGCCGGTGCTCGCCGTCAGCGTCGAGCCGAGTGCGGTGCTCCCGGTCACGGCCGGCGGCGTGGTCACCGTCGGAGCCGCCGCAGACGAGACGACGGCGGTGGGCGCCGACGTCGCCTGCGCATTTCCGTCGGCGTTGGTCGCCGTCACGGCGACGCGGATCGTGCTGCCGACGTCGGCCGTCACGAGCGCGTACGTCTGTGCGGTCGCGCCGGCGATCGCCGAGCAGGTGTCGCCGTTCTGGTTACAGCGGCTCCACGCATACGTGTAGCCGGTGGGACTGCCGCTCCACGTCCCGTTCGCCGCGGTGAGCGTCGAGTTCTCCTGCGGCGTCCCCGAGATGGTCGGAGTGGCGGAGTTGACGGGCGCCGCCTCGGCGGCGGCCTGCCCCTCGCCCGGAACGCCGGAGACCGCACCGATCGCGAGCGCAGCCGCCGCGATCCCGATCGCAGCGAGCCAATGCGGCCCGCGTGAGCCGATCCGTGTCATTTCGTCCCCCTTTTCGATGTGTGTAGTCCCACAGACCTACCCACCGTGCGGAGGGGAATCGGTAAGGCCCGTGTCAGGTCGACGTAAAACGCATCTCTTCAGCGCACCCAGAGCTGGTCGACGAGGATGCCCCACTGCGGGCTGAACTGGTAGTTGCCCACCCGCCGCGAGACGAAGTCGATCGCCCGGGGCACGTATTCGGGCGCGTAGGCAGCCTGGTTCACGATTCGTCTGTCGACCTGAGCCCAGAGTCGGTTTGCAGCCTGCGAGTCCGTCGTTACGAGGGCTTCCGCCTTGCTGATCAGTGCGTCCGTCGTGGCGTCGCAGAATCCGGAGACGTTGACGTTGGCCGGCGACGCCGGCTGGAATGCGTCGCAGCGGAACTGGCGATTGATGAAGTCTGACGGATTCGGGTAGTCGGCAATCCACGAATACTCGCCTACTTGAGCGCGGCTCCTCGAGTCGTTGATCGTCGCGAAATACCGGGTGTCTCCGGGAAACGTGATCGTCGCTCGGTAACCGAGTCCGCGGAGCACGCTCGTGACGTATCGCATCTCGCTCTGGAAGGGCTCAGCGTTGAGCGACCAGACGACGACTCGCATGCCGTGGGTGCCGCTTGCGGCTATGAGCTTCCGCGCCGTGACCAGATCGGGTTCGGTCCAGGCGCCGTTTGCAGTCGGCCCGCGTGTATACGGGCAGTAGGGGCTGTGGCCCGGAAGCAGCGGCGGGATGAGTTGGCAGGTCGGCTCGGCGGACCGGCGCCCGCCGTGGAGCCGGACGATCTCGCCTCGATCGAGCGCGTAGTTCAGGGCACGGCGGACACGTAGGTCGTTGAACGGCGGTACGCGGTTGTTCATGAAGATGTAGTGCTCGGCGGCGTACGGATGCCAGTGCAGCTGGCTTGCGTACTGTGTCTCGACTTCGTCCAGACGCGTCGCGGGCGGGTTCCCGAACATGACGTCGGTGCGGCCTTGCTCGATGGCGGTTGTCGAGGCGTCGGCAGGCAGCGACGCGTTCCAGAGAATCCGGTCGGGGTACCCGTCGGGTTGTGCCGAGGACGACCAGACCTTGAAGTACGGATTGCGGACGAGCTTCACGCTGCGGTGCGGAACGTAGTCGCTGATCTTGTACGGCCCCGTCGCGGGAAGGGGAAGCGATTCGGGGTGGATTGGCGACGTTCGTGCGGGGACTGCGTCGGCGAACGGCAGGGCGAGCTTGTCGAGGAACTCGGGATCGGCTGCGGTGAGGTGGAAGGTCACCGTTCGGGAGGCGGTGTCGGTGATGACACCCTCGCGTAGGTCGCAGCGGCTTGGGTGCACGCCACACGCTGCGGCGCCGACGAGGCCTGCGTAGGCCCAGGTGCCGGGAGAGTGCAGCTTGAAGAGGCGCTCGAGTGCGTAGCGGAAGTCCGCGGGTTGAACGAGGCGGCCGGTGGAATAGTGGATTCCGCGTCTGAGTGTGAACGTCCAGCTGGTGCCGCCGTCCTGAGCTTCCGGGATTGATGCGGCCAGGTCGGGCACGACTTGCGTGCCGTCGCTTCCGCCTGCGCGCCGGAAGGTCACGAGCCCGTCGTTCGTCATGATCAGGGCATTCCAGCTCCAGGCCGTGTACGCCAGCGCCGGGTCGATCGAGTCGAGCCATCCGAGCGGCGACGTCATCCGCAGCGTGCCGCCGCGGTGACTACCGGGCGCCGGCTGTACGGACATCCAAAGCGCCGTTCCGCCTGCCGTGATCGCCACCGGCAGGCTGCCAACCTCGACGCCGCGGACCACCAGGTTCGTTGTGGGATTAATCGCGACTAGCCGACCGGCGAACCCGTCCGCGGCCCAGAGCCGTCCACCGGCGGCTGCAACGCCCACGGGTGAGCCTCCGACGGGGACCGTGCCGACGACGACGTTTCTTTGCGTGTCGATGCGCGAGATCGTTCCGTCGAACGTGTTCGCGACCCAAACAGAGCCGAACGCAAAGGTCACGGCGATCGGCCCGGTGCCGACGGGAATTGCCGCGACAACGCGCCCCGGGTGAGTACTGATGCGCATGACCCTGTCGCTTGACTGGTCGACCACCCAGACCGAGCCGGCGCCGACCGTCAGGCTCTGTCCGTCGGCCCCGGACGGGATCGTGGCAAGCACGTCTCCCGTCCTCGGATCAAGCCGCGTGACCGTGCGGTCTCCGGCGTTCGAGACCCAGACGGCATGAAGCCCGAATGCGACCGCGGTCGGGCCATGGCCGACGAGAATCGTCTGCACGACCCTGTTCGTCCTCGGGTCGATGCGCGAGACGGTTCCGTCAAAGGTGTCGGCGACCCAAACCGCGTCTCCTCCGACAGCGATGCCGCTCGGGCTGCTGCCGACGGGGATCGTCTGAACGACTCTCGCAGTCGACTGATCGATTCGCGAGACGGTGTCGTCGGACTGGTTCGCCGTCCACACCACGTTTCCGACGACGGCGAGACGGCCCGGCCGCGCAGCGGGGATCACCTCCGAGACGATGCGTCCGGACCGTGGATCGATCGCGCCGATGCCGTTGAAGTCGATGCGCGACAGATGAGGTGATCCAGTCGTCAACAGCAGGACCCCTGCCACGATCCCCGCGGCGGCCGCGATCCCCAGACAGAGTGCAAGGAGCGCGCGGTGTCCACGGCCGGCGATCGCTCGAGCCCGGGCCCTACCGGCGCGCGCAGGCGCCGGCGTCTCTCGCCCCGACGGCGCGGCGAGCCGCTCGTCCTGGTTGAGGATCGCCGCTTCGAGCTCGCGCAGCTCCCGGCTCGGGTCCAGACCCAGCTCGTCGCGGAGGATCGTTCGTCCCTCGCGGTAGACCTCGAGCGCCTCGCTCTGACGCCCGGCCCGGTACAGCGCGAGCATCAGCTCGCGGCGCGGACGATCGCGCAGCGGGTGCTCGCGGACGAACGCCTGCAGCTCTCCGATCGTCTCGTCGTGACGGCCGAGCGCGAGCAGCGCGTCGAACCGCTCCTCCGCGACGACGAGCCGCTCCTCCTCGAGGCGCTCGCTCTCCGGCCGCGCGAACGGCTCGTCGAGGACGTCCGCGAGCGCCCGCCCGCGCCAGAGCGCGAGCGCCTGGTCGGCGGCCGCGAGCCGCTGGCCCGGATCGGGAGTGCCGCGCACCTCCGCGAGCAGCCGTTCGAACCGGCCGACGTCGACGGACTCGTCCGGGACGTTGAGCCTGAAGGAGCCGCCGCGGCTCTCGAGCAGCCCGTCGCCTCCGAGCGTCTTGCGCACCCGCGACGCGTACACATCGAGCGCGTGCGCCGCGGTCGCCGGAGGATCCTCGCCCCAGAGGGCGTCGACGAGCGCTTCGCGCGGGACCGCATCGTTTCGGCGCAGCAGCAGGTATGCGAGCATCGCCCGCTGCTTTCCGCTTCCGAGTGCCGCCGCGCCGCCTTCTACCTCGAGCGTTCCGAGCAAACGGAACTCCAGGTTCACGCGGCGGACGCTAGCACCGGTTGTCCCAGGGGAAAAGTGCCCGTTGAGCCATCGTTGAGCGCCGCGCAAGGGGTTGTTGAGGGCGGTGCGCGAGGTTCCGCCCGACGGCCGCAACGGGCGGCCCCCTCACACGAAGGAGTCGAGATGCTTCGCACCCTCGCAGCAATCGCTCTTCTCACCGTCGCCCTCGCACTCCCGGGCAGCGCCCTTGCGGTGAACGGGCCGACCGGCGGCACGTCGACCTCGGCGCCCGCAGCGCCGGTCAACCTTCTCCGCGACGGCAAGTACCTGCCGACGCCGACGGCCGCGCCGGCGAGCGTCGCGGTCGTCCGGGTCGTCGAGCCCGGCGGCTTCGACTACCGCGATGCCGGCATCGGTGCCGCGGTGGGAGCGCTCGTGATCGCCCTGGTCGGCGGCGTCGTGATCCTCGTGTCCCACAACGGCAGCGCGACAAGCGTCGCCGGAACACGCGTCGGCTAGTCGCCGACCGCCCGGCGCCGAACGGCCCTTCCCTCCCCGGGCGGCCGTTCGGCGCCCCTCATGGGCGATGCTTCGCTCCATGAGAACCTCCGTCCTCGTCGCC
>Ga0265338_10009801_pt1 | contig 11357 bp, 10 predicted proteins | sample 42126metaG_FD_193579 | JGI IMG/M metagenome (GOLD analysis project Ga0265338, IMG submission 193579) | Rhizosphere microbial communities from Carex aquatilis grown in University of Washington, Seatle, WA, United States - 4-21-26 metaG | ecosystem: Host-associated > Plants > Roots > Rhizosphere... | reverse complement strand
CCAGCACTGTCGCGGCGGTAACAAGCAACCCGCCTGCCCCGGGACCGAACCCAAAACACCTCCAAAAACTGTCACATTCATGCTTTCCCAGCATTTTGCTCCCCTTGAATTTGGGTTCGCTTCGTCGACCGAACCCATCTTGCATTTTGCCTAAGACCCTCATGCCTAAACACATCCGCATTTTTAACTTGGGTTCGGTTTTCAAAAACACACTTTTATAGAGAATCCTGTCCCAGCCGCCGGCGATCTTGTTGTAGCTGCGCTTCTGCGAAGCGCAGGTGGGAAGGAGCTGGCAGTCGCCACCGCTCATCCATATCAACCGTCCGCTCTTTTCAAAGAACTGCCGCCCATTATACCCGCCCCGCAACGCCGCGTCCAGTAACAATATCGATTTACGATAGCGGAGTCTGACGACACGCCGCCTGCCCTCGTGTCGTTTCCGGTGTAGCAGCGGCTCTGTGAGCCGCTCTCCGTCCCCGCCGTTGTAGCGTGCGGTGTCCCCACCGCATCCGTGTCGTTGGCCCGCCCGCGATTCCCAATCGGGGTAGGGACGGACCGCCGGGTTTACCCGCCAAGGTGGGCGTCCGCTCCGCTCCACACCCCGAACCGTTCGGCAATCATTGCGCCATCGGCAAGAACTCGGCGCGTCTTGTGCAGCCAGTGCTGCACCCGGCTTTCAAATCAGCCGTCAGCCTGAATCGTCCGCACAAGGATGGATCAAACTATTTTCGAACGCCTCTCAAACCGCGGTACTCGGGATGGGTTAGGGCGTTGAAATAGCCCGCGGTTTCCGCACTGCGTTTGGATTTCTTGAGAAGCCGGCGGACAACCTTGCGACAGGGCTCGCACAACGGCTTGCCGGGTCTGAACTCGACCACATCAGGCGTCTCGCGCTTGCACCGAAGACATTTCACGGTTGTAAGCAGTCGTTGGTGATAAGTGCTTCGGGCGTTTTATAGTCCTTGGGAATTCCGGGCGCGGCGACTATTTCGTTCTTCTCGATCCGCTTGGCGACTTCGAGGTTGAGGGCGAGGATTTGGGCGAGAAGGTCTTTCTTGGAGTCAAAGCCGTAGGCGGCGAGCACGGCGGTGTCGAGAGCGGCGTGGACGTCCTTCAATGGGTTCGTGCCCGGTAACTCCAACGTGCGATAGAGGGCACGGAGGCCACCTTTGATGCTCTTCAATGCTTCGGCGCGGACACGGCGCACTTCGCGGCCGGCTTCGGCGACCGCTCCGATCTGCTTTGCCATCGGCGATTGCGGCCATGGGAACGTGTCGAAGACGGATTCGGGTGTGTAGCGGAAGCGCTCCGTCAACTTGCTGCATTTGGTAGTGAACCACAGCCAGTGCACACCGGATTGGAGAATGCCGAAGCTGTAATCGTCGGGCAAAACGAATGCCTCTAAAGTGTGGTCGGGGCGGATATCAGGAGCGACGAAGCAGAAGATAGGGCGCTTCGTCACCTCACAGCAAGCGAGATAGCGTGGTAGTTTCCGAGCCACGTCGATGAGTTCCTTGCGACATCGAAAATGTTGCCACCATGTCTTCAGCCATTGTTGATCTTGGCCGGTATTTTTCCCGCTCTTTGTTCGCTCTTTCTCTGCCATCGCGTTGACGTGCGGTAAAACAGTGCTTTCAACGTCTCGGAACGGAGCATCGTAGCGCTTCGCTTCAAGCAGAGTCATCTTTTGGAAATCAATGACCCAGCGTTGCGGCGCGCCTTTCGTGAGCATCTCTGCGCCGACTAGGAATGGATGAACGACCTCGCGATTCGCCGCGTCTTTTGCGATGAGCGCCGTGGCGTCCTTCGGTTGAAGCACAAAGCCGGTGTGACGCGGAAACTGACCGTTGTATATGCACGGTGGGTCAACGTTGCATGTCAAAATCTTCGCACCGGCAACGTCGGTTTGGTCAGACAGTGTGGAATTGATGAAATCGCAATCGCGGAAGCTCAGTTCATAGTCTCGGATGCTCCGGCGATGCGTTCCTACCGGCGGCTGGACCTTGAACCAAAGACGGCGCTGCTTCGGGAGCAAGTCAACATCCTGCGTCTTGACCCAGTTCGCAATTGCGACGTGGACATTCGCTTCGCCAGACCAGGGCTGGTTCTCGACGGCTTCAATGATTGTTCCGTCGCGCACAATGTAATCAAGGCCACCGACACGGGACTGGTTGTTGCGGATGTTTTGTGTGCCGACGAGTCCGGCACGGCCAGCGACAGGATCGGTAGCGGTGCAGGCCGGTAAGTGGTCGTGCGCCTTGCGCAGCCAATAGACGCAGTAGTCGGCCATGCCGGGCACATCCGGATACGCCCGACGTACGGCGTTAACGTAGTCCGCGCCGCGTTGTGGTTTTAGGAATTTTGCGCCGGTAAAAGGCGGATTGCCGATAATCACGTCAACTTTGGGCCACTCTGTGAACAACGCATCGACAGCCACGAAGTTCTTGTCCAGATTGTCCAATGGCAAAGCCGGTTCGGTGATGTGAAGCTCGTCAATCGCGAGCTTGCGGGCAATCATCATCGACACTTTGGCGATCTCAACAGCCAGTGGATTGACGTCCAGTCCGTAGAAGTTCTGGGCGCTGAGGAAGCTGAGTTGGCGTTGCTCCGGCTCGGCGCGGCTGGGAAATTCCTGAATGCGCTCGATGAGGCGGGCTTCAAGGCGTTTGAGTTCCCGGTAGGCCATATAGAGGAAGTTGCCGGAACCGCAGGCGGGATCGAGCACGCGGAAGTTGTTCAGACGGTCGCGAAGTTCGCCCAGCCGCTTGAGGGTTTTCGCCCCTTCAATCTGTTCGCGCCATGGATCGACAATCGTGGGACGCACGATCTTCATGATGTCGGTGGGGCTGGTGTAATGCGCACCGAACGCGCGCCGCTCGCCCGCGTCGAGTGAGTCTTGGAAGAGCGCGCCGAAGATCTCGGGTTGAACGTTTGACCAGTTGAAGGCTGACGCTTGACGCAGCAGGACCAGTTCTGTGCCGGATAATTCGACACGAGCTGGATTGGCAAAGAGACCGCCATTGAAGTAGGCGACGCCCTTGAACCGGCCACCGCCTGCGCTTTGGCGCGTGTTCATCGCCTCGAAGAGTCCGCCGAGCAGGTCGTAGCTGTCGGCGGGGGTGGTGCATTCTTCCAAGAGCTGTGCGACAAAATACTTCGGCAAGAGGTCGATATCCTCGGCGAACAACGAGACGAGCATCTGGAGGACGAAACGTTGGGCGACGGAGCGCTCTATGTCGCGTTTGACGAGCTTGTTAAAGCATTTTGCCAGGCAGTCCGCCGCCTCGCGCGTGACTTGCAGGCGATCTACGCCGAACGCGGGTTTGGGCGTGCCCGGCTCAAGGAATCTAAGCGGCCCGTAGCGTTCGGGAAGTTCCTTGGTCGTGACAGTATCGACGGGCGCGTCGATTTGTTGGTCGAAATCGTAGATGCGGAACTCGTCGAAATTGCAGAGGACAACGTAGCGGGGACGGTCGGGGCAGAGGCGTTCCCAATACTTGAAGGCTTGCGGCAAGTGCGTGGCGAGGTTGACGCCGCGCTTCTTCATTTCGATAAGCACGACCGGCTTCCAAACGAAATCGGCAAACGAAGTGCCGCCACCGTCTTCGCTGGATTTGCGGACACGGAACTCCGCTTTCCCGCCGGCGTCGAAAGAGCCTTGTTGACCGAAGGCTTGAAAAAGGCGATCAAGAAAGACTTGTGCTTCGCCCTTTTCGTCGCCGGTGATGTTCTTCTGAGCCCAAGCAACGAATTCAGCGAGCTTTTGGGGGCTGGCCATCCCAATCCTTCTACTCGAAAACGGAAGCGCGGTAAAAGAGAAAAACTCTTGGTCGCGGGCGCGGTTTCCCGGAACCGCCGGGTTCACATCTCCCGTTTCTGGAATCGGCCTACGACTGACGACCCACGTACCACCCACCGAGTTTTCAAGTCTTCAAAATGGAAAATAGACTCTGGACCAACGACTCACAGCCCCCCGTGGAACCGGCCGAATCCATGAGCGCACAAGACCGAAACGACTAGGATACCTGCCCCGAGGACAAGGACGTGCCGGGTTTTGCGCAGGTCGAAGTTCCCGACCCGGCACACAAGCAGATAACCGACAGCAAGGTTGAAGAGACCCCACAGGACATTGACCGTGGACGACGACAACCCCACCCCGGGCGGGGTCGCGAAGGGACTCTGGAAGGGATGGCCTGAGATCCCATTGCCGAGATGAGGCAGCGCGTTCGCGAGGAAGGCGCCCCCAAAGAAGTACGCCAAGTAGTGGTACCAGCGCATAATTGCCTCCGTGTTGGAGCTCCATTGTCACGCCCGGTTCCTTTCCGCGCAACAACAAACCTTCAACAAGTCCAGTAGTAATGGCGCACCGGGTCACATTCCTCATTTCTGAAACCAGCCTTCGACCTTCGCCAGCCCGCGCCACTTCAGGAGTTCCGTCTTCTCACACCGCTGATCGCGCTCGACTCCCTCTCCACCCTGGAAGTCATGATATATCGACAGTCGATATATCATGGAAAACCACCTTCCTCCCGACTTGGTAGTGCGTCAGTTTGAAAGTATGGCAGCCCGACGGATGGCGGAGTTGAAAATGAAAAGCGGCTTCGGCTGCCCAGAAACCAGAGCGCGTTCCCAATTGCCATGGAGAACCACTTTATCGCCCCGTTTCCATTTCGCAGGCACACCAAAAGGCATTGAACTCAAGCAGGCGATTTCGTTATACGTTTCGTTCTGAAACAGAAAAAACGCTATCTGCCCCTGATCTTTGTCTGTCAGTTGTGGCTTGGATTGAACAATTCCTTTGAGTGTAATTGCCACAATCGTAGTTTATCATGTTTACGATTTCTTCCAAGCTCCGAATGGGGTCGGCAATTCCCGCTTCCATCATAGGGGTCAACTCACCACTCGTGACAGGTTGTCGAAGGGTGCCCGCCGGGTTCAAATCTCTGCACTCTGAAATTGGCATTCGACCTTCGCCAGCCCGCGCCGCCTTCTTCGTGTCTTGGTGCCTTGGTGGTGAATCCTGGTCCCCTTGAACGTTGGGCGTTGAGTGTTGGATGTTGGAAGTTGAGTCCCTCCGGCCCACCCATTTCTACCGGATTCGCCAGATCTATAGCGTCGCCCGCCTACATCTGCTCAATCACATCGATGCCCAGCAGGTTCAGGCCGCGTTTGATGACGTCCGCCGTCAGGCGACACAACGCGAGGCGCGAAGAACGCATCGGCTCGGGCGACTGCAATACCGGACAATTCTCATAGAACGTGCTGAACTTGTTGGACAGATCGTACAGATAGCCGGTCAACCAGTTCGGTTTATCGTCGTCCACGACCGCCTGCAGAATCTCAGGGAACCGCAGGATGTGCTTCGCCAGATCCAGTTCGGCGTCGTGTTCGAGCGTGATACTGGTGGCCCCAGCGTTTGCGTCGCCCGCTTTCCGGAAGATGCTCTGCACGCGAACGTAGGCGTATTGCATATACGGCGCGGTGTTGCCCGTCATCGCCAGCATCTTCGACCAGCTAAACACATAATCCGTGGTTCGATTCTGCGACAGGTCGGCATATTTCACCGCACCGATGCCGACCGCCCGCGCGATTTGCTGGTGAATCTCCGCTGGCAAATCAGGATTCTTCTCGGCGACAACCGCCAGCGCGCGTACCTCAGCTTCGTCCAATAGATCAGACAGCTTCACCGGGGCGCCTTCGCGGGTCTTCAGCGGTTTGCCGTCCTCACCAAGAATCGACCCGAAATAGACATGCCGCAAATCGGGAACTTTCTTGAACCATTTCCGCGCCGCGGCGAACACCAGGCTGAAATGCAATTGCTGGCGCGCGTCGGTCACATAAATGATCTCGTCGGGATGCCACTGGTCGATGCGATACTTCAACGTCGCCATGTCGGTCGTGCCGTACAGAAACCCGCCGTCGGCCTTCTGGATAAGAAGCGGCGCGGCGCTCTTCAGTTCGGGAACATCCTCGAAGAAGATGCACATTGCGCCTTCGCTCACCCGTGCGATGCCGAGCCGTTTCAAATCCTCGACCACGTCCTTCAACATCGGGTTGTAAAAACTCTCGCCGTACGTGTGATCGAACGTCACGCCGAGCCGCTGATAGGTCTTCCCAAACTCTTGCATCGAGAGGTCGATAATGGTTTTCCAAATCGCCGTGTTCTCGGCGTCGCCTTGTTGCAGTTTCACCAACTCGGCCTTCGCGTCGTCGCGCAATTCCTTGTGGTCGTTGACGTATTTGTAAAGCCGTTCCAACTCGGCGATCGCGTCCTTCTTCAACGCCTCGTCGTCGCGGAACCGTTTCCAGCCGATGATCAGCATCCCAAACTGCGTGCCCCAATCGCCGAGATGATTGTCGGTGATAACCTTGTGGCCGAGGAACCGCGTCACGCGCGCGAGGCAATCGCCAATGATCGTCGAGCGGATATGGCCGACATGCATCGGCTTGGCCACGTTCGGCGAACTGAAATCGATCACGGCGGTTTTCGGGTGCGCTGCGAGCGGCACGCCGAGACGCTCGTCATTTGCCGCCGCGGCGATTTGCCGCGCCACGAAATCGGGCTTCAATTTGAAATTGATGAACCCCGCGCCGGCGACGGTAGGCGGCTCGCTGACCCCCTCTAGCTGAAGCTGGGCGATGACTTTCTCCGCCAACGCGCGCGGATTTTGCCCGAGCCGCTTGGCGACCGCCATAATGCCGTTGGCCTGGTAATCGCCGAATTTCGGGTCGGCGCAGGGCCGGAGGATCGCCGGGCCGGCGTGGTCGTCTCCCACCGCCGCGCGCAAGGCGCGTTCGACGGCCTCGGCAATGATGTCAGGCGCTGAGGGCATGAGGCTGGAGATTAAGACGTGGAACGAAAGATGGCGAGAATTTCCTCAGCGGTCTGGGCGGATTCCAGCTTTTGGCGGTTGTCCTTGTTGCTGAGGAATCGCGCCACGGTGGAAAGCAGTAACAGATGTTTCTGGAATTGTCCGTGCGGTGTGAGAAACAGCAGGCCCATCGTCACCGGCTGGTTGTCGAGCGCCTGAAAATCCACGCCGTGCGCAGGCCGACCGAACGCCGCCACGACGTCCGTGATACACGCGACGCTGGCGTGGGGCATGGCGATGCCGTACCCGATGCCCGTGCTCTTGCTCGTCTCGCGATCTTTGACGGCTTTGCGGACCGCATCGCGGTCTTCTGCGCGAATCTTGTGCGTACGCACGAGTATATCGACGAGTTGATCGATCAACGCCCAGCGGTCGGCGGCAGTGACGCGCGGCACGATCTGGTCGACACTCAGGATTTCGGTGAGGTTCATGTCTGTCTGGCGAACCGCCTCAGCGCTGATGAGGTTGGCTCGCAAAAGTGTGTGCATAATGCCACAACGCCATCAACTTGTCGAGGGTCCACGCGTAGACCGCGCCGAAATCACCGCCGAGCGACCGCGCCAGCATGCCGAACGTCGCCGACCGCGACAACGCTGTCGCCGTGACCACCATCGTCAGCAGGTTCATGCAATAGATGACCACGACCGAGAACAACACGCCCTGCGATTTCACGTCAGGCTGTTCCACGGTCAATAGCATCATCACGGTAAACGTCAGGTGAAAACTCCAGCCCAATCCGACGAGAAAGAAGAGGACCCATTGATACGCGGCGATGTCCCAGATGGCGTGGACCAATACGAACACGCCGATGAACAGCATCGCGTAGAAGGGAAAGAAGTACGGCGCCAGCACGATGAACCAATTCACCTTGCTCGTCTTCACCTGGCCGCCGGTCTTCTTGACCTTCAAACCGCCGACGCGCGCGCCCATCAGCAGCGCCCAGATGGCGTGGGTCAGTTCGTGGCCGAGGACGTATGTGCGCATGGGTTTCGGCAGAAACACGAACACCACCAGCCAGAGCACGTACCCCGCGAGAAACGCCCACAACGCCGAGTTCGCCAGTGCATGCGGCGCGAACGAAAGCTCGCCCGCCAACCGCAACGCGGTCAACGTCAACGCCCCGCACGCCGGCAACAGCAAGACGCCGAGGAATAGCTTCAGGAACCGCATGATTTTCCCCGTTGACTTTTGCGGGTCGGGCCGTAAGATGACGCGCCGTTCAAGCAACCAGGACGCAGTAGCATTATCGGATAATTTACCATGGCCAATACACGTTCCGCAGCGAAACAAGCCCGCGGCAGCCTCCGCCGAGGCGCACAAAACAAATCGATCAAATCCAGGCTGCACTCGCTGGAAAAGAAGTTCCTCGCGGCGATTTCCGCCCAGAAATCAACTGACGCCACGGAATTGTATCGTCTGCTGAGTTCCGCGCTGGACAAGGCGGCCAAGACCCGCGTGATCCATCGCAACAACGCCTCCCGCAAAAAATCACGGTTGTCGGCGCACCTGAAAGCCAAGAAGGCGTAAGCCCCCGCTTACCAACTTTCCACCAGCAACCCGGCGATCTTCCGTCCGATATCGTCGGCCACCAGTGGCAGCACCTGCTCTTCGGCGCTTTGTTGGTCTTCACCGATGAACACATCGGATTTGCCTTCAATCTCGGTCGGTTTCAGGACGGTTTCGCCGGTCCGTCGATCATGGGCCTCGACGCGCACGGTGATGACGATCTCATACTCGCGTGGCACGCCCGTGTCGGAACGCAGTGTCCGTAGCGCGTTGCGCTCGTAGCGGAACACCTTGCCGCTCAAGATGACGTCCGCGCGCGCTTCGGATTCGATGCGGAGCGACCCGTCCTGTTGCAGGCGCTTGATGATCGCGTTGCTGACCTGCGCTTCCAGTTGCGGGCGGAGCGTCTCGTTGCGGAACATCGGCACGGCGATGGACGTGAAGTTGCGCTTGGCCACGGGGCCCACGCGATAGCCCGCGCAGCCGAACGCGAAGAGCACGAGCCCGGCCCCAAACGCGGTCAATATAGCCGTCGCAAGTCTTCCGTTCACCGAAGCGCGGTGACTCATGGCGTGGCGGTGGTCGGGGTGGACAGCGGCGAGAGCTTGGCGACCTTCTGCTTCGCCTGCGTCGCCCAACCGGACTCCGGGTTGTTTTCGATCACGTCGTTGTAGTAGATGATGGCCGATTTGTAGTAGTGGTTCTTCTCGTAGAACTCACCGATCCGGAACATGCCCTTGGCCTGTTCCAGCTTCAACGCGGTCTGATACTGCTGGGCCAGCGGCACCTTGTCGCTGCCGGGATAGCGAAACATAAAATCCGTGAACGCCGCAATCGCCTGGTTCGCCGCGTTCTGGTCGTATTCTGCGCGGGCCGACTCTTTCTTGTACTCCATGCCGATCTGGAATTGCGCGGCCTCGGCCAGCGGAAGTTTCGGATAACGTTCCATCAGTTTCTCAAACGCGTGTACGGCGGCGAGATAATCCCGTTCCTTCTCATACGTCAGCCCGATGCGGAACTGCGCCTCGGGCGCGACCGAGCTGTACGGGCCGTTCTTCACCACCTGTTCGTACACCTCGACCGTACGCTCGGTGGAAGGAAACCATCGGATACCCCACGCTTTTTGGCGTTCGCCCGCGAGAAACAGATTGCCGATTTCAAATTGTCGCTGGAGGATCTCGTCAAAATGCGTCGTGTTCGGGTGTTTCTTGAGCAATTCCTGGTAGGTCTGGAACGCCTTGTAATGATAGCCGATGGCGGCGTAACACTCCGCCAGGCCCATCCGCGCGTCCGGCGTCGACGATGACAGCGGCCAGCGCGCAATCACCCGGCGATACGCGCCGATCGCGTTGCGGTACTGCTTTTTGGCCTCGAGCTTCTGGCCGATGGCAAGCTCATCGGCCGGGGTCATCCCGATCGGCACGTTCCCGTGCTGCCACGTCCAGCCTTCGCCCTTCGTCCAGATCAACGGCGCCGGGCTTTCCGTCGGCATTAGGAAAGCGAACACCATCACACTGAGGAACGTGGCGAGAAGTTTCTTGTGCAGGCTCATCGTGATTCGCGGCGCAGGCTACTACAACGCCTCCCCAGCGTCAAGCAACGCACACACCCGGCGGTGTCGGGATGATCAAGGCCGGACTGGACAAAGGAACGAGACCCGTGCGATATGTCCCCGCATGGACACGACGGCGCAGATTCGTCCGTATGAACCGCGCGATCGCATGGCGCTACGCCAAATCTGTTCCGACACGGCGGATGCGGGCCAACCCATCGAGCGGATCTTCCCCGACCGCGAAGTGTTCGCCGATTTGCTGACGAATTACTATACCGAATTCGAGCCGCAATCGGTGTTCGTGGCCGACAACGCCGGCGAGGTGGTGGGCTACGTGACGGGAAGCGTCGACACGAAACGGTTTCTCCGAACGATGATCTGGCGCATTGTGCCGGTGGTTCTGGTCAAGGCGCTCCTGCGCGGAACGCTGTGGCATCCGCAAACCGTCCGCCTGTTCCGCGCGAATATCGGACTGTGGCTGAAGAGCGGTCATCGTACCGGCCCGACCATGGACAATTATCCGGCGCACTTGCATATCAACCTGCGGGAAGGTTTTCGCGGTCAGCAGCTGGGTCGGCGTCTGGTCGAGAAGTTTTGCAACCATGCCCGTGCGGCGGGAGCACGCGGCGTTCACGCCGGCGTGAGCGCTGAGAACGAGCGTGGATGCCATTTCTTCGAAGAACTGGGCTTTGTTGAATTACATCGCGAACCGCGGTTCCGCAAGCCGGACAACCCGACTGAAATTCTCTACACGATTCTCTATGGCAAGCAACTCTCTTAGGACGTGAAACACAGTTAGGGGTCTGCATTTTGCTTGAGGAAGCCGGGCACGCGCTACTATTATGTGCTTCTCGTATGGTGGAAGATACCAACACTTTTGACATCTCGTACGTGGCCCACCTGGCGCGTATGCACTTGAGCGATGCGGAAAAGCAGAAGATCTCCGCCCAGCTCAAAGACATCCTGGCCTACGTCGCCAAGCTCAACGAATTGGACGTCTCCAAGGTCGAGCCCACGGCGCATGCCACGCCGCTGACGAACGTCCTCCGCAAGGACGAGGTTCAACCGTCCATTGATCCCGCCAAAATACTCACGAACGCGCCAGAACAGGCCCGGGGCCTGTTTATCGTGCCGAAGATAGTCGAATGAGCCTGCACACCCTGACGATCCATCAGCTCCGCGAAAAACTGCAAGGCGGCGACGTTTCCGCGCGAGAGGCAACGCAGTCGTTGCTCGATCGCATCGGGGCGGTCGATGGCAAATTGAAGGCGTATCTCTGGCTCAATGCCGATGACGCGCTGGCGCAGGCCGACGCGATCGACCGCAGTGGCATCGCCAAGAACGGCAAACTTCTCGGCGGCGTCCCCATTGCCATCAAGGACGTCATCAACGTGGAAGGCCAGCCGTGCACGTGCGGGTCGAAGATC
>Ga0265338_10009800_pt1 | contig 11359 bp, 11 predicted proteins | sample 42126metaG_FD_193579 | JGI IMG/M metagenome (GOLD analysis project Ga0265338, IMG submission 193579) | Rhizosphere microbial communities from Carex aquatilis grown in University of Washington, Seatle, WA, United States - 4-21-26 metaG | ecosystem: Host-associated > Plants > Roots > Rhizosphere... | reverse complement strand
CCGGCCTATGCCCCGCGCGGCCAGCTCCCTGGGCAGGGTCAGACCCTCCGGACCGGGATGACGGGCGGGCGGCTTTGGCGACGGGTCCGGTCGCTCGATCCTGGCCAGCGCCCGGGCCAGGGCGTCGGCCTGCATCTCGGCCGGGGGCGCCTCTTGCAGCATCTCCCCGCCGACAGCCTCGAACAGCCGTGTCGCCTTGCGGCAGCAGGGGCACAGCTCCAGATGGGCCGACACCGCCAGGCTCGGCCCATCGGCCAAGGCCCCGGACGCATAGTCGGCCAGGACGGGCTCCGAGGGGTGATGGACCGGCCTCACAGCAGATCCCCCAACTGGGTGCGCAGCCGCGCCATGGCCAGGCGCAGGCGCGACTTCACCGTGCCGAGCGGCAGCCCCAGGTCCTGGGATATCTCGCTGTGCGGCTTCTCCTCGAAGAACGACAGCCGCACCACCTCGACCTGGTCGGCCGACAGGTCGCCGAGGGCCTGACGCACGCGGTTCATGCGCTGCAGGGCGACGATGACGGCGTCCGCCGGCTGTTCCCCGTCGGGCACGAGCTCCGGCTCGTTTTCAAGGGCTTCGGGATGGCGCTCGCGGCGCAGGGCGTCGATGCGCAGGTTGCGGGCGATGGTGAAGATCCAGGTGGCGGCGCTCGCCCGGTTCGGGTCGAAGTAGGCCGCCTTGCGCCAGACCGTGAGCAGGGTCTCCTGCGCCAGTTCCTCGGCCAGTTCCGGCCGGGCGCCAAGCTTGAGCAGATAGCTCTTCACCCGCGGGGCGAAGCGGACGAACAACAGGGCGAAGCTCTCGCGGCTGCGGCGCGCGGCGATGTCCACGATCCAGGCGCAGGGGTCTTCCTCGTCCAGGCGCGGCGCGTCGTCTCCCGCGCTCATGAAGCCGCCGCTCTGGCCGAGCCACGCGGCGGGCAGATCGGGCGGGCTGTATGACGGACCGGCGGCATCCATCCCTCTGCTACGGAGTTGTGGGGTCAGCAGATCACTTCTGATCCCCTGGCGGAAAACAGTCATCCGCACTCGCAAGGTCCACGTAAACCCTTGCCGTGAGCTTTTGCCGTCGCCGCCAGACCGGCCGGCATGGCGGCGCGGATGGACGCGACTATATCTGGCAGGCCTCAGTGGAGTTCCGCCATGACCGAGAAGCGCGTCCTGCAACCGGGACCAGACCACCCGATCACCGTCACGCCCAATCCGGGCCGCATCGTCGTGAAGGTCGCCGGCAAGGTGGTCGCCGACACCACCCGCGCCCTGACGTTGCAGGAGGCGTCCTATCCTGCGGTGCAGTACATCCCGCGCGCGGACGTCGACATGGCCCTGCTGCAGCGGACCGGCCACGCCAGCTACTGCCCCTACAAGGGCGACGCCAGCTACTTCAGCATCCCGGCGGGCGGCGATAGGTCGGTCAACGCGGTGTGGACCTATGAGCACCCCTATCCGGCGGCGGCCGCGATCCAGGAGCACGTGGCTTTCTATCCCGATCGGGTCGACTCCATCGGCTAGGGGGTCAGTGCGGGCCGAGGAAGCCCGTCGAGCCGTCCGGCAGGATGGGATTGCGCTGGTTCTCCTCGCAGACGTACTCGGCCAGGGTCCAGTCGGGCTTGCGCTCGTAGGTGCGCAGCACGCTCCACGGCTTGGTCAGGGCCTCGGGGTCCTCGATCAGGATGCGGTCCTCGATCGACTCGGGGCTGGCCCGGCGGATGCGCTCGACCACGTGCATGGCGTCCGAATGCGGCGCGCCGGAAACGTCGAACACCGTGTCCCCGCGCAGGCCGACCGTGTCTACCACCAGGGTGTCCCCTTCCCAATGGCCGATCGAATGGCCGTTGTAGCTGGGATCGAGATCGGCGGGGTGCTTGCGGCCGTCGGTGTAGATGCGCCGTACCTGGCTATAGGCCTCGAACAGGATCGTCACCTTGGCGGGCTGGACGATGAACTCCAGCGGATAGGGCGTGCCCATGATGCGCGGGAAGCCCGGCGGCAGGCAGCCGGCGGTGGGATCGGAGGCGCGGCCCGCGGCCGTGGCCTTGAGCGTGTTCTCGTAGCGCGCCTCGTAGTCGGCCCTGTAGGGCGGATACATGCGCAGATAGGAGGCTTCGAAGAGGGACGAGGCGGTGTCGCGGGCCTTCTGCTCGGAGGGCTTCAGGGACGAGGGGTCGAACAGGTTGCGCTCGCGCGGGTTCCAGATTCCGCTCCAGTCCGGCAGCGCCGCCGCCGTCGCCGCGCCCCATATCGCCAACGCGGCCAGGACCCCGACCGCCGCCCGCGCCGCTGAACGACCGATCCTGCCGGCGTCGATCATGTGAGCCTCCCCGAGCTTGGCTTTTCAGGCTATTGGCCGCAGGGGCGCCGCGCGCACAATACCGGCTGGGGCATGAGTTCCATTCCAAAACAGAATAGCGCCAGAACCGGGAGCGGCTTTCACCGCACCATGGGCCCGATCGGCGCCCTGTTCATCACCCTGTCGGGCCTGTCGCCTTCGATCGGGGTGTTTGTGGTCGGCGCCGAGGTGCTGCACCAGGCCGGCTCGGCCACCTTCCTCTGTTTCCTGGCGGCGGGGCTGCTGGGCGCGGCCGTGGCCAACGTCTACGCCGAACTCGCGTCCGCCTTCCCTGACACCGGCGGCGAATACACCATCGTCGGCCGTATCCTCGGGCCTTCGTGGGGGCTGGTGATGCTGGGCCTGAACCTGCTGACCTTCAGCATCGCCCCGGCCACCACCGCCCTGGGCGTCGCCGGCTATCTGCAGGCCGTGGCGCCCAACCTGCCGGCCATCCCCACCGCCATGATCCTGACGGCCCTGTGCATGGGGGTGTCGATCCTCAACATCAGGCTGAACGCCTGGGTCACCGGCCTCTTCCTCGCCGTCGAGCTGGCGTCCCTGGCCCTGGTGGCGGGGCTCGGCTTCGCCCATCCGCACCGCGAACTTGGCGAGGCGCTGCGCCCGGTGCTGCTGGGCCCCGGCGGCGTGCTGGCGCCCGCCTCACCGGCCGCGCTCGGCCTGGGCGCCGCGGCGGCGATCTACGCCTTCGACGGTTACGGCGCGGTGGTCTACCTTGGCGAGGAGCTGCACGAGGCGCCGCGCAGGATCGCCAGGGTGGTGTTCTGGGCCCTGGGGCTGGCCGCCCTGTTCATGCTGACCCCGATCCTGGCCGCCCTGGTCGGCGCGCCGAGCCTGCCCGCCCTGTTCTCCGCCGGGCAGCCGATCCAGGCCCTGGCCGCCGAGCTGGGCGGGCCGGTCACCGCCAAGGTGCTGAGCCTGGCGGTGGCGCTGGCCCTGTTCAACGCCATGATCGCCTTGGCCTTGATGGGCGGCCGGCACCTTTACAGCTCCGGCCGCGACGGCGTGTGGCCACAGCGCATGAGCGCAGCCCTTGCCCGCCTGCACCCGCGCTTCAACTCGCCCTGGATCGCCACCCTCGCCATCGGTGCGACCTCGCTCTTGTGGTGCCTCGTACGGCTGGACCTGTTGCTGATCCTGATCGGCGACGGCACCGCCGCCATCTACCTGTGCATGTGCCTGGCGGCGCTGAAGGGCCGGAGCAGGCCGGCGGCCCACGCCCCCTACCGCATGCCGCTGTTCCCCTGGCTGCCGCTGCTGGCGCTGGCCGGCCTGATCGCCGTCGGCGTCGCCGACCTGCTGGACGCGGATGGCCGCGAGGGTCTGATGGTCTCGGCCGGCGTGGCCATCGCCGCCATCGCCTACGCCCGTCTTGTGCTCAGAAAGAGCGGGCGCTGGGCCCACCGGGGGCCGAGCGCCTAGTCATCAAGACGCCAGCGGACCGGCAGGCGTACGCGACGACCGGCGACCGGCTCGCCCGAGCGCGTGGTGGACCGCATCCGAAAGCGCGAGGCCAGCTTCAAGGTGGCCGCGCCGAACCCGTAACGCGCCGGACGCTCGGCCGCGACCTTGCAGGCGGAAAGCCGCCCTGAAGCGGTCACGGCGCAGTTGATAACAACCACCCCCGTGCGGTTCTCGTCCGCGGCCACAGGCGGATAGAGTTCCGACACATCCTCCCGGCTCGGCCGGAGCAGCCACACCGGGTCGATGATCGCGCGGGCTGCGGGTCGGGGCGTGGGCGCCCCCGACCTGGGCCGCAGGTCCAGAACCTGCGGCGGGGCGGCGGCAGCGGGCGGCGCCGGCGTGGGGATCGCTGGCGTTGATGGCGTAGAGACCAAGGGAGGAGGCGTGGGCGCGGAAATGGGCGACGGTGGCGCGGGACGCGTCACGGCGCGATAGGCGAACACGCCGCCGGCGATCAGGGCCACGAGCAGGATCACAATGACAGCCGCCCAGACCGGCGACAGCCCGCGTCGTCCGTCTTCAGGCGCGCCGCCCGTGAAGCTCGTCCCGCAGTGGCGGCAGAAGCGGGCGGAGACCGCGTCCTCCGCACCGCACTGCGGGCAGGTTCGGATACGCTGGCCCATCGCCTCGGTCTGGTAGTCTACCGGCTCGGCCAGATCAGAGGGATCGAGCGGCTGGAACGCAGTCTGGCCCTCAAGCTCCGCGTTGCTCTTCGCGATGTCGCGGTTCGCCTTGGCTGCACGCCCGTCCATGTCCCCGCCTCGACCTTGCTTGCGCCGATCGGAGACTACAATTCGCCAAACTCGCAAAGGTTGTCGCCCAAGGCCTCCAACCCCTCAGTTCTCGTGCCAGGCCCGGCCCTCGCGCTCGATCAGGGCGAAGGCGCCGGCGGGGCCCCAGGTTCCGGCGGCGTAAGGGCGCGGCGACTGGCCGTTCTTGCGCACGGCGTCGTTGACGCTGTCGACCCACTCCCAGGCCTTCTCCACCTCGTCGCGGCGCACGAACAGGGTCGAGTTGCCCCGCAGCGCATCGTGGATCAGCCGCTCGTAGGCGATGCGGCGGCGGGTGGGCGTCTTGTGGATGTTCTTCAGGCTGAGGCTCAGCGGCAGGCTCTCCAGCCGCATGCCTTCCAGCGACAGGCCCGGGGCCTGGTTCATCAGGCTGAGCACGATGTCTTCCTCGGGCTGCAGGCGGATCAGCAGCTGGTTGGGCCGCATGTCCGCCCGGCTCTCGCCCTGGAAGATCGAGTGCGGCACCGGCTTGAACTGGATGAAGATCTCCGTATCCCGCTCAGGCAGGCGCTTGCCGGTGCGCAGGAAGAACGGCACCCCCGCCCAGCGCCAGTTGTCGATGTGGGCCTGGATGGCCACGAAGGTCTCGGTGTCGGAGGAACCCTCCTTCTCCTCGGCGTAGCCCTTCACCTGCTGACCGTCGACCACGCCCTTGGTGTACTGGCCGCGCACCACGTGGCGTTCGACGTCCTGCCGGCCGATGGACCGCAGGCTGCGCAGCACCTTGACCTTCTCATTGCGCACAGAGTCCGGCTGCAGATCGCTGGGCGGCTCCATGGCCACCAGGCACAGCAGCTGCATCATGTGGTTCTGCACCATGTCGCCCATGGCGCCGTACTCGTCGTAATAGGGCCAGCGGTCGCCCACCCCTTGAGTCTCGGCCACGGTGATCTGCACGTGGTCGATGGTGAGGTTGTTCCACAGCGGCTCGAACAGGGTGTTGGCGAACCGAAGAGCGATCAGGTTCTGCACCGTCTCCTTGCCGAGGTAGTGGTCGATGCGGAAGATCCGGTCTTCCGAGAAGGCCGCCTGCACCTGGTCGTTGATGACCTTGGACGAGGCCAGGTCCTTGCCGATCGGCTTCTCCATCACCACCCGCGCCCCGTCGGCGGTCAGGCCCGCGGCCAGCAGGCCCTGGCAGATGGCGCTATAGAGGCTGGGGGAGACCGACAGGTAGTAGAGCGGGCGCTGGATGTTCAGCCCGGCCATGTGCTCGCCCAGCCGCATCAGCTCCTCAGGCAAGGTCACGTCGATGGCGACATAGGAGGTGCGGGCCAGCATGCGGTCGGCGGCGCCGGAGGCCACCGTGTCGGGCGCGCGCTTGTGCAGGGCGTCGCGCACCAGACGGCGGAAGGTCTCGTCATCCATCTGAGAGCGCGCCGCCGCCACGATCGGCATGTCCGCCGGCAGCAGGCCCTCGGCCTCCAGCCACGCCAGGGCCGGGAACAGCATCCGCAGCGACAGGTCCCCGCCGCCGCCGAATAACACCAGGCCGTCGCTGATTTCCGGATTCGCCATGAACGCCCCTCAGGTCACAGGGCTCTCAGATAGCCCACGGATGCTCAGGTCGAAAGGATGCCGGGGCGAAGATCTTCGGGACGATCGACATCGTAGAGCACGCCAGCGTCCGGCGCCCCGACCCTGACCAGGGCCTCGCCCAGGCCCTCGAGCAGCGCGCGCGCGCCGCGATCGCCTTCCAGCGCCAGCACTTTCGGGAACAGGGAGGACGACAACGCCGCCGGATTTCCGATCCGGTCTTCGAATACCGGGACGGCGGCGGGCGCGCCGGCAAGGATGGCGTCGACCAATGGGGCGAGCACCGCATGGGGTGTGAGCGGCATGTCGCCGAGGAAGACCAGGGCCCCGGCGGCGTCAGGCGGCAGGCCGGCGATCCCGGCCTTGAGCGAGGCGGAGAGGCCGAGGGCATGGTCGCGGGCCTCGACGATCACCGCGCCGCGGGCCAGCGCATGCGCCGCCGCCGCGCGATCGGCGCCCACCACCACATGCACGCCGGCGACCGGCGCGGCGAAGGCGGCGTCCAGCGCGCCATCGAGCAGGACCCCGCCGCGCCAGGGCGCCATCAGCTTTCCGCCGCCGAAGCGCGAGCCGAAGCCCGCCGCCAATACGATCGCGTGGATGCCGTTCACGCCGCTTCGGAGGCGCTCGGCCAGGCGCGGGCGGCGTCGAGCGCCTTGAGCGACTGGATCGCCTCGGCGATCACCGAGACCGCGATCTCCCACGGCGCGCGGGCGCCGATGTCGAGCCCGATCGGCGCCTTGAGCCGGGCGATGGCGCTTTCCGGCAGGCCGTCGGCGGCCAGGCGCGCCAGGCGTTCGGGCAGCCGCCGGCGGCTGCCCAGGGCGCCGACGTAGCCCGCCGCCGTGGGCAGGGCCACGCGCAGGGCGTCGTGGTCGACGTCGATGTCGTGGGTGGCGATAGCCACGGCGGTCCAGGGGTCCAGGCCCAGGACGGCGAAGGCCTCGGCCGGGTCGCCGCGGAAATAGCGGACGTTGGCCACCGGCGGCGGCGAGACCGGACCCTTGGTCCGCACCAGGGCGGTCTCGAAGCCGGCGTCGGCGGCCAGCTTGGCCACGGCCAGGGTGATCGGGTCGCCGCCCACCACCACCAAGCGGAAGCGGGGCGCATGTCGGCGGAAGATGGCGTTCCCCGCCGGGCCGCTGACGGCGGGCCGTTCACAGGCCTTGGCCAGGGCCGCGTGGAGCGCGGGTGGCAATCCCGCTTCGAGTTCGCCCTCGGCCACGCAGGCGTGTTGGATCCCGTCGGTGAGCCACAGGGCGGGCCGGCGCTCGGCTTCAAGCTCGAGCAGGCGCGCCAGCGCCGGGTCCTGCGGGCCGATGCGCTCCAGGAGCACCTCGATGCGCGAACCGCACAGCAGCTGGATGTCGGGCGGGCCGCCACGGCCATAGACCAGCCGTCGCGGCTGGCCGTCCCCGAGCGCCTCTTGGGCGTGCAGGGCCACATCGCCCTCGACACAGCCGCCGGACAGGAAGCCGGCCGCCGCGCCTTGATCAAAGAGGATCTGCGCCCCTTCGCCCAGCGGCGCCGCGCCTTCATGGGCGTAGAGTGTTCCTAGCACCACCGGCCGTCCCGCCACGGCCGCGCGGGCCAGGGCCGGGCGCACGTCCGACAGTGTGCCGAACGCCGGCCATTCCGGCAGGGTCCAATCATTGATCGCGGCGGGGTCTTGCACGAAAGCCCTGTTTTACGCTCGTTTGGCCCATAGTCGCGGCTGAGACCGCCTCGTCAATGGACTAGAGCCCGTGGCCCCAGCCGAAAACCCCGCCGATCCGCCGTCCGTTCCCGCCGAAGGCGTCGCCGGCCTGGTGCTGTCGGGCGGGCGCTCCAGCCGGTTCGGCGGCGAGAAGGCCGCGGCCCCGCTGGACGGCAAACCGCTTCTGACCTGGGCCGCCGAGCGGCTGCAAGCCAGTTGCGCGGAGGTGGCCGTCAGCGCGCGCCCGGGCAGCGAGGCCGAGGTTCTGGCGGGGAGCATGCCGGTGTTGCACGACCGCCCGGGCGATCCGGATGGCCCCTTGGCCGGGGTTCGCGCTGGCCTGGAGTGGGCGCGAGGAATCGGCGCCTGGGCCCTCGCGGTCAGCCCCTGCGACGCGCCGCTGCTGCCGGACGACCTCTATCCGCGCCTGATCGCGGGGGCCGGAAACGGAGCCGCCGTCGCCCAAGCCGGCGGACGGCCGCAGTCGCTGTGCGCGGTGTGGCCCGTGAGCGCCCTGCCGGCGGTGGAAGCGGCCATCGCCGGCGGCGAGCATCCGGCGGTCTGGCGTTTGCTGGACGAGATCGGCGCCGCGCGCGTCCCCTTCGACGACGCCGAAGCCTTCGCCAACCTCAACACCCGCGAGGACCTGGCGCAGGCGCAGAACAGGCTAAAACGCGCTCAAGCAGCGAAGCGGTAGCGCAAACCCGCGCTCAAGTAGCGCGAAGCGCGATAGCGCGTACAAAGACTCATGCTGGATAAGTTCGAATTCCTGATCGCCCTGGCCCGCGAACGGCACTTCCGCCGGGCGGCCGAGCAGTGTGGGGTGACACAACCCACGCTCTCGGCGGGTATCCGCGCCCTGGAGGAGACCTTTGGCGCTGCCCTGGTCAACCGCGGCTCGCGCTACATCGGCCTGACGCCGGAGGGCGAGCGGGTGCTGGACTGGGCGCGGCGCATCACCGGCGACGCCCACGCCATGCGCCAGGAAATCGAGGTGTTGAAGCGGGGCGTGGGCGGGCTGGTGCGGCTGGCCTGCATCCCCACCGCCCTGCCGATCGTGGCGCAGCTGTCGGCGATCCTGTCCGAGCGCCATCCCGAGGTGAGCCTGTCGATCCTGTCGTCCTCGACCCCGGCCATGATCGGCCTTCTGGAGGACTATCAGGTCGACGCGGGCATCACCTATCTGGACGTGCGCGAGTACCCCGGCATGGCGGTCACCCCCATCTACCGGGAGCAATACCGCCTGGTCACGGCCGACCCGGCCGTGTTCCCGGGCCGCGAGAGCGTGGGTTGGCATGAGGTGCTGGGCACGCCGCTCTGCCTGCTCACCCCGGACATGCAGAACCGACGCATCGTCAATAAGATGCTGGGGCTGGAGCCCGGCAAATCGCCACCTGGTCCCTTCACCGAGACCAATTCCAGTCAGGTGATCGCCACCCTGGTGTCCTCCGGCCGCTGGTCGAGCATCATGCCGCCGGTGCTGATCGAGGCCGTCTCCCTGTCGCCGGAGGTCCGGCGCATTCCCCTGACAGACCCCGAGGTGACCCACAGCGTGGGGCTGGTGGTGGTCGATCGTGAGCCGGTCACGCCCTTGGTGCGGGCCCTGAACGTCGCGGCGCGCGAACTGGCGCTCTCGTTTGATAGATAACCTCTATCGAAGCATATAGATTTGTCGTTGATTTTGGAGGCGTTTAGGCGCTTCTCAGGAGCTCGCACTGGAGTTCCCATGGCCGTTTACGTTCCCTGGTCGCCCGAGAAAGCCGTCGAGGTGATCGCCGCCAGGGCCGACATGGACGGCGCGCTGATGCCGATCCTGCACGCCCTCGTCGATACCTTCGGCTATGTGCCGGACGAGGCCGTGCCCCTGATGGCCGGGGCCCTGAACCTCTCCAGGGCTGACGTGCACGGGACCCTGACCTTCTACCATGACTTCCGCCGCAAGCCGGCGCCGCGCCATGTGGTCAAGCTGTGCCAGGCCGAGGCCTGCCAAGCGCGCGGCAGCGTCGCCCTGACCGCCCACGCCGAACAGACGCTGGGGACCCACATCGATCCGCACGGCCACCCCAACAGCAAGGGCGTGTCGCTGGAGCCGATCTATTGCCTCGGCCTTTGCGCCTCGGGCCCCAACGCCCTGATCGACGGGCGGCCGCACGCGCGCCTGACCCCCGAGCGCTTCGACGTCCTGGCGTCGGAGCTGGCCTGATGGTCAAGGTCTACATCCCCAACGACATGAACTCGGTGGCGCTGGGCGCCGACGAGGTGGCCGGGGCCCTGGCCATCGAGGCGGCCAAACGGTCGCTGCCGATCCAGATCGTGCGTAACGGCTCGCGCGGCCTGTTCACCATCGAACCCCTGGTGGAGGTGCAGACCGCCGAGGGCCGCATCGGCTACGGCCCGGTCTATCCCGAGGACGTGCCGGCCCTGGTCGCCGCTGGCCTGTTCGAGGGCGCCCCGCACGGCAAGCGGATCGGCCGGCCGGAAGAGCATCCGTTCTTCAAGGGCCAGACCCGCCTGACCTTCGCCCGCAACGGCGTCACCGACCCGCTGGATTTCGACGACTACGTCGCCCACGGCGGCATGAAGGGTCTGAAGAAAGCGATCGAGATCGGGCCCAAGGCCATCGTCGACGAGGTGTTCCAGTCGGGCCTGCGCGGCCGCGGCGGCGCCGGCTTCCCCACGGGGATCAAGTGGAAGACGGTCGCCGAATACGTCCCGGCCGGGAATTGGAATGGCCAGAAGTACATAGTCTGCAACGCCGACGAGGGCGACAGCGGCACCTTCGCCGACCGCATGGTCATGGAAGGCGACCCCTTCCAGCTGATTGAGGGCATGGCCATCGCCGGCATCGCGGTGGGCGCCGCCAAGGGCTTCGTCTACATCCGCTCCGAATACCCCTTCGCCATCGATCACATGGAAAAGGCGATCGCCATCGCCCGCCAGCGCGGCCTGCTCGGCCAAAACATCGGCGGCTCGGCCTTCACCTACGACATGGAAGTGCGCAAGGGCGCCGGGGCCTACGTCTGCGGCGAGGAGACCTCGCTGCTGGAGAGCCTGGAGGGCAAGCGCGGCCTGGTGCGCGCCAAGCCGCCGCTGCCGGCGCACAAGGGCCTGTTCGGCCAGCCGACCGTGGTCAACAACGTGCTGTCCCTGGCGGCCGTGCCCTACATCCTGGCCGAGGGCTTCGCCGCCTACAGGGACTACGGCATGGGCCGTTCGCGCGGGACCATGCCGATCCAGCTGGCCGGCAACATCAAATGGGGCGGCCTCTATGAGACCGCGTTCGGCATCACCCTGGGCGAACTGGTCGACGTGATCGGCGGCGGCACGGAGAGCGGCCGGCCGGTGAAGGCGGTGCAGGTCGGCGGCCCGCTCGGCGCCTATTTCCCCCGCGCCCTGTTCGACACCCCGTTCGACTACGAGGCCTTCGCCGCCAAGGACGGGCTGATCGGTCACGCCGGCGTCACCGTGTTCGACGATACCGCCGACATGCTGAAACAGGCCCGCTTCGACATGGAGTTCTGCG
>Ga0265338_10009799_pt1 | contig 11360 bp, 11 predicted proteins | sample 42126metaG_FD_193579 | JGI IMG/M metagenome (GOLD analysis project Ga0265338, IMG submission 193579) | Rhizosphere microbial communities from Carex aquatilis grown in University of Washington, Seatle, WA, United States - 4-21-26 metaG | ecosystem: Host-associated > Plants > Roots > Rhizosphere... | reverse complement strand
CAGCGTCTCGAGCCAGTTGATCGGCCGCCAGCTACTGCCCTTCAGCCGGTTCGCCAGCGAATGGAGGGAGGCTATGGCGAAGCGCTTTTTTACGGCATGCGTCTGGAAAAAGTGCTCCTGGGCTGCCGCATCGGCCAGGCTGTCGTCAGAAGAAAGGAGGATCACCTGGACTCCGGCCTGCATAGCCAGAGCTTCGCAGGTCTTGGTGGTGGTGTAAACATGCGCCTTGTTCGCCAGGAAGTTCATCCGGGTTATGTGGAGGATGGTGGTCATGGCTGGTTGAGGGATTCGAATTGGTCCATGACCGCCCGCGCCGGCTTATCGGCGAGAATGTAGTCTTTCTTGATATAAAGCTCGTGGAGAAAATATATAAACAGCAGCCGCTTATCCGGCACGCAGGTGATGCCGACCTCTCTGAAATAACGCTCCAGATGCCCGACTAAATCCGACATCCTGCTCCTCCTCATGAAGTGGAAGATGTCGAAGCCCGGAACCGATATCCGACCGAAGGTGTCGCAATCGATGATGTTGATCCGCTCCCCGTCGACGAGGATATTGTCGATGGTCAGGTCGCCGTGCTGGGGCATCGGTGGCAAGCTGATGCCATCTTTCAGGGTCTCTCGGGCATATCGAATCATCGCTTCTCTGGTTTCATTCGTGCAATTGAAGCCTTGAATGAGCTTGGCGGCGTATTCGAAATCCAAAGACACGGCGCTGCTTTCGGCACCAGAGCCGTTGGTCCGGACATGATCATAGACCAGCTTGGAAAAGCTCGTGTAAAAATCAAGGGCCTTCTGCGGATCGTCGTTCGCGCTCATCTTTCTCCCGGGGCAAGCCGTTTCGATCGTGAATATCTCCGCGCCGTTTCCATGCTCTTCGAGCGCGAGCATCTGCGGAAACCGGGCCTCAAATTCAGATCCGCGTACGATCTCATTCAAGCGCATGACGCTCGCATGACCCGATCTGATCACATCGGCATCCCTCTGTGCGCGCACGGTTTTGGCCACGACCGACGGCGTCTTGGCTCCTTCTGCAAAAATGAAGAAGATGACCTTGCAGCCGAGGCTTCGGCCAGACGGAGGGGTGTTGTATTTAAGGAAGCTCAATGGCCTGCGACCCCTTCCAGGCAGCTTTCCCTCTAATTTTCTGATGGCTTGTTCGATGGATAAGATCATGGATTATTGTGGGCGATCATGCCAAAGCTGAAGAAGAAATAGCGATAGATCCTTAGAAGCATCCGTGAGCGCGCAAGAAGAATCAGGAACCGGCCGATGGTGCCCTTCGGACGCTTGAAGGCGCGAACCGCGTAGGCGAAGGCATCGAGATCGCCATACGGGATGATGACGCGCGGCAGATTATATCCCGGAAAAAGAAGATAGAAATCGGTCCCGACCGTGAATCCAGCCTGCCGCAGGAGCTCCTCATAGCCGCGGCGCGAATATGTATAGGTGCGGTAGGCCCCCTTGCCGCGAAGCTTGGAGTAGATATTCGCGACGAACCTCGGCATGTAGCTCGTGTAGCGCAGTCCCCCATGATCATGAGTCCGCAAATAGACCAACGCCCACCGGTTCTCGATACCGATGTAGAGGCGACCGCCGGGCTTGAGCAGTTTCTTGCATATCTCCAGGGCCCTGATCTGGGCCGCGCGCGGATCGGCGAATCTGTCGGTCACCCCCACCCATTCGAGCACCCCATTCATGATGATAAGGTCGATGCTTCCTTCCTGGAGCGGAAGATCGAATATGTCGCTGACCAGGACCTCTATGTTCGACAGCTTTTCGGCCTCGGAGCGCTTCTTAAGGAATTCCATGCGCGACAATGATCTGTCACAGGCGATGACGCGACCACAGACGCGGGCCAGAGGGATGCTGATGCGGCCGAGGCCGGCGCCTATGTCGAGAGCTACGGATTGCGAACCGAGAGGCATATAAAATCTCCAGTCCGCCCGATCCTCGTCGTAGCTGAAGTCGAACTTCTTCTGCATGGCCGCGTCGAAGGCGCCAAAGCCTTTCTCGCTAATGAGGTTCGTGGCATCCTTGAGCTCCTGCTCAGGAACCTTGCCCCAGTAGACGTCGGGCGAGAAGATGGGGATGTTAGTCTTCTTATGTTCCATATACGGTCTTGAATACGTCTGCGAGAGACTTTGCCATCTGAACAGTGCTGAAGCGCGCCTCCGCTTTGGCCCTGGCACTGCGTGCAAGGGAGCTCCGGAGGGCGCTGTCCGACAATCGTGCGATGCAATGTACGATAGCATCAGCGTCATAAAAATCAACCATGAGCATATCAGTCCCGTCATCACCATATTCTCGGACATATTCCTTGCGGCTGACAATGATAGGTATGCCGATAGCCATCGCTTCGAGGAGCACGGTCGGGCCTGATGACTGGGTCCCTTCGCTGTTCGAAGCGTCATGCAGGATGAGCAACAGAGCGCGCGCCCTGGCGTACAGGCTCTGTAATTCCGTCCGCGGTATATCGTGACGTATCGTCACGTTGGGCGGGATCTCCAGACCGGCGACGTTCCGCGGAAGGCAGACAATGACGAACTTCTCATGCGTCAGCTTTTTGGCGGCTTCGATGACTGTCCGGTAATCCCTGCCATTATCCCTGCCCACCGAAAGGTAGAAACCCTCGCGCCCGTCATGGGTCGGCTTGTGGTAATGCGTGTCGACGCCCATGGGCACAACGAACGACCTTTCGGCTAGGAATGGCGCGTGAGAGACGACGGCAGCCTTGTCGGACTGATTGAAGAAGATGACGCCGTCGGCTTCCCGGAGGAGTGAGAGGAGCAGGCGCCGCTTGAGCGAGCCCTCCTTGTGCACAAGGAACATCCGGTTCAGGACCGAATTGAAGATGATGAACTTGGCTTTGGTCGGTATGAATTTCTTCCAAGCGAGCATATACAGGACCGAGATGCCGAAGACCACGTCGTAGCGGCGGGCAACGAAATACATCAGAAAATGCTTGGCCCGGAATCCGATCAGTCTGGCCAAGAGCGCGCCTAACCATGATGATTCGAGCTCTTTGCTCTCGGCCTCTATGCCGTACGCAACGAGATGATTCATGCCGTACAGCTGGGTATCAGGATAGTCTACACTGGCGGTGCCCGTGAACTTTCCTGACCTCTTCCCAGAAAAGATGTAGAGCGCCTTCATAGCCATATCAGAGAACAATACCGCAGTTTTATCCGACATGCTAGACTTCCGACATGAAGCATCTGTCGTGGATCTTTTTCAACCTGTATGGATACATATTCGGTTGGCGCTTCCTCGCCCCGGTGCACCACGCCGTCGTCAATCTATCCCTGCATGCGCTCGGATATGACAACGCTTATCGCGAGCGATGGACAGGCGAAGAATGGTTCCTCAAGAATGTCGTCGCACCGTACGGGCCACGGGTATGCCTCGACATTGGAGCCAACGTCGGGAACTACTCGCGCATGCTCCTCGAACACACGCAAGCGCGCATCTATGCGATCGAACCCTCGAAGTCATCGTTCGAGTCGCTAGAAATCTTGCGCAATCCGAGGCTGGTCGCCATCAAAGCGGCCGTGGCAGACCGTGTAGGTGAGGGCATTATCCATTCGCAGGGCGAGCGAGACGTCAAAGCGTCGCTCGACGCGAATGTCAGAGAAGGCATCGGCGAGAAAGTACCTGTGGTGACGATCGAATCTCTGGCGCAGGAACACGGGATAACAGAGATCGATTTCATCAAGATCGACACTGAAGGATATGAGCGCGAGGTCCTCAGAGGTCTGGGGCGGCACAGGCCCAGATTCATCCAGTTCGAATTCAACCTGCACCACTTGTACCGCTCGTGCACCGTCTTCGAGCTCTCAGGCCTGCTCAAAGGCTACGACCTCTACCGACTGTTGCCGCGCGGCATGGTGCGGATCGATCCGAGGAAGTTCATCGACAACATCTTTATGTTCTGCAATATCGTCGCCCTCCGGCAAGATTGAATTGAGTTATGCCGTTATATCGGGTAGCATAGAGGCCATGGCGCATACAGATGAATCGGCGGAGCATACCCGTCTAGACAAGAAATTTTTCAGCCACGACCGCTACGACTACAGCTATATCTTCGACAGATACGGGCTGCACAGGAGCGACAAGCGGGTGCTCGACGTCGGCTGCGGTGTCGGCCAGAATCTCCGCTATTTCGGCCCTGAATCGGTGGGCATCACCTATGCTGATGATGCGTCCCTGGCATACGTCAGAGATGCGTACCACCTCAACTTCAGGAAATTCAATATCGACGAGCAATGGCCCGAAGACCTCGGCACATTCGACGCTGTCTTTTCGGCCGACTGCATCATCCACCTGCTCTCGCCGTTCAAGATGCTCCTCGAAGCGCGCCGCCACCTCAAGGACGACGGCAAACTGATCATCATGATCCCCCAGTCATCTCCTTTCTTCCATGAAGACGAGTTCGTAGGCCATTTCTATACCTTCAACAAGAAGACCCTGACGCATTCGATCGAGCACGCCGGCTTCACGGTCGAGAGGTATTTTGGTTACATCAGGAGCATGCCGCGCTGGTTCAATACCCTAATGAACCCGCTCACCGCCAGGTTCGGTCCGTACGTATGGATCGTGGCCCGCAAGAACCCGTCATACAACATGGCAGAGGCGCATATCCGGCCGGAATGGATAGACCCCCGCTGCCTGGAATGACGCCTGGCGAAACCGCGATGGCAGAGACACCCGTCATACATTTCTATACCAAAGGGCCGGAGACGACAGCCAGCTCGCGGCAACGCGCCTTCGCCGTAGCAGCTGAGCTCGAGAAGCTCGGCCTGCGGACCATTGTTCACAGGCCGTCCCTGAATGAATTCTCGGGGGAGAAAAACATCTTCAGAAAGGCGCGCCTGCTCCTCGCGCTGGCTCTGACTCTCTTCAGAACGCGCGCCTACGACACTGTATTTCTGCAAAAGACAGTCTTCAGCAAGATATTCATTGCTCTGGTCTATCTGGCGAAAAAGACCTGCCGATTCAGAGTCGTGCTCGACCTCGACGATGCGACGTATGAATACAACCAAACAAAGACCGCTGCCATGGCACGGATGGCCGATATGGTCATCGCCGGAAGCACGAGGATCAGGGAGTGGGCGCTCGAGCACAATCAGAACAGCCGCCTCGTCCCCAGCTCGGTCAGCTACGCCCTGTATAGCAGGCACACCTCTACGCTCACGAATGGCGGCGCGATCCCGGTCATCGGCTGGATAGGCACCGGCAAGGGTTATCACCTCGAGCTCCGGGACGTGCTCGTCCCGATATTCGAGAGGATGATCGCCGATGGGCTTCGGTTCAGATTCCTGCTCGTGGGAGCGCAGGGCTACCAGCCGCTCAAGGACATGTTCCGAGCGATCAAGGGGCTCCAGACGGAGTTCATCGACGAGCTCGATTGGTCGGACCAGGAGAGCATGCCCACAGCCATCAGCAGATTCGATATCGGCATCATGCCCCTGGAAAGGAGCAAGTGGAACGAGGGCAAGTGCGCTTTCAAGGCCATCGAGTACATGGCTTGCGGCATCCCGACGGTCGCCACGCGCATAGGCGAGAACGCTATCCTTATCGAGGATTCCGTGAACGGCTTCCTGGCTGACTCGCCCGACGAATGGTCTTCAAAGCTGAAGCGCCTCCTCGACAGTTACGAGCTCCGCTCCGCCCTAGGCAGGAAGGGCCAGCAGACCATCAAAGAACGCTACTCTTTCGAAGCAAATATCCCCAAGCTGAAACAGATGCTCCTCACCGCCACTATTTGACGACGCGCAATTCGTAATAGATCGTTCGCGCGACGTTCCAGAAATGGTCGACCAAGAATTTCTTGAAAGGCAGGTAGCGCATCCATCGCTTCGACCAGATGTAGGAGATCTTCTCGGTTTTGAATACGGCCCTCGTAGCATAGTCCGGCAGGAGGCCCTTCCTGACGAAGTCCGGATCGAAATACTCGAACGTCCTCTCCGTGAAGAAGCTGACATGGCTGGGATCTTTGAATGCGCCGATAGACTTGAAATATGGGCACTTGATCCTGAGGATGGCACCGGGCGCAGAGACGCGATAGAGCTCGCTCATGACCTTGAATGTGTCCGGGATGTGCTCGAGAAAGTGGTTGGCCACGATCTCCTCGACCGAATTATCGGCGAGCGGGATGCCTTTGACGACATCGCAGACAATGTCGACCTCCTCAAAATCGAGAATGTCCAGGTTCAGATATCCGTGGAGCTTCTCTCTGCCTCCACCTAGATTGAGCTTGACTTTATCTGATTGTGCCGCGTGCGACATATCCGGATACTACACCATGACGACAATCCACTCAATCCCACGACGAGGTAAAGCTACGACACTATAGGCATCAACTCGCGCTCATGCTCCCGTATCCAGGCGGCGATATGAGCGACGGTCTCCCGGGCTGTTTTCCTGGGTTTCCAGCCGGACAGCTTTTGTATCTTGGCGCAATCCGTTATGAACGAGATGAGATCGGACGGCCTGTTCTCTGCCACAGAAGATATCTCGATCGTGCGCCCGGTGACCTCCTCACAGAGCTTAGTGAGCTCGCACAGGGAGACGCTGTTCTCCCGGCCACCGCCCACGTTATAGACGCCGCCATCGTATGTATCGAAATCATTAGCCTGGATGTCGAGGATGTCGAACAGGTCATCGATATGGACAAAGTCGCGGACCTGCTTGCCTTTGCCGCCGAAGCCGATATAGGAGAGCTTTCCTCCAAACAGATGCCTGGCCACCCAGAGCACAAAGACACCCTGATCGACCTTGCCCATCTGCCAAGGCCCTGCAATGACTCCACAACGGTTTATAACGGCTTTAAGCCCGAAGGATTCGGCATATTCCCGGATGATCATCTCCGAACAAAGCTTCGTCGATCCATATAAGGAACGGGATCCTTCCAGAGTGAATTGTTCCGCGATGCCTTCGCGGGAAGCGCCAGTGACAACCTGGTGTTCGGCCAGCGAGTACCGTGTCGGTCCTTCGATATAGTTCAAACTGTTGATCGGCTTCACGGGATACACACGGCTGGTTGAGACGAAGATGAAGGCCGCTTTGTTCTTGCGGGCCAGCTCGAGGCAATTCACAGTCCCCATCAAGTTGGTATTGATCAGATACGACGGCGAAGCGCCCAGGCCGGCGAGGACAGACGGTTCAGCGGAGCACTCGATGATCAAGTCCGTTCCGGCGATCGCCTCAAAGTCCTCGACGTTCCGGATATCGCCGTGCACGAAGCGTATCCCTGCATTCGCGAATCTGGGCAGGTTGAGCTCGGATCCCCGGCGCTTGAGGTTATCCAGCGCGACGATCTCCGATTTCGGATATTTATTCTTGAATTTGATGGCCAGGTTCGAACCGACGAACCCTGCTCCACCCGTGATGAGGATCTTTTTGTATCGCATGATGTCTTGTCAGAAATGGCCCTTCTCGCAGATCTCCCTCATGATGTCATCTATGCCGTATTTGAAATCCCAGGCCGGGTAATGATTTTTGAATTTGGCGACGTCCGAGATATACCATATATGGTCTCCTATGCGGTTCTCTTCCACATATGTAACCCTGGCTTTTTTGTGCGTTATGGCCTCGAATTTTCTGATCGCTTCGATCATGGAGATATTCGAATGGCGCGATCCGCCCATGTTGTAGACTTCCGCGATCCTCGGTCGCTGGTATATGTGCCAGAATGCGTTCACCAAGTCGAATGAGTGGATATTATCGCGGACCTGTTTTCCCTTGTAACCGAATATTTTATACTCTTTGTTGGTCGCCACACATTTTCCCAAGTAGGCCAGGAAGCCATGGAGCTCTGTCCCGCTATGATTCGGTCCTGTCAGACAGCCGCCGCGGAATACAGCGGTCTTGAGATTGAAATATCTCCCGTATTCCTGGACCAAAATATCGGCGGCGAGCTTCGATGCGCCAAAGATGCTGTGTTTCGTCTGATCGATGCTCATGCTCTCGTCTATGCCATTCTTGAAAGCATGCCTGTCATCGATCTCGTAGCGCGTCTCTTTCTCGATCAGGGGCAGGAAGTTGGGCCTATCGCCGTAGACTTTGTTCGTCGAAGTATATATGAACACGGCGCCTGGACAGTATTTCCTGAAATTTTCGAGGAGGACGTGAGTCCCGTTCGCATTCACGGAAAAATCCGTGAATGGCTCGCGAGCTGCCCAGTCGTGCGACGGCTGCGCCGCCGTGTGTATGACGAGATCGAAGCTGTTCTCTTTGAACAGGGCCTCGATCTTGCCATTGTCCCTGATATCGATGTCTGCATGAACGTAGCCCGGTATCGTCTTCTTCATCTCGGCGACGCTCCACTTGGTGCTGGCCTCCCGACCGAAAAAATATTCCCGCATATTGTTGTCGACACCTACAACATCGAAGCCTTTCTGCGAAAAAAAACGGACCGATTCGGAACCGATCAGGCCTCCTGAGCCCGTGATGAGAGCTTTTTTATTCATATTTGTGACGTGAACGTGCGTCGCGAGGGCGAGCGTCCATCTCTACAATTTAAGCTCATTTGTCCCTATAATTCAAGCCGGGCGGCTTTCACAAATCCTGGCTTGACGATATAATCCGCCCATGATCTGGATCATCGAAGGAATCTGCGGATATATGGGCCTGAAGATCGAGCGTCCGCGAATGGAGCTCGCCGCGCAAGTGGCCAAATTCATCATTTCCGGAGGAACTGCGGCGCTCGCCAATTTTCTCACTCTCTTCATCCTGACGGAATATGCCCGCATCTGGTACCTCTATTCGGCCGTCATCTCATATGTCATAGGCTTCACCGTCAGTTTCGTCCTCTACAAATATTGGGCATTTGATGACCGCGATAATTCGCAGATTTATCGTCAGCTTCCCCAGTACCTTTTGATAGCCGCGTTCAACCTAGCTCTGAACACAGCCCTCGTGTACCTGTTGGTGCGGGTGCTCCATACCTGGTATCTCCTGGCACAGATCGTCGCCACGGGACTGATCGCCATCGAAAGCTATCTTATCTTTAGAAAGATATTCAAGCCGTCCTGACCTCATATTTTCTGGCCCAAATCTGGAAGATGATGAGCGCCCAGAGCATGACCGAGTTGTAGCGCTTGGCATCTTTGTGGTCTTCGAGCATGGCTACGACCGCCTGCCAGTCGAAGAGGCCTTTTGTCGCAGCACAGTAATCGGCAGCGAGAACTTCGTGAGCCAAGGCATAGATCTTGGGATTGCGGAGCCACTTGGCGCCGGGCGAGAACCACCCTCGCTTGGGCTGGTTGTAGATGAAATCCGGAATGTGGCGGGCGTAGGCGTCGCGGACGAGGATCTTTGTGCGCTTGAGGCTGACCTTGTCGCGCGTGGGCACGCGGCCAGCGAAGGCGATGACGTCCTTGTCGAGGAATGGCACGCGATATTCGATGGCGGCGGACATAGTCATCTTGTCGGTGCGCATGAGCGACTCGTCGACAAGCCAGCTCTGCCTGTCCGTGTCCATAAAAGCTCGCTCGAAGTCAGTCGAAATCGGATCCTTGAAATAGGTGCGATCGAAATACTCGAGGGTCGTTTTGTCCCTGAAGTTTGGCGCGACTTTCCCGACTGCGCCATCCTTCTGGAACAGGAACTGCGCGTATCTCCCGGCTCCGGCAGGCATATCGAGCTTGCGGAGGCGCCCGAAGCTGTCGGCTATGCCGCGGACGAAGCCGGGCAGCTGGCGATACCTGGTGGCGAGGAGACTGAAGCGGTAGCGATCGTATCCGCCAAAGAGCTCGTCGCCGCCGTCGCCGCCGAGGACCACCGTGACGGTCTTCTTGGCAAAGCTGGAGAGGATATACTGGGCGATCATGGTCGGATTGGCGATGGGTTCGTCGAGATGCCACACGGCATCTTCGAGCGTACCGACGACATCGTCAACGGACAGCCGGGCTTCGTGGTGATCGGTACCATAATGCTCGGCCGTGCGCCTGGCCAGGTTGAAGTCCTGGTTGAATTTCTCTTCCTGCTCATTGGCTGTGAGTTCGAAACCTACGGAGTACGTGCTGATCTTGTCATGGGTCTCCGCCATGTGATGGAGGAGCACCGTCGAGTCCATGCCGCCCGAGAGAAAGATGCCGAGGGGCACATCCGAAACAAGCTGGCGTTTGACAGCACTGGCCATGACTTTGCGGAGCTCCGCTTCCAGATCATCCCGCGAAGCACGGAAATCCCCCGGGGTCTCTGCACCCCAATATTTCGTGATATTCAAATGGCCATCCTTCCAGACAGCATAGCTAGCCTGCGGCAATTTCATGACGCCCTCGAACATGGTAAAGGGTTCCGGTACATATAAAACCCGCAGATAGTCTGAGAGCGAGTCGCGGCGGAGCTTCCTCGGCATGCCGCATTCGAGAATGGCCTTGATCTCCGACGAGAAGATGAGCCCCTGCCTGCCGTCGGGCCCCGGCCGGAGCGCATAGTACAGAGGCTTGATGCCGTTGTGGTCGCGCGCCAAAAAGAGCTCGCGTGCCTGCGAATCCCAGATGGCGAAAGCGAATATGCCGTTCATGCGGCTGACGCATTCCCTGCCCCAACGCTCGTACGCGGCCAGGATGACCTCGGTGTCGCCGTGCGTTTTGAAGTCGTAACCTGTGAGCTCCTTTTTGAGCTCCGCGAAGTTGTAGATCTCGCCATTGAAGACGATGTGGTACCGGCCGCTCTGGCTCTTCATGGGCTGACCTGCCTCCGGCGAGAGGTCGATGATGGCGAGGCGGTTGTGCCCCAGCGTCACGCCTTCGCCGAGATAGATGTCGGTGGCATCAGGCCCGCGGTGCTTGATGGCGACATCCATGCGCCTGGCGAGGGCCTCATCCTTCCAGGTGAATCCGTTTATTCCGCACATATGCTTTGATTATAGCGCAGCTTACGCATGTGCGGCAGCGGCCATCATCTCCATCGAGACGCGTCCGATGACGGATGTGAGCGAGTGATGCATAACGACGAAATCCCGCATGCACAGGCGCATGTCCTTAGAGGTCGCCAGATCCTTGGCGCGAAGGATCTTGATGACGAGGTCATCGACATCATCGTTGGCGAAGACGAGATCGAACGGGCGAAGGATTGGGCCCATAGCGTCGTTAGAACTCACGACGATCAGGCCGGCGGCCATGGCTTCGAGGGGCGTCTTGTCGAGGCTTCCCGTGCGGCTGGCATGGACAAAGACATCCGCCTGCCATAGCTCATTGAGCCTGTCGTCAGGTGCGACCGGACCGGCGAAGCTGACACTGCCCTCGAGCGAAGGATCATCTGCCATCTCCGTGATGCGCTTGAGATATGCCGAGTCTTCTGGCGTGATGGGACCTCCGACGATCCGCAGGACCGCGCCGGTGCCCGAGCCGC
>Ga0265338_10009798_pt1 | contig 11361 bp, 5 predicted proteins | sample 42126metaG_FD_193579 | JGI IMG/M metagenome (GOLD analysis project Ga0265338, IMG submission 193579) | Rhizosphere microbial communities from Carex aquatilis grown in University of Washington, Seatle, WA, United States - 4-21-26 metaG | ecosystem: Host-associated > Plants > Roots > Rhizosphere >... | reverse complement strand
GGCTTTGCCGGGATTATGAAGTGCGCTTGGATCATAGCGAGGCGATAATACGAATTTGCATGATTCGCCTTATGGTTAGACGGCTTGCGTCAATATGAATTGCCCATTTTTAAAACACGCTCTTAGCCGGTTTGTCGGTTGGCCAACAGCGATCGAGGTAATGCCAAACGAGCCAACGCTAACTTGTTGCGTTGACCAATTCGTTGCGGTTTGGGTCAGAATGAACAAGGCGTTCATATTCGTTCCCGGATTGCCATCCCCACCTACAACAATTTCGTCGCCCGGCAGTCCATCCAAATTACCACCGACAACCACAAAATCACTCGCTGTAAAAGGCAGCGTAAGCCGTGCAATGTTCGTGCCGGGATTGTTCAACAGAGTGGGAACATCATTTGAATTGTTTGGATTGAGACCGGTCAGCCATTCCTGATAATTGTCCCAGCCGTTGCCACTGGAATCCTCATAGGCGACGCCCGGTCGGTTGGTGAGACCGTTTAGCCAAAGCCAGAGCACGGGCAACCCGTTTGTCTCACTCGCGCGGGAGAGAACCGTCTGCCGGGTGAGATTTCCATTGCCATCGTATTGATACGCAATGGAATCGCCGCGAGAATATTCGGCCCCGACAAGCCGGTCCTCGTGGTCATAATAAAAGTGGTTGGTGTGCTTGCCGTTATTGAGCGCTTCGTAGATGCTTGTGCCCGGAACAAAGAACGGATTGCGCGGGTCGAGTTGGTGGTTTGGGTTGCCGGTGTCGTACTGGTAAATTTGAAGATAAGTCACTCCTGTAACGCCCACCTGATTGTCAGCGACATTGGCCGACGGATTCAAGCCGTTTGTCGCCTTCCAGCCATCAGGGATACCGTCGCCGGCCGTATCCGTTGAGAGCGGGTTGCTGTGGTAAACAAAAACCTCTGCGTAATCGGTTAGGCCATCGCCATCGGTGTCGTTCGTTTGTGGGTTCAGGCGATAAAGATATTTTTCCAAATAGGTTAACTGGTCGCCGGCAGGATATTTGGCTGCCAATGTCGGGTCGTTAGTGCTTAACCCATATTCTTCTTTCCACCAATTTGGAATACCATCCCCAAGAGGAGTCCGAGGGTCAAGGATCGTGAGAAACGCATTCGAGCTGGCAAGCGTGGTTACGAGATTCGAAATCGTCACCGAATAAGTGCCTTGGTTTGTAAAACTCAGACCGGCTAATAACAATGTTTGGTTGGTGGCCTCGGGAATCGGTGCATCGCCGAAATACCACTGGAACGCAAACGGAGCAATTCCCGACACGCCAACATTGAAAACCATGTTCGATCCCAAAAAATTGGACTGGGTTAGCGGTTGAACTGTTATGACCGTTTCATAATCGCTAGAACCGTCAAAATATGTAGAAACCGCAGGTGAGGTCGTGCCAGTAAAACTCTCGGCAAATTGAACACAAATGCGTCCACTTCCGCCATCGCCACCACGGGATCCACCAAAATTTGTGCCATTCCCTCCACTCCCGCCGTTTGCCGTTATGTTGTTTATCCCAAGGCTCCCAGTGGCCACGCGAAGCAGAATCGAGCCACCGCTGCCGCCTCCACTGCCGCTAATAGAGCCCAGTTGAGGATACTGCCCGTCAGCGCCGTTAGCCAGAATGTGGCCCGCCACTTGCAGGTCTCCTGCATTAATCGCAATCGCCCCACCACCGTTGCCACCAGTTCCAATACTACCACCGCCGCCACTTCCCAAATAGGGCGTGTCCAATAACGGGGTTCCGTACACTTCTCCTCCGGATCCTCCGCCAGTATTATTGTTGGCAGGACTTCCGGTTGATCCATAGCCACCGCCTCCTGCTGGCAGGTAAACGCCAGCCCCACTAACACTATGATATACTCCAGCCCCGCCGCCGCCGTAATTTGCCCCTGGAAAGTTCGCTTGGCTTCCAGCCCAAGATTCGCCCTGCTGGGCCGTACTACCACCACGATATCCACTGCCGTTGACCGATATTGACGCATTTGGTGTGATAGCCAATGTGCCCTGCACTTTGAAAACGATCCTGCCACCAGAACCGCCATCCCACGGATTTGCAGTGAGCGTCAAGCCGGAGGGGATGACTAGGGTCTGGAAATTTGGAATCGCGTTCGTGTTGGCAGGATCGTATTGCGGCGGGTCGGAGGGCAATTTCACCGCCAGATAAAGCTGCTCAATCGTCATACTTGATGGCAAAACGTACGGGCCGTGCCTGCCGTTGCCGTAATCCCAGGAAGCGAGGCATTTCGTCACTCCACCGAAAAGCAAAGCCAGCAGGAGGGCCAGGATTAAGGCGGTGCTTCGTTTGATTTGTATGCTCTGTTTCATAAATGGCTTCCCAACCAAGTAAAAAAGCCGCCAATTGCGCCCAAAATGCCAGTTGAAGAAGCCGTCGAAGAACTCGACGTTGAGGCTGGGGAGGATGGGGGAATGTAAGCCTGAGTAGATTGAGCAGTTGTGCTATTAATAATCCCACCACCCAAATTGATGCCAAGACTTCCGCCGCTCGTTCCGCTTGTTGTAGTTCCTGAACCTGTGGTTGCAGGATGGCTTTGGGTCTGGTTAATTGCCGTCATTAAACCGCCAAATATGCCAGCACTCGCTGCGGTGCTCGAGAGACCACCTGAACCGCCGCCGATTCCTGACGTGCTACTAGAACTCTTAGCCACGTTGCCATTCTGAATCGGACCGACACCCGGCCTTGTACCAAGCAACGCATTTGCAGTATCACCTGCGCTATATATGTATGTTTGACTCACGCCTGTATGGGCTTCCGCTCCTTCTGTGGGTCCGATCCCTAAAGACAATGAAACCCCGGTTGGGTTGAAACTACCTGGCTCGTAGCCCACATCAAGGGCTGCCGTCGCCCCTGCGCCTCCGGAGCCACCTGCATAGCCACTTTTTCCTTCGTAAGATTTGACGCCATACCCTCCGCTCCAATCAACGCCAACTTCACCGGCGGCAGCCGCGCCTGTCTTTGCACCGGCACTAACTCCGATTGACATCGTCCGATATGCACCAAATGCATTAGCAAAATCGCCGTGGAATAAAGCTTGCGTTTCGATAATCCATCCTCCAGAAGCGGAACCTTCGGCACCAAGACCTACAGTGGCAGTGAAACCCAAATTACCACCAATGAAAATGGCAAACAGACCAAACGGGTCAATGTTGCACTGCGGGTTACCATTCACATACTCATATGCATCTGGTTTCCATCCTGCCCCAATATGTTTCACTGGATCGGTCGAAAGAAATAGAGCCGCATCCGCTGAGTAGTATCGAGCGCGCATGAAATAAAGACTCGGAATATCTGATTCTTCCGTCACACCTTGTGAACCAACGAACAAATACGGATTGGAAATTTGTGTTTGGAAATTCGTTGATCCAAGACTGCGGCCATAAGGCGTGTAAGCGTATTGGACGAGATTGGTTCCATTCGTGCCGGTTAGGGCAATGATATTACCCATCGCGTCGGCGTGGTAGCACATCAACCCGTTGGTGGTGTCCACGCGATAACATAAATCCGGGCCGTGAACGTACCATGCCGTTACATTGCCGCTCCCATCGAGGTCGCACAAAACCCGTTCCATGCCGCCAGACAGTGAAAGAACATAACCCGTCGTCAGGCCATCCGCTGTTTTCGAGATGCGCCGACCCAAAGCGTCGTAGCGATTGGTGACGAGCTTGGCGGTGAGGCCGAAATCCCAATTGATGGACGTGGTGCGGTTGTCTTCGTCGTAGGTGAGCGTCCATGTTTGCCCGCCGCCGAAGGCGTTGGTCATGTTGCCGGTGGGGTCGTACTGATAGGTGTAATTGTTCGTCGGATTTAAAGCGTCCACGCGGTTGGTGATTCTTCCCGCTGCTGTGAAATGGCTTGCTTCGTCGCTGAGTGATGGAAGCGGCCAATTGAATGTTCCGCTTTCCCCGCCGCCGGTTTTGTTCCCGTTCCGGTCGTAAGCGTAAGCGAGGGCGATGTTGATGGAATTGGAATTGACGGTTGTTGGTGAATAACTCAGGCCAGTGATTCGACCGGCGGCATCAAAGGTATTCGTTTGGGCAACACCGTTGGGATAAGTGCGGACGATCAGGCGGTCCGACGCGTCGTACGCGTAAGTCATTTGGCGACCAGCCCAATCCGTTTGCGTCGTCAGCCGCCCCAAGGCATCGTAATGGTTCACGAGTGTCTTGTTGCCGGGATAGGTGATGCTGGTGACGCGGCCCAGCGGGTCGTAACCGTAAAGAACGGTTTTGCCAAGCGCGTCATCCTGTTCAATGACGCGGTCAAGCGCATCGTAGAGAAAAGCAGTGGCGGTGGTGACGCCGGAGGAACGGCGTGAGACGCTCTGCGGATTGTCGTTGGCATCGTAGTTGAAGCTGTCACGCCGTCCTGTGCTAAAATTCACGAAAAGCGCGCGCCCGGCGGCATCGTAAGTTGGCGTGCGGATGGTGCCATTGGGATCAGTCTGCGTTATGAGGCGGAGCAATTCGTCGTAAGTGTAAAGCCACTGCTTGTTGTCCTGGTTCTGTTCAAGGATGCGTTCATTCCGCGAACCGTAGGCCATGATGTAATGACCGCCAAGGGCATCTGTAATGTTGGTGATGTTGCCAACGCCGTCGTAGGCGTAGAGCCACGGGAAGGCTTGGGGGTCCACCCATTTCGTCAAACGCCCGCGTCCATCGTAGGCATTTATGGAAGGATAACCATTGGGGGAGGTGATTTGCTGGATGCGGTCAGCCACATCGAAACTGGTGGTGCGGGAGTTGCCGAGAGGATCGGTCTCGCTGGCCACGCGGTTGAGCCGGTCGTAAACTTTGGTCCAGCGCTGGCCGGTCTTATCAAAATAGGCCGCGAGGTTGCCATTGGCGTCGTATTGGTTGGTGACGGACTGGCCGAGCGGATCGGTGACGCGAACGAGGCGGTTGGCCGAATCGTAGGTGTTGGTGACCGAATTACCCAGTGCATCGGTAACGTGATCAGGCTTGCCCCGCGAGGTGTAGAAATACGCCCATTTGTTCGTGCCGGTGCGGTCGGTCATGTTCGTGCGTTGATTGGCGATGTCGTAAGAATAGCTGGTAGTCTGCCCTTTGCCATCGGTGGTGGAGAGAAGATTGCCGTTGGGGTCGTAAGTTTTGTTGAAGGCTCGGCCCAGGACATCTTGAACGCGGGTGACATTGCCGTTGAGGTCAAGATTGTAAGAAGTTGAGTCGCCCAGCGCGTCCGTCTCATGGAGTTTCCAGCCGACATCGTTGAGAATATAACTGGTGGTGTTTTGGGCTGGATCGGTGCGGGCATTCATGAACCCGTTGGTGTCGTAAGCAAACTGCGTCGCATTTCCATTTGCATCCGTGGCCGTCAAAACGAGGCCGTTGGTCGAATACGTGTAAGTGACGAGAGGGCCGAGAGCATCGGAATGGTTAGTCAGGTTGCCGCCGCCGTCGTACGCGTAAAAGTTCGTCCATTGAGTCAAGCCGTTTATGTCCGCCGGTTGCTGAGTGATTTGCTGAATGGCCTTGTTAAAGAATGGATGAATGACCCATGTCGTGATTTCACCCAACGCGTTGGTCTTGGCAATCATGTTGGCCCGATTGTCATAACCCATGGAAGTTGTCCAACCGAGTGGCTCGGTGGTGCTGGTTCGATTGCCGTTGGTGTCGTACGCGTAACTGGTGGTATTGGTCAATGGGTCGGTTTGGGCGAGGATATGCCCCTTATGGTCGTAGGTTTCGATCCACGGAAAACCGCCAGGATCAGTGCGACGCATTTGGAATGTGGCAGGCACGTTATATTCTGTGCGGGTGGCGCGATTCAACGCGTCCATTTGGTTGGTTTGACGGCCATATTGATCGTATTGCACGAGGATGTTGGTGTTGCCACGCGGGTCAATGATTTGCGAGAGAAGGCCATTCGTGTTGTATTGAAATTGCCATGTATTGCTGATAGTTGAATACAGCCCAGCGGTATTCGTCACTGTTTTCGAGATCAGTTGGTTGGTGGAATCGTAGGCAAAATTCACCTGCCACGCGCCAAATGAAACATTGGTCAGCAGCGACTTCGTGAGATCATAATTAAATTGGTAAACGCCACCAGCGGTATCTATGACGTTGGTGACGATAGCGTTGTCCTCATCCCACAGGACTTGGACCACATTGCTGTTGAAATCGCTGATTTGCTCCAACTTTCCCGCCATGGGAGTGCCATCCGTAGGATCGCGAAACAGATAAACCAGCCGCTGAGGTGTCGTCCATTGCGCTTCGGCGGTTGGAAGCTGGATGAGTTCACCGCGGTACTCCTTGTCCCGGTTGGAAAATGGCGCAAACAAGTTGGTCCGCGTCCATGTTTGGAGATCGCCATCCCAGGTGATCAAATCGAACTCGTTTAAATTGAAATCGTTGACCACCACACGCACGTCAAAACTCTGCCGCCAGCGCGGGCCAAGAACGCGGATGTCATACGGATCTGAACTTCCATCCAACGGAGCCTGGGTCGGGAGCGCACTGCTGTATCCGTATTCCAAGTCGAAGGCGATTCCAGGAACCGGGCGGGCCAAGGCGGCCTGCTGCCAGGCAAAGGCGCCGGAGAGGGGTACGGCGGCATCCTCGCCGTGATTTTTTGTGGCGTCAAAAATAGATTGCTCGCCAGCCTGATCAACTTCATCGAAGGTGATGGTTCCGCTGCCCGTCGGGGTGGCAGGGTCGGTCCCGGACGGCGGCGATGGCGCAAAGTTGTGATAAAAATCGGCGGAATTTGTGGAGTAAGCCAGCTTATAATAACCCTTGAGGTTTGAAAAAGTCCGCTGATCTTGAAACATGCGGCTCTGAATGACGCTCTGGGACAGAGCGGACGAATAAAACGCCACTTCGATGATGTCACCGTAGAATTGTTTGGAACTTCCGTTGATTCCGCCGACCGCCAATCCGCTGCCCGCCGTTGATCCTGTCGGGGCGCTCTCACCGGGCAAAACCGGCCGCCCATCCACATAAAGACTGAGGACGGAACCTGAACGGGAAACGGCAACATGATACCATCGTTCCAAGTAAGGGCTTTGAATCAACACGTAAGGTGGAGGGCTGGAACTTCCCCCCTGGGTGACGAACTCAATGGCGTTGTTGGTGTAATTGTACCGAAACAAATAAGAGAAGGGCGCAGACTCATTGCCGTCGGTTCGATCCATGAGGATGTCCATGTTGTCCGACACGGTGAGCGAACTTGGAAGGGAAATCCTGAACCAACAGGAAGCTGTGAACGTCGTCCCGGTGTCACTCAGACTGCCACTGACTTGGATGCTGGCGTTGTTCGTGAAAGTGGCCCCGTTGGAAGCAGACGCAAGACACCAAAGAGCCGCGATGAACAAGGAAACAGCCCGAACGGAACCTTGATTCGAGCACACCGCCTTTGTCGTGGTTAGACTGGCCTTCCCAAGCTTTAAGCGTTTTTTTTGGAAGATGTTCATCTGCGGTTACAAATTCCCGGCCAATTGTTTTACGTTATTGCATCGCACGACCCTGTACGTCTCCCCATGAATCTCCATGACAATTTCCGCTTTCAATCCACGATTCTCGCTTTTTAGGGCCACGCAGTCGTCTGGATTCACGCCCGCTTGTCTGGCCCATGCCGCCCCCTCATCAGGAAAGATTTGGTTTAACGGGCCAAAGGACCCGTGCTTGGCGATCAACCGGAGACCGTCCTCCGAAATTTCGCTTCGTAACGCTTTGCGAATGAATTCGGCCTGTTCTTGAGGCGTTTTGCCCCGCACGGCCTGCGGGATGGCAACCTGTTTCAGCAGCAAACTGGACTCCGACGAATTCAGACTCGTCTCAAACTGCCGGAGTGCATCCAAACAATGGCGCTTCGGCTCGCTTCTGCGCCATTGATATTCCCAAAGGCATATCACGGTCAAAACGCAAGTTGCGATGCTCAAAAATGCCAAACGGCGCTTCATAAACATTGTCCCGCTGAACGATTTAAAGTGTAGCCGCTCAGTGGCCTGCTTCAATTACAAATCCAAGCGGTTTTTCCACTTCAATCCCAATTCTCCGCGGACCCGAATCAAAGGTCAAGCAAAGACTATTGTCTGTGTTAGCCCCTGCGGCTTCCCCGCAAAATGGCTAAATGCGGCGTTTGGAAATGTCGGACGCCTTTGCGCTCGTGCTCAAAAAGCACAGAAAGGCGAAGGAGTTGTCCCAAGAATCACTGGCGGAAAAGGCCAATTTGCATCCCACGTACATTGGTTTGATGGAGAGAGGCTTGCGAAATCCGAGCTTGAATGTTTCCAAATCGCTGGCAAAGGCCCTGGACACGTCGTTGACCGAACTAATCGCCGAGGCCGAGGCAATACAATCCACCCCGAAGCGATAATGAATCACGCGGCAGCCGCCGCTTGTTGCCCATCCCCGACACCAAAACGCTTTTTCCCCTTCACCCTCTAAAAAGCGTTCTCGTGTCGTGGCCCCTGGCCGGACTGTTTTCAATTTTCTACGCGCCCACCCTCTTTTCCCCGCGCTCCGTTCCGAATTGTAAACAGACCGGCTAAAGGCGGCGCATTCGCGCCTATCAATTTTTCTGACCAGCAATCTCAGGACGGCCCAATTCGAGGAATGCGGGACGGCAAGCGCAGGTGCGCCGTATCTCAAAAATGGGGGGCTGATTTTGGCGCGAAACGCCCCGTCATTGTACCGCCCGTCTGCGCCTGTCAAGGTCGTGCCCCCGTCTCCCGCTGCCTCCACCTAATACCATGTCCCAAGTTATTCATAGCCGACCGGAGGCGGCCCCGCAGGCCGGCCACAGGGAGGCTGTGAATAACTTGGCCGCCGCAGTCGCCGCGATTCCCGGCCATACTGCGGCTGGCAGCCGTTTTGCCCCGGTGTCGCCACGGTCGGCTCCACACCACCCCGCGAGGGTTTTGTCAAGAATACCGACGACGCCGGCGGCTCGCGTTCAAAAGTCTGAGAGAACTTCGCCCCGCGAGGGCCACCGTATTAGGTTGACTATGAACCGGGTCATTCCGACAAGCGCTGCCACAACCCAAAGAAAGGAATCAGAAAATATGAAAACGTGGAATGACATCACGCACTTCGCCGGGTTTGATTGGGCCAAGGACCATCACGACGTGCTCGTGCTGGATGGCGCCGGAAAAATCGTCGCCGAATTTCGGTTTGACCACACCGCGTCAGGCTGGGTGCTCTGCCAGGAAAAACTGGCGCAGTTTCCGCAAGTGGCCATCGCGGTGGAAGCCGGACACAGCGCGGCCATTGAGCGGTTGGTGACACTGGATTATCGCGTTTATCCGGTGCATCCGCGCAGCTCCAAATCGTATCGCACGCGCAAGCTGCCCAGCGGCACCAAAACAGACCATGCCGATTGCTGGGCGCTGGCGGATGCCTTGCGCCTGGAAGGGGAAAGCTGGCGCGTGCTGACCGCGCCGGAACCGCTGGTGCAACAACTGCGATTGTTGTGCCGGGATGAAGTAGCGTTGATCGAGCAACGCACGGCGCTGGTGAATCAACTTCAGCAGGCGCTTTATGAGTATTATCCCGCCGCGTTGGAAGCCTTCAACGATTGGTGTGCGCCCTCGGCCTGGGCCTTCGTGGAACGGTTCCCCACGCCGCAATCCCTGGTGCAGGCCGGAAAACGCAAATGGCAGAACTTCCTGCACGCGCAGAAACTGTTTCATCCAGAGTGGAGTCAAAAACGGATGGAGATTTTTGCCAACGCCGATCAGTTTTGCGGCGCGGAAGCCACGGTCGCCGCCAAGAGCGCATTGGCGGTTGCGACCGTTAAAATATTGCAGGCCTTGGAGGCGCAGTTGGCTCGCTACCGCGCCCTCATCACCGAGCGGTTTAAACAGCATCCCGATCACGGCCTGTTCGCGTCGCTGCCCGGCGCAGGCCCCAAGCTGGCCCCGCGACTATTGGGTGAACTTGCCGCGCTCAAGCCGCTGGCAGACACGCCGCAAGCCTTGCAGTGTCTGGCGGGCATGGCTCCCGTCAGTTACCAGTCGGGCAAAGTGTCCGTAGTCTATCTGCGCCACCAATGCAACCGCTTCCTGCGGGCCACCGTTCATCTGTGGGTGGACCTCAGCCGCCATTATTGCGACTGGGCGCGCGTCTATTACGAAACACATCGCAAGAAGGGACAGAGCCACGCCTGCGCCTTGCGCTGCCTGGGAATGCGCTGGCTCAAAATCATCGCCGCCATGATCCGCAACCAGACGCCCTATGACGCGGCGATCCACACGCGCAACCAGCTTCAACACGGCTCCTGGGTGTTGCAGTTGCAACCCGTCCAAATCATCAAGAAGAATGGCGGTGACTAAACGCACACAGGAAAAAACAGCGGTCGTGCGGCTCGTGCTGTGCAAGGCGTTCCTCGCTGCGCTGCGGTCTGCCTTGACAGCGCCGCCCGCCGCTGTGGGGCTGCTCTTAAGGTTTTGCGTTCGCAAAACCGTGCCCTGTTTTGGGCACGAAACTAAACATAAAAATCGGTGAATAACTATTATGAAAAAGTCGTTGCCAGCACAGAGAACATCTTGACAGTGCTCGCCGGGCCTGGGGACTTTGCTCTTAGGATTTCGCGCCGGGGATACTGCCAAGAACAGGGAAGTCGCAGTCGGACGGATGACCCGAGCGAAGGATTGACCACCCCAACCCGGTTACGAAAGTTGTAATGCCTTCGTTACAACCTGATTCCCCATTCTCTGCGAATCTGTGGTTATGGGTCAGGCCGTACATCGGGTTGCCGAAGCAGATTGTTCGCATCCGTGGACAAAGTTTTCCCGGCTGTGCGGTCCGGCGTCAATGATGCGGGCAATTATCCGTCGTGCAATGCCTGCCGGAAAGATCCGACAGATTGTTCAGAAGGCCGAACAACTTGATGCCGCATCTTCTGGCAACATGACGCCATTGAGAATGGCTGTTCATGCCGCGAAGTCGGCCAGCAGTGACAGTGTATTTTGTGTTCCTGATATACCTCGCGGTTCTGTGGTTGTGCCAGGATGAGGCAATGAAAACGCTTGTTCATGGTTAGCGCGAGTACAAAGCGGCCTGACAAGAAGGTGGTTTGAGTGAAAAAGTTGAATTTAACGGGCAGACTGGTCAACAAGCTTCGCAACGAGCGCGACTGGACCCAGGATGAGTTGGCCGACCGGCTGCAAAAGGCCGGTTGGATGATCTCGCGCAGCGGCGTTTCAAAAATCGAGAGCGGCTTTGTTTATGTCCACGATTTTCAACTCCATTATTTCGCCGACGTATTTCGTGTCCCGGCGGTCGTTTTCGTCCCCACCCTGGACTTGAGCAAACCGATTGACGAGACCTTGAGCCGTCTTATTTACAATGAGAAGCACATCTTTACGCCGAAAT
>Ga0265338_10009797_pt1 | contig 11362 bp, 7 predicted proteins | sample 42126metaG_FD_193579 | JGI IMG/M metagenome (GOLD analysis project Ga0265338, IMG submission 193579) | Rhizosphere microbial communities from Carex aquatilis grown in University of Washington, Seatle, WA, United States - 4-21-26 metaG | ecosystem: Host-associated > Plants > Roots > Rhizosphere >... | reverse complement strand
GACTGGGCGTAGATCCCCTCCTCGTAAAAAAGCCCGAAGTATGCGTCATCCATGATCACCAGGCAGCGCGTGCCGGAGGCAGCGGCATCCTTGATGATTGAAACGACCTCATCGGCTTCCGCTTTCTTGAGTGAGTAGCCCGTCGGGTTGTTGGGGAAGTTCAGGATCAGCGAAATCCGGCCCGCTCCGGCAGCCCTGCGGACGGCGCCGCGCAGACCCTCCGCGTTGAACGTTCCCGAGGAGGTGTAGAACGGGAAGGTGGAAAGGACCGCCTCGCGCCGTGTTTCGAAGATCAGGGGATAGTTGTCCCAATGGAGATCGGGAAGGATCAGCACGTCTCCCTTGTCCACGAAAAGATCAGCGAGCGTGGAGATTCCGCAGGTAAGGCCTGCCACAACAAGGGGCAGGGAGAAGGGGGTGGACCCGATGTCCGGGTTCTTGCGTATGATCTCCTTTTTCCACATCTCCCGAAGCTTCTCCACCCCCTGGGTGGGGGCATACGGGAAGATCTCGTCGGGCTCCAGGCCGGGTACAAGGGACCGGATGGTCGGCAGAAAAAGGGGCTTCCCTGCGCGGGTGGCAATCCCGACCGTGGCGTTGGCGCGCGTGGCGTGTTTTTTTGCCTCGGCGGATTGAGCAACGATCCCCTTTGGAAAAAACAGGCGTCTGCCGAGATCGGACAACAAAGCGTCGGCGACGCTTCCCTTCAATACGGCGTTCAACTCTGACGCAAGCGGGTGCATATCTGGTTTATACGGGAGCAGGGCGGAACTGTCAACGTTCCCTCCGGCCGGCCCACGGCTGCCCCCCGGCGCGGCGGCCGGGCCGCTTGACTTGCGGCCAGAAATCAGGCTACAAATTTGTACCTTTTTAAAAGCGAATTTACATTTATGTAGTTTACTGGAGGTTGACGGTGCCGGCGGAAAAGAAAAAAAAGGACGGGGGGGCCGGAGAACTCTCGATGCTTTTCGAGATCAGCCAGATACTCGACTCCAGTCTCGACCTTCGGACCGTCGTGGAGCCGGTGCTGGAGGTCATCACGAGGTCACTGGGCATGAAGTTCGCCACCCTTACTCTTCTCAACCGGCAGTCGGGGGAGATATCGATAGAGGCGGCATATGGTCTTTCGGCAGTCCAGAAGCGCAGGGGCAGATACAAGCTGGGGGAAGGCATCACGGGCACAGTCATTCAGTCAGGCAAGCCCGCCATCGTGCCCCGCATCTCGGAAGAGCCGCAGTTCCTGGACAAGACAGGCGCGCGCAAGACTTTCGAAACCGGAGACCTTTCGTTCCTCTGCGTGCCCATCAAGATGGGACGGGAAACTGTCGGCGCGCTGAGCGCGGACAGGCCGGCCTCGCCAGCCCCGGCGCTGCACGAAGACGCGCGTATTCTCTCGATCGTCGCGTCCCTGATCGCGCAGGCGGTGCGGCTGCGCCAGTCTGCGCAGGAGGAACGGGAGCGCCTGATGGAAGAGAACCTCCGTCTGCAGGACGAGCTGAAGGACAAGTTTCGCCCGTCGAACATCATTGGGAACTCGAAGGCCATGCAGGAGGTGTACCAGCTCATCTCACAGGTGTCCGCCAGCGACACCACGGTGCTCCTCCGTGGAGAAAGCGGAACGGGGAAAGAGCTCGTTGCGCACGCTATTCACTATGCCAGTACCCGCGCGGCAAAGCCAATTATCAAGGTAAATTGCGCGGCGCTGCCGGAAGGCGTGATCGAAAGCGAGCTCTTCGGCCATGAGAAAGGGGCATTCACCGGCGCGCTTGCCGCCCGCAAGGGACGGTTCGAGCTCGCGCAGGGCGGCACGCTGTTCCTCGACGAGATCGGGGACCTTTCCCCTGCAATGCAGATCAAGCTCCTGCGCGTGCTCCAGGAGCGCGAGTTCGAGCGCGTGGGAGGCACGACCACGATCAAGGCGGATGTGAGGCTGATCGCGGCCACGAACAGAGAGCTGGAAATGCTCATCGAGAAAGAGCATTTTCGCCAGGACCTGTACTATCGCCTGAATGTCTTTCCTGTTCACATCCCTCCCCTCCGCGAGCGTCGGACCGACATCCTCCTGCTGGCGGACTACTTTGCCGAACGCTACAGCCTGAAGAATCACAAGAACGTGAGAAGGATCTCGACACCGGCAATCGACATGCTCATGGCCTATCACTGGCCGGGAAACGTGCGGGAGCTGGAGAACTGCATCGAGCGCGCAGTGGTGCTCAGCGATGACGATGTCATCCACGGCCACCACCTTCCCCCCACCCTGCAGACCGCCGAGGCAAGCGGCACGGTGCCCCGTGGCACCCTGCGCGCCACCTTGGAGCGCATCGAACGGGAGCTCCTCGTGGAGGCACTGAAGTCCTCGCGCGGCAACATGGCGGTGGCTGCCGAGTCGCTGGGCATCACCGAGCGGATCATGGGTCTTCGAGTGCGGAAGTACAAAGTAGCCTCGCGCCGTTTCAGGAGTCCACAAGGCTGAGCCTGGCACGAACCTTGCATGGGAAGGGCAACGATACTTCGTGCAAGGAGGGTTCAATGCCTGCTATCAATTATGGCGACACGGCCTGGATGCTCGTTTCGACGGCGCTCGTCATGGCCATGACAGTGCCGGGGCTTGCCATGTTCTACGGCGGCCTCGTGCGCCGCAAAAACGTGCTCTCCACGATGATGCAGTCTTTCATCATTCTCTGTCTGATCAGCGTCCAATGGGTGCTGTGGGGATACAGTCTGGCATTCGGGCCGGATGTGGGGCACTTCGTGGGCAACCTCAAATGGTTCGCCCTGAACGGAGTTGGCCTGGCGCCGAACGCCGATTACGCGGCAACCATCCCCCACCAGCTCTTCATGGTCTACCAGATGATGTTCGCCGTCATCACGCCCGCCCTCATCACCGGAGCATTTGCGGAGAGAATCAAGTTTTCGACCTTTGTCGTCTTCACGCTCCTGTGGGCCACGCTCGTGTACGATCCCATCGCCCACTGGGTATGGGGCAAGGACGGATGGCTGCACAACCTCGGCGCCCTGGACTTCGCGGGCGGAACGGTCGTGCACATCTCTTCGGGTATTTCAGCGCTTGTCTTCGCCCTGGTCATCGGAAAGCGGAGCGGGTATCCCAAGATCACCCCGGCACCGCACAATATGACCTATACTGTCATCGGCGCGGCGCTGCTCTGGTTCGGGTGGTTCGGGTTCAACGCGGGTAGCGCTCTTCAGGCAAACGAGCTTGCGGTGAGCGCATTCATCAACACAAATACGGCCACGGCCATGGCGGGTCTCGCATGGATCATCATTGACTGGCTCGTGACCAAGAAGCCCACGGTGCTTGGCGCTGCCACCGGCGCGGTTGCGGGACTGGTTGCCATCACACCGGCCGCGGGATTCGTCACGCCGATGGGTTCGATTGCAATCGGCATTGCAGTGGCCATCGTCTGCTACATCGCCGTTGCGGTGATCAAGGGGAAGCTCGGGTACGACGATTCGCTGGACGCGTTCGGTGTGCACGGCGTTGGAGGAACCGTAGGAGCCCTGCTCACCGGTGTCTTTGCCTCCAAGCTGATCAACTCTGGCGGTGCTGACGGAGGCATCTTCGGCAACTGGGCGCAGGTGGGTACGCAGGCAATCGCCGTCGTCGCCGTCATTGCCTATGCGGCGATTGTCACGCTCATCCTCACGAAGGTGCTGGACTTGATCATGGGCCTGCGCGTGAAGGACGAGGACGAGGCAATCGGCCTCGACATCACCCAGCACAAAGAGAGCGCCTACACGCTCATCGACTGAGGGAGGAAGACATGAAACTTGTCATTGCGATCATTCAACCGCACAAGCTCGACGACGTGATGCGCGAGCTGGACCTGCAGGAGATACACCTCAAAACCGTCACGAACGTGCTGGGGTGCGGGCGGCAGAAGGGCGTCACGGAGATCTACCGCGGAGTCAAGGAGGCAGGCACCCTTCTCAAGAAGGTCCGCATAGAAATAGGGGTCAACGACGCCTTCGTGCAGCCGACCGTAGATGCCATCATCAAGGGCGCGCGCACCGGCAACATCGGGGACGGAAAGATATTCGTCCTCCCCATGGAAGAGTGCATTCGCATCAGGAGCGGCGAAAAAGGAAAGGTCGCCATCGGCTGAATTCAAAGCGGGGGAGCGCGTGCTGCCCTCCCCCGCTCCCCTTCCCTCAGCGAAATCGTAGGCGAACGGCGCCCGGCTGCGTATCTTCACACCAAGGAGGCGACCATGATCCACAGCGGATTCCTGGAAAACCTGTACCGCGGTGAGTTCGTGCCGGAGCTTTTCAACCCCGCCGCTCCACCGCCGGACGAGCAGAGGGTGAGCAGCTTCATTGCCAGGTTCCATGAAGCGGTTGCACATTATGATCCCCGCGCGCTGGAGGCGGGACACGCCGTTCCTCCGGACCTCATGAAGAAGCTGGCGGAGATCGGCACTTTCGGGATCATTATTCCCCGGGAATACGGGGGACTGGGCATGACTCTCCAGGAGTATCTCCGCGTCATCGACAAGCTGGCCTCCTCGGACATGTCCCTTGCGCTCATCCCGCTGGCGCACCTGTCCATCGGAGTCAAAGGGATCCTGCTCTTCGGCGCCGAGGAACAGAAGAAACGCTGGCTCCCAGTCGCGGCTTCGGGAGAGACTGTTTTCGCCTACGCTCTCACGGAGCCGGAAACCGGCTCGGATGCCCAGCACGTCCGCACAACGGCGCGGCCATGCGACGACGGCCGATCATGGGTCCTGGAGGGGACCAAGACATACATCACCAACGCGAACTATGCCGGGGCGTTCACCGTGTTCGCGCAGCTCGGGGAGCCGGAAGAAGGCCGCATGGGAGTGTTTGTCGTCGAACGCTCGATGGAGGGGCTGAGCGTGGGGCCGGACATGCCGAAGATGGGGCTGGCGGTAAGCTCGACGGCCATGGTGCGCCTCAACGGGGTACGCGTGCCGGCCTCCCACATGATCGGCGGTCCCGGCGACGGTTTTCGCATCGCCATGATTATCCTGAACTACGGGAGACTTGCCCTTGGGGCCACCTCCTCGGGGCTCCTCTCGCAGTCACTCAAGGACATGGCCAGCCGTGCCTCCTCCCGCAGGCAGTTCGGCCTCGCGCTGCGGGAGTTCGAGCTCATCCAGGAAAAAATGGTGCGGGCGCGGGCGCACGGCTTTGCGGCATCTGCCATGACGTTCTTCACCGCGGCCATGCTCCAGGCGGACCCGCTGTCCAATGTGGGCATCGAAAGCTCGCACACAAAGCTCTACGGGACCACGCGGTGCTGGGACACCCTCTACGATGCGCAGCAGACAGCCGGCGGCGCGGGCTTCCTGTCCACGCTCCCCTACGAAAAACGCCTGCGGGACTTTCGGGTGACCACGATCTTCGAAGGCACCACGGAGATCCACTCGATCTATCCGCCTCTCACCCTGGCGCGCGCGTACGGAAAAGAGCTTGCCGGGCGCGGGCCTCTGGGAAAGCTGGCCGGGATCATCCGCCTGTCGCGCTCCCGCGCCTTGCGCCGGGCGCGCGAGTCCCAGCCGGTATTGAAAGCAGCGCTCCACACCGCGGTGCGGAGCGAAGCCCTTTTCCGCTCCCTGCTCTCCATGGGCCTGCGCAGGTATGGGAACCGGCTCGCCACGCAGGAGTTCCTCCTGAGGAGGATGACTCACCTGAGTCTTTCCCTCTTCTGGCTGACAGCAAGCGTCTGGTTCCTGAAGCGCCGTCACCCCGGGGGCGCCTTCCCGCCGGAGGACCTTTCTGTGATCGCTTACCTGACCGAGGAAGCCCGAGAGGTCCAGGTGCTGGACGGCAGGCATGCGAGCAGCCGCAAGGAGCAGATCCACCGGCAGATCATGCGTTCACTGTGAAGTCATTGGCGCCAGCGCCGCGCGCGGAGCGCAGGCGGTCATCACTGGTAGAGTCCCTTTTCCTCTGACGCAAGTGTGACAACGAGCGGCGCGGGAGTAAACCGTTCGCCATGGCGCGCGGCAAAGCCAGCGAGTGCCTCGTGGATCGCGCCGATGCCGCGCGAATCTGCCCACCGCAGGAGACCGCCGCGGAAAGGCGGAAAACCGGTGCCAAGGATGAGTGCGAGGTCCGCCTCCTGCGCCGAGGCTACGATCCCTTCCTGCAAGGCCCGGGCCGCCTCGTTCACCATCGCCAGGAACGGCCTGTCCCTGGTATCAGCGCGCCCGGGCGCGCTTTTGACGGCCCCCTGACGCTCGGCAATGAGCCGGCGCATCTCGGGGTTGGGGATCCTCTTGCGGCCGCGATGCAGGTAAAAACCCTTGCCTGTCTTCTTCCCCAGGAGGTCAGCCCGCCCGGCCAGGGATTCGATGACAGCGGAAGCCTCCATCCGGTGCCCGTATGCACGGGAGAGCACCCTGCCGACCTCGCGGGCCACGTCGATGCCGATCTCGTCCAGCAGGGTGAACGGGCCCATGGGCATTCCGAAATCGAGGAAGAGCCTGTCCACGGCAACAAAATCGCTGCCCTCTTCGATCAGGCGGACGCATTCGTTGAGGTACGGCATGAGGAGCCGGTTGACGAGAAAGCCCGGGCAATCGTGGACCACGATCGGAGTCTTCCCGAGTGCAAAGACGGCGCGCACGGCGTCAGAAACTGCCTGGGCACTGGAGCGAGCCCCCGGCACCACCTCCACAAGCGGCATGCGGTTGGGCGGGTTGAAAAAATGCATGCCGACGAACCGCTCGGGGCGGCGAAGGGACACCGCCATTTCCGTGATTGAGAGGGAAGAGGTGTTGCTGGCAATCAGTGTATCGGGCCGGACGCGCTCCTCCACCTCGGCGAGCACCTTCTTCTTGACATCGAGGTTCTCCACCACCGCCTCGATTACCAGGTCGGGGCTTCCCAGGCCCTTGTAGTCCACCGCCCCGGATATCCGGTTCATGCCGAGGTTGGTCTCCCGCGGGCTTCCGCGCCGCTTGCCTTCAAGCTCGCGGAAGATGTCGTGCGCAGTCTCGAAACCCTTCCGCACCGCCTCCCACGCGATGTCCTTTACGACGACCGGAACTCCCTGCTTTGCAAAGAGCCAGGCGATCCTCCCGCCCATGACGCCCGCGCCAAGGACCGCTGCGCGCTCAATCTTTCGAGCGGCGGTGCCCGGAGGATTTGGCAGGAGGGCCGCGGGCCGTTTTGCCGCCTCCTGCGCAAAGAAAAGGCGCACGAGGTTTCGCGTGATGTCCGTCGGCAGGAGCCTCCCGATAGTTTCCCGCTCTGCGGCCAGGGCCCTGGCGCGGCCCGCGTGAACCGTCTTTCTCAAAACGTGCAGTGCAGCGAGGGGTGCGGGGTAGTGCCCCCCGGTGCGGGACAGGACCTCTCGGCGCGCCGCGCGGAAGAGCAGGGCACGGCCAAAAGGAGTCTTCTCAGCCAGCGTGATGCCGAGGCCCTTGCTCCTGCGTCTCCGCAGGGGCGGCTTGCCCCCGGCAATCGCGCGGGCCATCTGCAGGGTTTTGTCCTCGAAAAACGCCAGGGGCCAGCAGGCATCGGCAAGCCCCATCTTCTCCGCCCGGGAACCATCAACCGGGGCGCCTGTCAGGATCATGCGGAGGGCAGCGGAGAGCCCGATGATTCTCGGCAGCCGGTACGTGCCGCCGTAGCCGGGAAGGATCCCGATGGTAGTCTCGGGCAGGCTCAGCTTCGTGCGGGGGTCATCTGTCACCACCCGGTAGTCACACGCCAGGGCAAGCTCCAGGCCTCCCCCTGCGGCCGCGCCATGGATCGCGGCGATGGTGGGGAACGGCAGGTCATCCAGGGCATTGAAAACAGCCTGCCCCTCCCCCGCCTTTTCCACGGCCATCTTCTCTTCCGTGATGGCGGCAAACTCGTGGAGATTCGCGCCTGCGATGAAGATCCCCGGCTTGCCGCTTTTCACCACCAGGCAGCGTATGTCGCTGCGGAGTGAAAGCTCGACGAGATTCCGATTGAGCTCCTCCATGACAGCGGCGCTCAGGAGATTAACTTTCTCACCGGGAAGGTCAAACAGGAGCTCGGCGATGCCGTCTTTCACCTTCAGCGAAAACGCGCCTGCCGGATGAAGGGACGGTGAAGCCAGGGCCGCGCTCATCACGCCACCTCCAGGAGAAGAGCCGCACCCTGCCCTCCCCCGACGCAGAGGGTTGCAAGACCTGTGTTCTGGTTTCTCCGGCGCAGCTCCTTCAGCGTGTGGATCACCAGGCGCGTGCCGGTCATGCCTACGGGATGGCCGAGCGCAATGGCGCCGCCCTGGGCGTTCATCCTGTCCCGGTCCAGCTCTCCGAGCCTGCGGTCCATGCCCAGGTACTCCCGGGAGAAGGCGTCGGACCCGAAGGCGATCTCACAGGCAATGACCTGGGCCGCGAACGCTTCGTTGATCTCCACGTAGTGGATGTCCGTCATGGCGGCGCCTGCCCGGTCCAGGAGCGCGCGGGTGGCATAGACCGGGCCCAGGCCCATGCGCGCCGGCTCCAGGCCCGCATAGGCGAACTCCCGCAGGTAGCCCAGGGGCTGAAGGCCCCGCGCCCGGGCATCCTTTTCCGACATCAGCACCACGGCGGCGGCCCCGTCGGTCAGCTGGGACGAGTTTCCCGCGGTCACAGTGCCGTTCTTCCTGTCGAAGTAGGGCTTCAGGCGGGCAAGGGCTTCCGTGCTCTGGTTTTCCCGGGGCCCATTGTCCGCGCTCAGAACAGCGTCGTAGTTCGGAGGAACGGGGACAGGGAGAACCTCTCCGTCCAGGGTCCCCTCGCGGGCCGCTGCCACCGCCCGCTGGTTGCTGAGAAGGGCGAACGCGTCCTGGTCCTCGCGCCGGATCTTGAACTCGCGGGCCAGGTTCTCCGCGGTCAATCCCATGATCAGGCCGCTCACCGGGTCGGTGAGTCCCTGCAGGAGGGCCACCTCGGGACGAAGCATCCGCAGCCGGAACTGGAGAAGGGTAGCAAGCCGTTCCCGTCCCTTCTTTGCGCGCGCGAGCCGATTCAGGAACTCCGCGTACTCCCGGGGAAAGAGCAGCGGGATGCCGCTCATGCTCTCTGCACCACCGGCCACGAACACGCGGCCGTAGCCCGCCAGGATCTTCAGCGCCGCAGTGGTGATGGCCTCCATGCCGCTTGCGCAGTTGCGATGGACCGTCATGGCGGGCACACGCGAGGGGATCCCCGCCTTGAGGGCAATGACACGGGCGATGTTGGCCGCATTGGGCGGCTGCGCCACGTTTCCGATGATCACCTCATCCACATCCGCCGACGGGATTCCGGAGCGCGCAAGGGCCTCCCGCACGACGATGGCCCCCAGGTCATCCGCCGATGTGTCCTTGAAGACCGTGCCTGCTTTTGCCATCGGCGTGCGCACCCCCTCGATGATGGCGATACGTTCATTCATTTCCATCCCTCCGCGGACCTGTACATCTCTTCGATGAGGTCGCTGTATTTCTGCTCGATGAAGAACCGACGCGGCTTGAGGGTGGGGGTAAGCTCTCCCGACTCGACATCCGCCGGGTGGTCCAGGATGGCGAAGCGCTCCACCCTTTCACAGTGGTGAAGGCGCTCGTTGATCCGGTCGATCTCAGCCTGCGTCTCGCGCCGCAGGAAATCGCTTGCCAGGAACTCCTTCGGGTCCATTCCGGCAAGGCCCACGCGGCTGCGGTATGCGGCTGTCTTCTCCGGATCCGGGAACAGGAGGGCTGTGACGCACGTGCGGTTGTCCGCCACGATCATCGCCGTGTCAACAAACGGGATCTGCGACAGCGCATATTCGATGGGGGCCGGCGGCACGTACTCGCCCGTGGATTTCTTGAAGATCTCCTTCTTACGGCCTCGGATGGTGAGGTATCCGTCCCGGTCCATCTCTCCCAGGTCCCCGGTATGCAGCCAGCCGTCCGGTGTCAGCACGGCAGCGGTTGCTTCGGGGTTGTTGTGGTACCCCCGCATGATGTTGGGGCCCCGTGCAAGGATCTCCCCGTCTTCCGCGATCCGCACCTCCACGCTGGGAAAGAGGGGGCCGGCGCTCCCCAGCCGGGTATGGCCGGGGTAGCTGGCAGATATCACGGGGGCCGCCTCGGTAAGGCCGTAGCCTTCGTGCACCGGAACCCCGACATTCGTAAGAAGACGGGCAACCTCGAGATCCAGCCGCGCGGAGCCGGAGATTACCGAGCGCAATCGGCCGCCAAGGGCCGCCAGCATGCGGCGGTAGACCACGGCACGATAGAACGCGTCCAGCGGGGTCGATCGGTCCACCGGTCTTCTTGACGCGCGGGACATCGCACCTCGGGCCAGCGCGCCCTTGATCCCGGCAGCCGCGCGGGCCGCCTCCAGGAATCGCAGGGCTACCTTTTCCAGAATGCGGGGGACCACCGTCATGACCGTCGGCTTGACCCGGGCCAGGTACTCTCCCACCCTCTTGGGATCGTCCACAAAGTACACGGGAATCCCGCTCGCCATGTAACTGTACATGACCATGCGCTCGAACACGTGTTCCAGCGGGAGGGTGGAGAGCGCCACGTCGACGCGGGAGTCCGCGTTGAGGCGCCCGCAGCAGTCCTTCACCTGGGAGACGAGGCTTGCCTGGGTGAGCTCAACACCCTTGGGAAGCCCGCTGCTGCCGCTGGTATAGATGATCGTAGCCAGGTCGGCACCGGAGACTTCACGTGCCATGAGGTCGAACGCGCGCGGGTCCGCATGATCCAGTTCTTCCCCTCGCCTCGTGATCCGGTCGAACTCCTCGTGCACCCCCGAATACCAGAAGGTCACCAGGTGCACAAGGCCGGAGGCGTGCGCATGCACCATGGGCATTTCATCGGGGTTTCCGACGAAGAGATGGCGCATGCCGGAATCCTGGATTTCATGGAGGAGGCTCTGGACCGAGATCCGCTTGAAGATGGGGACCGTGACTCCCCCTGCCGCCTGGATAGCAAGGTCCACCGCGAGCCACGGCGGCGAGGAAGGGGCAATGACCCCCACGGATTCCCCCTTCCGGATTCCCATGTCTCGCAGTCCCAGGCTCAGGCGGCGGACGGTTCGCATGAAATCCCTGTGGGACCAGGTCAGCCATCCGCCCTGCCGGGGAAAGCTCAGCGCGTCAGGTCTGTCATATCTGGCCGCAGCATAGGAGAGGAGCCCGGGGATAGTGCTGAAAGGGAGGGGTTCCGCCGATGCCTGCGAGGCTTCACGGCGTTCAACGGACTCTGTCACGAGGTTCGCCATACCGGCTTCATTGCTGGCCTAAACTTACTTCACCCGCAGCGGGGAGGCAAACACCGCCGACGATCGGGTTCAGTGCTCCTCCAGAAATGCAATGACTGAATCGTTGAAAACGCGCGGGTTGTCCAGGTGCATGGAGTGCGAAGCTGCAGGAATACGGATCCGTACCG
>Ga0265338_10009796_pt1 | contig 11362 bp, 9 predicted proteins | sample 42126metaG_FD_193579 | JGI IMG/M metagenome (GOLD analysis project Ga0265338, IMG submission 193579) | Rhizosphere microbial communities from Carex aquatilis grown in University of Washington, Seatle, WA, United States - 4-21-26 metaG | ecosystem: Host-associated > Plants > Roots > Rhizosphere >... | reverse complement strand
TGAACAGCGCGATCGCGCCGATCAGGCAGCCAATCAGCGCCCCGGCGGCGACCGCCAGCCAGGTGACAAGCGAGCGCAGCAGGTGGCCTGGATCGGGTTGGCCCGGCCTCGTGCGGGCCGCTGTCGACCGCCCGGCCTGCGGCAGCGTGGCAGCCGGGGCGGACGAGGGCCGGGTCGACGCAGGCCCGGCCGATGACGACGCGGCAGGCGCCGACGGTGCCGGGTGGGCGGCGGCGATGGCGGCCGCTGCGGTCAGCGCGGCCGTGGCGTTCAGCGCACCGTGTCCCCCGCCCGTACCGTGTCCCCCGCCCGTAGCGGCGGCCGGCTGGCTGGCCCCGGCGGGCACGGCCGCGCCGCGTTCCAGTGCCTGGGTGACCTCGGGCACTGTCAGCCGCGGGTAGCGGGAGCGGATGAGGGCGGCTACCCCGGCGGTCAGCCCGGCCGACATGTCGGTGGAGGCGAGCGACTGGTACCCGCCACCCGGCGCGGCCACCGTCAGCCCGGCCGCCGGGTCGGCGGCGGTACCGCCTGCCACCGGGACGGCGGGCGTGTCGCCGGAGCCGGGAGCGGTCAGCGCGACGTAGGACTGGCTGCCGGTGAACGGGGCGAGGGCGCCGCCGTGCGCGGTCGCGCCGACGGCGATCACCCCCCGGTAGGCGGCCGGGTAGTTGACCGCGTTGGTTCCGGCCCCGTTGTCGCCGGCCGGCGCGATCAGCACGACGTTGCGGGCGAGCGCGTAGCTGACGGCCGCGTGCTCGGCCGCGCTGCCGCCGGCCGCGGCCGGATCCCCGGTGGGGGACGCACCGAGCGTGCCCGGGTCGAGGGGGAGCGCGATGACGGTGGCGCCGTGCCCGACCGCGTACCTGATGCCCGCCGCGATGGCATCGGGCAGCCGCCGGGTGATCGCCGAGTCCGTGTTCAGCGGGTCGTTGTACTCCAGGGTGACCTGGACCGACAGGATGCGGGCGCCGGGCGCGACCCCGGTGATGCCCGAGTCCCCGGTCGATGACCCGGTGCGGCCGCTCCCGTGGCCGTGCCCGGCGATGAGGCTGGCGACCGCTGTTCCCTCGTTGCCCCAGAAGCTGCCGCCCGGCTTGCGCCCGGTCTGGCTGAAGTCGGGACCGGTGGTCACCGTGCCCGCCAGGTCGGGATGGCTGGCGTCCACGCCGGTGGACAGCACCGCGACGGTCACGCCGCGGCCCGCCCCCGGGGCCGCGCCGTCGGCGGCGCGAACCTGCAGCGCGCTGAGCCACCAAGGGCTCGGGTGGCTGTGCTGGCCGTGCTCGCTGGAAAAGCTGGGCGGGCTGGACGGGCTGGCCGCGACGGCGGGCAGCCCGGTAGCCGCAACGGCCGCCGACGCCGCCAGGACGGGCGCCAGGCCAGGCAGCACTCTGCGCAGGGGACGCGCGTGGTAGGTCACCGGTACTCCAGGTCAGAGCACGGACGATGGTCTTCGGTAAAGCGGCTGTGAGGAGGAAAACCGGCCCTGATGCGGCCATGTGCCCATCAGGACTGAAACATGCGGCGCATCAACTATTTCATGACACGGGGGTCGCCCGGGGGCAGTGGGCCCCGTGTCGGCTAACTCAGTGCCGCGGGCCCCGGCCGCGCCGCCGGACAGGGTGATCCGCGTCCCGGCCCGCAGCCCGAGCCGTGCCGCCGCGTCGCCGCCGGCCACGGCGATGGCGACCCAGCCGCCGCTGTCGGTGTAGCACAGCAGCCCGCCCGGGGCGACGTCGCCGAAGGTCCGGCCGAAGGGGGCCGTGGCGGTGCCGTCGTCCCAGCTCAGGGTGACTGTCGCGCCCAGGGTCAGCCCGGCCAGTGACGCGTCGCGGCCGGGCAGCGAGAGCTGCGCGTTCCCGAACCGGTCGACGGTGACCACCTCGACCTGGGCGCCGTTGGCGGTCAGCCGGCACTCCGGCGGTGGCAGCGTGACTAGGCTGGTCACCTCGGTCGGCTCGCCCGCCGCGGCTAGCGGCAGGCCGGCCGCCAGCCGCGCCGCGACCGGCATGAAGACATCCCGGCCGTGGAAGGTGGCCGCCGTGGTGTCCCGCCACAGGGCGGTGTTGGTCAGCGAGACTGCCCGGGTCGCGCCGCCAGCCACCGCCAGCGCGGGCGGCAGCAGGCCGTTGTCCGGGCCGACGAACAGCGACTGGCCGGCCTGCACCGCCACCCCGCGCCGGGCGGTCCCCACCCCCGGGTCGACCACCGCGACGTGCACGGCGGGCGGGAAGTAAGGGACAGCCTGTGCGAGCACCACCGCGCCACGCCGGATGTCGCCTGGCGGGATCAAGTGGGTAATGTCAGTTATGTGCAGTTCCGGGGCGATCTGGGCGGCCACTCCGTGGCAAACGGCGGCGAACCCGTCTTCCAGGCCGTAGTCAGTCAGGAACGTGAGACATTGAAACCGGGCCACACCACGGGAGCCTACTGGGCGGCGGAGGGGAGCGGCGATGCCCGCGTTGTCCGAGCGTGACATGCGCCTGCTCGCATTCGAGCGGGGTACCTGGCGCAGCGCGGGCGCCAAGGAGCAGGCCATCGCCGAGGTGCTCGGCGTCACCGCGACCAGGTATTACCAGCTGCTCAACGCGCTGATCGACAGCCCCGAGGCGCTCAGGTTCGACCCGGCCCTGGTCAAGCGGTTGCGCACGCAGCGCGCCCGCCGCCAGCGCATACGCTCACCGCGGCCGGGTACCAAGTAGCGGTGCACGACCATCCGAAGACCCCGCGCCCGATGACCCCGCGCCCGATGACCCCGCGCCCGGCGACCCCGCGCCCGGCGGCACTGCCTGCCGCCAGCACCAGGGAAGGACAGGCGGGCCTGGCCGCGATCACGGCCGACCCGGCCCGCGCGCTGATCGCGACCGACTACGACGGCACCCTGGCGCCGATCGTCGCCGACCCGGCGGCCGCGGTGCCCGCACCGGGCGCCGCGGCGGCGCTCGCCCGGTTGGCCGCGCGGGCGGGCACGGTGGCGGTCATCACCGGCCGGGCCGCCGCCGACGCGGTGTCACTCGGCGGGCTGGCGGTGGTGCCCGGCCTGATCGTGCTGGGCCACTACGGCGCCCAGCGCTGGCAGGGGGGCGTGCTTAGCGAGCCGGAGGTGCCGCCCGGGGTAGCAGCCGTGCGGCAGGCGCTGCCCGCGGCGCTGGCCGAGGCCGGCGCGCCCGCGGGCACCGCCGTCGAGGACAAGGGCACCGCGCTGGCGGTACACGTCAGGCGGACGGCGGACCCGGCGGCGGCGCTGGCGCGGCTGCGTGAGCCGCTTGGCCGGCTGGCCAGCCGGAACGGGCTTACCGTGGAGCCGGGCCGGATGGTGCTCGAGCTGCGGCCGCCCGGCATGGACAAGGGAGCCGCGCTGCGGCAGCTGACCGCCGAGCGCGCGGCCGGCTCGGTGCTGTTCTGCGGCGACGACCTCGGGGACCTGGCCGCGTTCGGCGCGATCACCGAGCTGCGCGCCGCGGGCGTACCCGGCTGCGCCGTCGCCAGCGCCAGCAGTGAGACGCCGCAGGTGGCAGCGGCCGCCGACCTGGCCGTGGACGGCCCGGCGGGCGTGGTGCGCTTCCTCGCCGCCCTCGCTGACGCAATGGCCCCGGGCGCGCTCGGCTAGCTGGGACGGCCGGGGACCAGCACCGTCCAGCCAGCGGCGCGCCAGACGGCGGCGTCCAGCGTGCAGCGCCCGTCGATGAGCACCGGGTTGGCCACGATCGCGCGCAGCGCCGCCGGGTCGATGGCCCGGTAGTCCGCCCACTCGGTCAGGTGCAGTACCAGGTCGGCGTTCTCGGCCGCCTGATGCACCGAGTCGGCGTAGCTCAGGTCCGGCCGCACCCGGGCCGCATTGCCCATGGCGACCGGGTCGTGCACGGCGACGAGCGCGCCCTCGTCGGCCAGGCGGCCGCAGATCGCGAGGCTGGGCGAGTCACGGATGTCATCGCTGTTCGGCTTGAACGCGGTGCCGAGCACCGCGATGCGCTTGCCCGCCAGCTCACCGCGCACGGCACCGCGTGCGAGGCTGATCACCCGCTCGCGGCGGCCCAGGTTGATCTCGTCCACGGTGGTGAGCAGGTCGACCAGTGCGTCCACGCCCCGCTCGGCGGCGGTGGCGCGGAAGGCCCGGATGTCCTTGGGCAGGCAGCCGCCGCCGAAGCCGAGGCCCGGCGAGAGGAACTTGCGCCCGATCCGCTCGTCGACCCCGATCGCGTCGGCCAGCCGGATCACGTCGGCGCCGGACGCCTCGCACATCTCCGCCATTACGTTGATGAAGGAGATCTTGGTGGCGAGGAACGAGTTGGCCGCGACCTTGACCAGCTCGGCGGTCTCCAGGTCCATCGTCAGCCCGGGGATGCCGGACGCCAGCGGTGTGGTGTAGACCTCGCGCAGCAGCTTGTCGGCCGCGTCCGAGGTGACGCCGAAGACGATCCGGTCCGGGGTCAGGCTGTCCTGCACCGCGTAGCCCTCGCGCAGGAACTCCGGGTTGAACGCGAACTCAACCTGGTCGCCCGCGGGGGCGGCGGCCTGCACCCGGGCGATGAACTGCCGCGCGGTCCCCACCGGCACCGTCGACTTGCCGACGATCAGGGTGGGCCGTGTCAGGTGCGGGGCGAGCGCGTCGGCGGCGCCGAAGACGTAGCTCAGGTCGGCGGCGCCACTGCCGTCCTTCACCTGCGGGGTGCCGACGCAAACGAAGTGCACGTCGGCGAACTCGCCGACCTCGGCAAAGGAGTCGGTGAAGCGGAGCCTGCCCGCGTCCAGGTTCTTCCGCAGCAACGGCTCGAGCCCTGGCTCAAAGAACGGCGCCTCACCGCCTGCGGCCTTGGCGATCTTGTCCGCGTCCACGTCGATGGCGAGAACCTGGTGCCCGAGGTCCGCCATGCACACCGCATGGGTAAGGCCCAGGTAACCGGTCCCGATGACGCTGATTCGCAGGATTCGTTCGTTGCGACCCATCGTGAGTCCTCAGCTTCTCGTTGTGGTGACTGCCGTCCTTTACGGGATCACCGAGTTTAAGGCAGTGAGCCTGGCCAGGCCTGGCGGCTGCATTGAATGACGGCGAGACATTTATTTCGTTGCTGTCCGCTGGCGGCTGTCCGCGCCGGATACCTTACCCGACCCGGTCGCCGCCTATAGTTGTGGATTGCCTTCGTAACTGGGCAGATACAGTTCGTGACTGGTCGTGCGAGGGCGGATGGGCGGGCGCCGCTGCCCGCGGCGGGGTGCGCCGCGGGCCGTTACGTCCCGCTACGTGTCCCTAATGTGGCCATAGATGACGCCCTGATCTGCGGTGCGTGCGCTATCGTGGTCCCCGATGTCGTGACCGCGCTCGCCGGGCACTGTCAACAACCGTTCGGAGCGCCCGCCCAGATGCCGCGCAGTAGGGTCTGACCGTCGTGAATCCGCTAACCGCACGCCCCGCGCCAGACGTGACGACGCCCGAGCGAGCGCCCGCCCGCCGTCCCGTCACGGGCTACCTGAGCTGGGCCGTGCCCGCCGTGGCGACCGCCCTGCTCGGCCTGTACGAGATCGGCGGCCCCCAGCTGTGGCGCGACGAGCTCGCCAGCTGGTCGGCCGCCAGCCGCAGCGTGCCGCAGCTGTGGAGCATGCTGCACAGCATTGACGCGGTGCTCGGCGTCTACTACTTCGGCCTCCACCTGTGGATGGCGGTCTTCGGCCAGTCGGCCGCGGCCATGCGGCTGCCGTCGGTCATCGCCATGACGGGCGCCGCCGCGGTAGTCGGGCTCATCGGCCGGCGGCTCGGCGGCGGTGCCGCGGGCCTGGCCGGCGGGCTGGTCTTCGCGCTGATCCCGAGCGTCTCGCGGTATGCGCAGGAGGCACGCCCCTATGCCTTCGCGATGTTCTTCGCCGCCCTGGCCACCCTGCAGTTCCTGCGCGCCATGGAGCGGCCGGGCTGGCAACGGTGGGGCCTTTACTCGCTCATCCTGGCGGCCGCGGGCGTGGCCAACCTGATCGCGCTCTGCGTCGCCGCCGGGCACCTGGTCATCGTGGCGTGGGATTTCAGCCAGCGCACGGTGCGCGTCGGCGGCGACGGCACGCCGGAAACCGGCAGGCGGCTGCCCGGCGGGCGGCTGGCTCCCGAGGGCTCGCCACTGCTGCTGGTGGGGCGGTTCTGCCTCGCCGCCGTAGTTGGCGCGGCCCTTGTCTCGCCGCTGGTGCTGGCCGGGCACCGGCAGCAGGGCTGGCAGATCGGCTCGCAGGCGGCACCGCACGTTGCCCAGCTGGTGGGTGTCAGCGGCGGCCTGTGGCAGGAACTGTTCTCCTCGGTGCCCGCCGCCATCGTGGTCATGCTGCTGGCGCTGGTGGCGGTGGTGGCCGCGCCCGACGCGCGGCGCCGGGTCGCCGCCTGCTACGCCCTGGCGTTCGCGGTCGCCCCGATCGTCGCCGTGTGGCTCATCTCGCGCGGCCCGACCTCTTACTGGACGTACCGCTACATGCTGTTCAGCGTGGCCGGCTGGGCGGTCGGCGCGGGGCTCGCGATCGCGTTCATCGCTGAGCGGGTCGCCCGTGGCCGGCTAGCCCGGCTGCCCGGCGCCGTCTCGCCCCGGCTGGCGGCGGCGGCCGTGCTGGTGGCGGTGGTCGGCCTGCTCGGGTTGCACGACCAGTTCGCGCTGCGGCAGAACGAGGCGCACAACGAGTGGGCGTACCCGGTGATGCCGTCGAACGGCCAGCCGGTTGACTACCAGGCGGCGGCAGGCGTGATCGAGGCCAACACAAGGCCAGGGGACGGCATCGTCTACCAGGTCAGCGACCTCAACCACTACCAGGTCGACACCAGCATCGCCTATTACCTGCGGGGCAAGTTCACGCCGGCCCCGGTCTTCCAGGCGCAGACACAGGTCGAGGCGAGCAGCCTGCAGCCGGTGGAGTGCCAGGACCCGTCCGCCTGCATCAGCGGTACCCCGCGGATCTGGGTGGTCTACGTCGACCACCTGGCCCCGGACCCGTTCTCGGCGCTTGAGCCGCCGCAGGCGTCCCTGCTTGAGACCCTGGGCTACCAGGCGCAGACGCTGTACCAGGAGAACGGCATGACGGTCGCCCTGCTTACCGTCGGGCCGCAATCCCACTGACACCGACCTAGCCCTGCAGCTCCTCCTGGTACGCCACGCAGTCCTGGTACCGGGGCAGTTGCCCGGCCGTCAGGGCCTCGTCCAGGCTGGGGGCGGCGGCGTCTTTGTCCGACAGTACGGGTGTCATCCCCTCGTCGGCCGGCCAGGCGATGCCGATGGCCGGGTCGAGGGGCTGCACGCCGCGCTCGCGCCCCGGGGCATACGGCGTGGAGCACAGGTAGAGCGCGGTCGCGTCGTCGGTCAGGGCCATGAAGGCGTGCCCGAGCCCCTCGGACAGGAACACCGCCCGGCGGGTTCCCGCGTTCAGCTCGACCGCTTCCCACTTGCCGAACGTCGGCGAGCCGGCTCGCAGGTCCACCACCACGTCCAGGATCGCGCCCGCCATGCAGGTCACGTACTTGGCCTGACCGGGCGGCACGTCGGCGTAGTGGATGCCCCTGATCACCCCGCGCCGCGATACCGAGCAGTTGACCTGCGCCACGTCCAGCCGGTAACCGAGGTCGGCGGCGAACTCCGCGCCGCGGAACGCCTCGGCGAAGCTGCCCCTGTCGTCGCTGTGCACCTGCGGGGTGTAGACCCAGGCGCCGTCGATGCCAAGTGGTTGCACGCGGCAAGGTTAGCAGCCGGAAAAGCAGTCAGCCTGGCTCCCCGCGGGGGAGCCAGGCTGACTGGGCAGGTGTCTTCTTTAGGAGACGATGATGACCTTTTCGGCCTGCTGTCCCCTGTCGCTCTGCGTGATATCGAACTCGACCCGCTGGCCCTCTTCGAGGCTGCGGTAACCGTCCGCCTGAATCGCTGAGAAGTGGACGAAGACGTCCTTGCCACCGTCGACGGCGATAAAGCCGTAGCCCTTGTCCGGGTTGAACCACTTGACGGTGCCCTGAGCCATTCCAAACAACTCCCTAACTGCTGCTCGGGCTTCGAGCCCCGCCCCTTGCAACCGCGGAACCCGTCGGTCGCTAGGCGACCAGAAACGACCTTACCGCCTGTGTGGCGTTCATGACGCCAAATTGCGCGCGGGCGAACCACCCCCCGGCGGCGCCGCGTGGTGACCCAGGAAACCTCGCGGTCAGTACTGCGCCTGGAAGGCCTCCAGGGTGGGCTTGATCGCGTTGGGGATGGTGACCGCCGGGGCCACCGCGGACAGGGTCTTGAGGCCGTCACCCGAGTTGATGATGACCGTCTCCGCGTCCGGGTCCAGCTGCCCGGCGGCGAGCAGCTTGCGCAGCACGCCGACGGTCACGCCGCCCGCGGTCTCGCCGAACACGCCCTGGCTGCGGGCGAGCAGCCGCATCGAGTCGACCACCTCGGCGTCTGACACGTCGGCGACCGCCCCGCCGGTCCTGCGCACCACGTCGAGCACGTACGGGCCGTCGGCCGGGTTGCCGATCGCCAGCGACTTGGCGATGGTGTCCGGCTTGACCGGTCGTACCACGTCCCAGCCGTTGGCGTACGCCTGCGACACCGGCGAGCAGCCGGTTGCCTGGGCGCCGAACACCCGCCACGGCTTCTCCTCGACCAGGCCAAGCTCTGCCAGCTCGGAGAACCCTTTGTCGATTTTCACGAGCTGAGCGCCGGACGCGACCGGGACCACGATCTGGTCGGGCAGCCGCCAGCCGAGCTGCTCGGCGATCTCGAAGCCGAGCGTCTTGGAGCCCTCGGCGTAGTAAGGACGGACGTTCACGTTGACGAACGCCCAGTCCTCGTGCTCACCCGCCAGCTCCGAGGCCAGCCGGTTGACGTCGTCGTAAGTACCGTCCACGGTCACGAAGGTGCCGCCGTACACGGCGGTGGTGAGGATCTTCTGCTCCTCGAGGTTGGCCGGCACCATGACCACCGACCTGATGCCGGCCCGCGCCGCGGCGGCGGCGACCGCGTTGGCCAGGTTGCCGGTCGACGGGCAGGCGAGGACCTTGAACCCCATCTCGGTGGCGGCTGCCAGCGCCACCGCGACCACCCGGTCCTTGAATGAGTGGGTCGGGTTCCCGCTGTCGTCCTTGACCCACAGCCGCCGCATGCCCAGCTCGGCGGCGAGCCCGTCGGCGCGGATGAGCCGGGTGTAGCCGGGCTCGGTGGTCGGCCGGCTGGCGATGTCGTGCGGCACCGGCAGCAGCGGCGCGTAACGCCAGATGTTCTGCGGGCCCGATTCGATGTCGGCCCTGGTCAGCCGGGGGAGGTCGTAAGCGACCTCCAGCGGTCCGAAACACTCGGTACACGCGTAGAACGGGCCGAGCGGGACCGAGTTACCGCACTCCCGGCAGGTCAGGCCGGTGGCGTGGCCAAGGCGGGGGGCAGTGTTGGTCAGACCACTGTCGGTCTGGGCGGCGGTCATGGGGCGAGGCCTCTCTCTCCCATCTTTCCCAGCGGTCACCCTGACCGCAGGCCGGACTTGGCACCAGTCGCGCGCTTGCCTCGCCTTACTGAGGTGCGTTACCGCGATGGTTGCCGGGGCTTCACAGGGCCGATCCCTCCACCCCTCTGGATGAGGTCTTCAGTTGTGTCTTGCTTCGATAAACACTGTAACCGATCAACTGGCTCCCCCGGCAAACGGCTGCCGAGCGATTCATCTACGCTTGTTCCATATGACGAACGACCCGAGTCGGCTACTCATCGTCGCCTCGAACCGGGGTCCGCTCTCCTACAGCCACGCCGATGACGGGTCGCTGACCGCGCGACGCGGCGGCGGCGGGATGGTGTCGGGGCTGACATCCGCACTCGCCCCGGCGATGGCGGACGGCGGGGCGCTGTGGCTGTGCGCGGCGCTGAGCGACGCCGACCGGGAGGCCGCCCGCGGTAGCGCCGTTAACGCGGGCGCGGCGCCGGGTGAGGTCCCGGTGCGGATGCTCGACATCCCGGCCGACGTGTTCCGCCGGGCCTACAACGGCATTGCCAACTCGGTCCTCTGGTTCGTCCACCATCTGCTGTTCGACCTGCCCAATCAGCCGGAGTTCGGCGCGCCGTTCCGGGCCGACTGGGACGCTTACGCCCGCTACAACGAGGCGTTCGCGGCCGCGCTCGCGCAGGAGTGCGCGCCCGGCACCCGGGTGCTGATCCAGGACTACCACCTCGCGCTGGCGCCCCGGCTGCTGCGCGACCGCAGCCCGGACGCGCGGATCGCCCACTTCGAGCACACCCCGTGGGCGCCGCCCGAGTACTACCAGCTGCTGCCGGACGACGTGGCCGTCGCCATCCTCGACGGCATGCTCGGCGCCGACCAGGTCGGGTTCCTGGCCGAGCGCTGGGCGGCCGCGTTCCTCGACTGCTGTGAGGCGGTCCTCGGCGCCCAGGTGACTCGCCGCGACAGCGGCGAGGGGCAAGTCAGCTACCGTGGCCGGGTGACCGAGGTGGCGGTCCACCCGCTCGGGGTGGATGCCGACGAGCTGCTGGCCAGGAGCCGCGCGGACGACGTCCGGGACCGGGCGCGGGTGATCGCGGAGGCGGCGAGCGGCAGGCAGCTGATCGTCCGGGTCGACCGGGCCGAGCTGTCCAAGAACATCCTCCGCGGCTTCGCCGCCTACCGGGAGCTGCTAGTCGCGCACCCGGAGTGGCGCGGCCGGGTCACGCACCTCGCCTTCGCCTACCCCTCGCGGTCCGACATCGCCGAGTACCGTGCCTACACGGCGCGGGTGAGCGAGCTGGCGGCAGAGATCAACGCGGAGTTCGGGACGCCGGAGTGGCAACCGCTTATCCTTGACGTAAGGGATGACTACCCGCGTTCGCTGGCCGCATGCGGGCTTGCCGATGTGCTGCTGGTCAACCCGATCAGGGATGGCATGAACCTGGTGGCGGAGGAAGGACCGATCCTCAGCGAGCGCGGCTGCGCGCTCGTGCTGTCCAGGCAGGCAGGCGCCGCCGAACTGATCGGTGAGGCCGCACTGCTCGTCAACCCGTATGATGTCAGCGCCACCGCTGACGCCTTGCATGCTGGCCTGATCATGCCGGCCGCCGAGCGGCAACGGCGTAGTGCGACGATCGCAGGCGCTGCTGCCGCGCGTGCGCCGCGGCGCTGGCTGGCGGAGCAAGTCGACGCGCTTGGCTGACTCCTGGCTGCAACGGTGCAACGCTCCGTGTCTGTCTTTCGGATACGGGTAGAACAGCTGCGTGGCGGTAGTTGCTAAGGGAAACCGGACCTGTCGGGAACAAGCTCCTAAAAGTTCCCTACCTTCCTATAATTTAAACGCCTACCGAGTACGCCGGCGTACCGCGCACCAGACTGGGATCAGCCCAGAGCAGATGGGTTCCTTCATTGACCGTAGACAGCAAGCTTGACGCCGTCCGCC
>Ga0265338_10009795_pt1 | contig 11364 bp, 13 predicted proteins | sample 42126metaG_FD_193579 | JGI IMG/M metagenome (GOLD analysis project Ga0265338, IMG submission 193579) | Rhizosphere microbial communities from Carex aquatilis grown in University of Washington, Seatle, WA, United States - 4-21-26 metaG | ecosystem: Host-associated > Plants > Roots > Rhizosphere... | reverse complement strand
ATAAGATATATCAAAGCCTAAATTGGGGGGGGTGTTTTATTCTTTTTGAGAAAGTACGATCCCCGGACGCAAGGTTTCAGGATATGATGACGATGATGTACAGAGATTATAAGCTTCGCAACGGGTTTACTTCCGAGGAAATTCTAAATAAAGACCAAAGTCTTAAGGGCATACTGAAACCATTTTCAACAAAGGGTAATTTAGGTTTGTTAAAACGCGCGGGATTTGTTGATGTTATGACCATCATGAAATACGTGTGTTTTGAAGGTTTTATTGCAATAAAATAGGCATCGACACAACAGTTGCATAAATTTTTTAAGGAGGGGGTATGTCTTTATATATCGTCGGGTTATTTTTGTTCATCTGTTTCTCTTCCAATGTATACGCATCAACCATCACCTTAAAGAATGGCCAGACTGTGACAGGTGAGATTACAAATGAAACAGATAAAATGATCAATATCAGTGTAAATAATACTGTTGTTACTTATTACATGGATGAAATTGCGTCTATTGATGGAAAGGATATGCTTGAATTAACAAAGGAGCATAAAGAAGATCCAGAGGAAATAAAATTAGCGAGGCAGATAGTAGGTTTGATGCCAATGGATGAGATCATCAATCTTAAGCTTATGGAGGGGATGCCAAGCCAATTGTCACAAGAGCAGAAAAAGAATATTATTTCAACCGTTGAAGACAGTCTTGATGTGAGATCATTGGATGAAGCTAGGATTAGAGGTATGGGGGAGTTCTTTACCGTTGATGAATTGAATGCAGAGGTGACCCTTCTTAGTTCTCCAGCGGGAAAATCATTTTTAGAGAAAGTTATCGTACAAGGAAGTGAAAAATGGCTTAATTTATATCAATTGATGAATAAAAAAGAACAAGAGGCGTTTAAAAAATTTAAATTAGATATAGTTAAATAATTCAACAAATTTTTCTGTTCCAGGTCCTGCAATTGGTCCTCATGTTGCCCCAACATTTCAACACAGTTGCTAATGTTGACAGTGCCTTTAAAGGGTGGTATAGTTGAACAACTTTAGAAGCACCTTTAATCCGGTTCTGTGAGACCGAAAAGGGATTATATGAATATCTTATTATCAAAAATAATTTTGCAGCCCGTCACCTTTCTTATGAGAGTCGGCGGGTTTTTTGTTTCCGGGAGGGGATATGGCGAGCGTTAAAATCATGGATCAGGAGGCTATTCGCCGGGCGGTTTTGCGCATGGCGCATGAGATACTTGAAAAGAATAAGGGAGTCGATCAATTGGCGCTGGTCGGCATCCGCACCCGTGGGGTCGTTTTAGCCCAACGGCTTAAAAGCGCGATCAAGGATATTGAAGGGGTAGACGTCCCAACGGGTATTTTAGATATTACTTTATACCGTGATGACCTGACCTTGGTGGGCACCAAGCCTTTGGTCAGAGAAACACTGATTGATTTTGATATTACAGATTTGAAAATAATTTTGGTGGATGATGTGTTTTTTACCGGTCGTACCATACGCGCGGGTTTAAATGCATTGGTTGATTTTGGTCGGCCTGCGATTATCCAATTAGCCGTTCTTGTTGACCGCGGGCATCGTGAGCTGCCTATTCGTGCGGATTTTGTGGGTAAGAACATTCCCACCACTAAAGCGCAGGATGTGCAGGTTATCTTGGGAGAGTCGGACGGAGGGGATGATGAAGTTATTGTGAAAGGTTGAGGTCGCGAAGCAATAGGGGGTATACATGTCGTGGAAACACAAGCATCTTTTGGGTCTGGAAAATTTGAGCCGAGAGGATATAGAATTGATCCTGGAGACGGCTAAATCGTTTAAGGAAGTTTCCAGCCGGGATATCAAGAAAGTTCCTGCCTTGCGTGGTAAAACCGTGGTTACTTTATTTTTTGAAGCTTCCACTCGCACGCGTATTTCTTTCGAGCTGGCAGCCAAACGTCTTTCTGCGGACACACTTAATATTGCTGCCAACGTTTCTTCAACGAGTAAGGGTGAGACCTTGCTGGACACCGCCCGCAATATTGAAGCCATGAACGTGGATGCCATGGTGGTGCGTCATTCCTCATCGGGATCAGTGTTCCTGCTGGCAGAGGGGCTTAAATGTTCAGTGGTTAATGCCGGGGATGGTTGCCGTGAGCATCCTACCCAGGCATTGTTGGACATGTTTACCCTGCAGGAGAAATTCGGCCGTATTGAAGGTTTAAAAGTTGGCATCATCGGGGATATTTTACATTCAAGAGTGGCTCGTTCCAATATTTGGGGGCTGACGAAATTGGGTGCCAAAGTAACTGTCTGCGGCCCTGCAACACTCATGCCGCGCGGCATTGAAGCCTTAGGCGTTGATGTTTGTTACGATTTGAAAAAGGTTTTAAAGCAGTCGGATGCGGTGATTGCACTACGTCTGCAAAAAGAGCGTCAGCAGGATAAATTCTTGCCTTCCATGCGTGAGTACTCAAGATTATTTGGTATCAATCAGGCGAAATTAAAGGAGGGCAGTGATCATCTGATCGTCATGCATCCGGGCCCCACCAACCGCGGGGTGGAATTATCTGCGGATGTTGCCGACGGGAAGCAGTCAGTGATCCTGGATCAGGTGACCAACGGGGTTGCCGTACGCATGGCGGTATTGTATCTAGTGTTAGGGACAAAAACGGAGTAATTTATGGGACTATTGATAAAAAATGCCATCATCGTGAACGCTGATAAAATCAGTGATAAACCGCAGGATATTTTATGTGAAAATGGCAAGATTGCTCAAATCACTTCTACCATTGCTCCAGGCAGTCATGAGATCATCGATGCCAAAGGTAAAAAAGTTTTGCCGGGTTTAATTGATATTCATACGCATCTTCGCCAGCCTGGCCGTGAGGACAAGGAAACGATAGAAACCGGTTCGCGGGCGGCTGTCAAGGGCGGCTTCACCTCCATCATGTGCATGCCCAATACCAATCCTGTTATTGATAATGCCATGGTTGTAGAATTCATTATCCGTGAAGCCAATCGTGTGGGATTGTGTAATGTGTATCCCATCGGTGCTATTACTAAAGGCCAGCAGGACGGGGAATTGACCGATATGGCAGAACTCAAAGCTTCTGGCTGCCTGGCATTTTCTGACGATGGAAAGTCTGTTCTTAACAGCCGTCTTTTCAGGCTGGCCATGGAATATGCCAAAATGTTGGATGTATTGATCATTGAGCATTGCCAGGACCCATTGTTAACAGCAGGTGGCGTCATGAATGAAGGGGTTGTATCGACGAGGATAGGTTTGAAAGGTGATCCGGGCATTGCTGAGACCGTGACAGTGGCGAGGGACATTGAAATAGCTCTTTATCTGAATGCCCGCGTGCACCTGGCGCACATGTCGCTTAAGCGTTCTTGTGATCTCATCCGTTTTGCCAAATCCCAAGGGATTAGAGTGACTGCAGAAGCGTGTCCGCATCATTTTGCTTTAACGGATGAGGCTTGCAGCAGTTTTGATACATCAACCAAGGTTAATCCTCCCTTGAGGTCCCAAGAAGATGTAGAAGCAATCAAAGCAGCCATTGCCGACGGGACCATTGACTGCATCGTGACAGATCACGCGCCGCATACCAAGGAAGATAAAGAAGTAGGTTTTGACGGCGCACCTTTTGGGCTGATCGGTTTAGAGACATCATTGGCGTTGACGATAACAGAATTGGTAAACCCTAGAATCATTGACTTACCTAAAATGGTTGATAGAATGTCCACCGCACCGGCCCGTATCGTGGGATTAACAAATAAAGGGGAGATCAAACAAGGTTTTGATGCTGATATCACGGTCATTGACCCTGATCGTGAATGGACAGTCACTCAGGAAGGTTTTGTATCTAAAAGTAAAAATTCACCTTTTATCGGACGAAAACTCAAAGGCCAGGTAGAGTACACTGTTTGCAACGGAAAAATTGTCTATCATGCGCCTATAGCCTAATGGATAGGGCAGCAGCCTCCGGAGCTGCTGGTGCAGGTTCGAATCCCGCTAGGCGCGTTTTTAATATTTAGAAGGGATTCGAAAGGAGCCCTGTTTAGAAACCTCGACGAATAGGAGAGGTTTCTAGGGCGGGTGGCCGACCCGGAGTGAGCCTTCGCCGTAAATGAGGTGAAGGCGAACGTAGGGCGCCGAATCCCGCTAGGCGCGTTAATAATTTAAGGAAATAAAATCATGCGAAAACAGAAAATCACGATTTCGGTTATTGGGGGAAGCAGTATCAGTTCCAAGGTCGAAGATTTGGCAGAGACCGTTGGAAAAATGATTGCAGAATTAGATTGTATCTTGGTCTGCGGCGGATTGGGCGGTGCCATGGAAGCAGCAGCCATGGGAGCGAAAAAGGCCGGCGGCATGACGATCGGTATTTTGCCTGGCAAGGACAAAAGGGATGCTAATTCGTATATTGATATTTCTTTACCAACGTCTATTGGTTATGCACGCAACACGATCGTAGCTTGCTCAGCGGATATAATTGTTGCGTTGCCGGGAAGCTTTGGTACCAATTCTGAAATTTGTTATGGATTAGTCTATGGACGACCCGTTATTGATTTGGGTAATTGGAACATCGACGGGATGATTGATGTCAAGAATATTGCTGATGCTGAAGAAAAGATTAAAAAATTGATCAAGAAACTGCAGCAATCAAATTAATCATACGACGAGCAAGGAAGAGGTAATCTTGCCTGAACTTCCGGAAGTTGAAACCATTGTCCGCGATTTGAGTAAATCCCTTCGTAGTAGAATATTTTCCGATGTGATCGTGCATGATGCTTTTTTGCTACGCCAGAATCAAAAGGATTTTATCAGGCGTATCAAGGGCCACGCGATGGAGAAAATCACCCGCCGCGGTAAGGCCATCATTATACATTGGCTTCCAGAGAATTTTTAGTCATTCAATTGATGATGACCGGCCAGCTGATTGCCGGCGGTTCAAAGGATCGGCATACGCGCATTACTTTTTATTTTTCAGACGGGAGCATGCTTTTTTACAATGACCAGCGGCGTTTTGGCCAGTTAAGGGTGGTTGCACAGTTAGATGAGGTTAAGCATTTTAATATTTTAGGTCCTGAGCCTTTTTCAAAAGATTTTACTCCTGCTTTTATGCGCGAAGCTTTTCAAAAAACCATCCGTCCCATCAAAAATGTCCTGCTTGACCATACCTTTGTAGCGGGTATTGGTAATATTTATGCGTGTGAGATTCTTTTTCGCAGCCGGTTAAGTCCCAAGCGGCCGGCTCGACGGATTAGCCTGGCAGACGCCAAGGTCCTTCATCAGTATATTATTGAAGTCCTCAAAGAAGCCATTGCTCATCGAGGCTCTTCCATGCGCAACTACCGTGACGGTTCTGGTGAAAAAGGCCGATTTAATGAACGGCTCTCGGTTTACGCCCGTGAGGATGAGCCTTGTCCTCGCTGCCAGAAGCCCATACAGCGAATAGTCCAAGCAGGCAGAAGCACATTTTATTGTGGGCATTGCCAAAAATAATGATATATTAATAACTTATGGAAAAGATACAAAATAAATATAAAGTTCTCGTCAACGAACAGCTCTGCCCGAAATATTGGCGTTTGAGCTTTGATGCCCCTGATTTGGCTGCTGAGGTCAAGCCGGGGCAATTTGTCCACATCCGTACTGATGAAGAAGGCCTGCAGCCTTTTTTCCGCAGACCTTTTAGCGTCTATCGCGCCCGGAAATATGTTGAGATTTTTTATGATGTGATAGGCCCTGGCACCAAACTACTTTCTTTGAAGAAGAAGGGCGACACCATTGATGTTTTAGGTCCTTTGGGCACACCATTTGAAATGCCTCCATCAGACACGAAACAGGTGGTATTGATTGCCGGAGGCATTGGCGTGGCGCCTATGCTTATCCTTTCCGACCTGCTAAAAAATAAGAAATACGATCTTATCTTGATTTTTGGCGGCCGCGACCGAGGGCATGTGTATCCGATGCAGGAATTTAAGGATAATGGGGTTAAGGTCCATATTGCGACTGATGATGGGTCGGTCGGTGCTAAAGGACGTGTCAGTGTTTTGTTTGATAAGATTGATAAGAATCCCGGCCGATCATTCATTTATACTTGCGGGCCCAATCCTATGATGAAAGCCGTGCAGGATTTTGCCGGCCAGCATGGCATTCGAGGACAGGCTGCTTGCGAGGAGATCATGGCCTGCGCCTTGGGTGCCTGTTTGGGTTGTTCCATCGAGACTAAGCATGGTTTTAAGACAGTTTGTTATGACGGCCCGGCATTTAATCTGGATGAAGTGAAATTTCATTAATATGAATATATCCGTCAAGATTGGCAATATCACTTTCAAGAATCCCGTGACCGTGGCTTCCGGCACCTTTGGGCATGCGGAGCGTTATTATAATCTCGAGGAAGTCAAACGGATCGCGGCCATTGTTCCTAAGACCGTGACCTTTCATGCGCAGGTGGGCAATCCTCCGGTACGTATTTTTGAAACACCATCGGGAATGATCAATGCTATTGGTATTGAGAATCCCGGCATTGACGGCTTTATCACTGAGAAACTGCCGGCCTTAAAGAAAATCGGAGTGCCGTTGATCATTAGCATTCTGGGGCATAATGAAGAACAGTTTATCGGTATTATTGAAAAGTTAAATGCAGAAAAAGGCATTGCTGCTATAGAGCTGAATTTATCCTGCCCTAATCTTAAACATAAAGTTTTAGTCGCCCAGGATCCTATTGCCACCACACAGTTAGTCAATAAGATGAAGTCTTTGTCTAAATTTCCCATCATTGCTAAATTATCTCCTAATGTGACAGATATCGCGGAAATCGCCCTGGCCGCAGAAGCCGGTGGTGCTGATGCGGTGAGTTTGGTGAATACTTTTACAGCCATGGCCATTGATATCAAAACCCGTAAAAGCCGTATCGGGAATTTTACCGGCGGGTTATCAGGACCTGCCATCCGGCCTATTGCGGTTTATATGGTGCAGAAGGTGGCCTCTCAAGTTAAAATCCCTGTCATTGGCATGGGGGGCATCATGACAACTGCTGATGCCTTGGAATTTCTTATTGCAGGAGCAACGATGGTTGCGGTCGGCACCGGAAATTTTATCAATCCCCGTGCGCCTGTCGATGTTTTGGAAGGGATTGAATCTTTTATGAAAGAAAACAAGATTAATGATATCCGTGACATCATAGGAAGTCTAAAAAAATGAGCAAAGCCAAACTGATCCTTGCCCTAGACCTTGAGACCTTTGAAGAGGCCCGTAAATTAATTGACGATTTGGGAGACTCAGTTGAGATTTTTAAAGTCGGCAGCCAGATGTTCACCGCGTATGGTCCCTTTATTACCCGTTACTTGCAATCAAAGGGGAAAAAAGTTTTCTTGGATCTGAAATTTCATGATATACCCAATACGGTGGCTTCGGCAGTGAAGAGTGCAGTGCATTTAAGTGTCAGTCCCAATAATGATCCTGGTTTTGCACCGCTTTTTATGCTGACCGTGCATACCGTCGGAGGTCAAGAGATGCTTGAAGCTGCAGTTTTTGCAGCAAAGGATCAGGCCAAAGCCTTAGGTGTGGCACGGCCTTTGATTGTTGGTGTTACGGTATTAACCAGTACAGCCAAAGATGCTAATTTAGAAAGTTTAGTTTTAGAGCGTGCCTGTTTAGCGAAAGCAGCTGGTTTAGACGGGGTGGTCGCTTCGGTTGAAGAAGCAGCTAGTATCCGTCGGAAATTAGGCCCGGATTTTTTAATCGTCACACCTGGCATACGGCCTGCAGATGCTTCTTTAAATGATCAGAAGCGGGTGGCAACGCCTCAAGCAGCTATCCAGCAAGGAAGTAATTTTTTAGTGGTGGGGCGGCCAATTATTCGAGCTGTGTCACCGCGGGCAGCTGCTCTAAAAATTCTAGAAGATATTAAATAATGAATATTTTTGTTAAAAAACCAATCAGTCAATTGATTGAATCTGCCGAAGGCGGGGCCTATCAATTGAAGCGTTCCTTAGGGGCGTTGAATTTAGTGTCCTTGGGGATTGGGGCCATTATTGGGGCAGGCCTTTTTTCTTTAACGGGTATTGCCGCGGCTGAAAACGCGGGTCCTGCAGTTGTGCTTTCTTTTGTAGTGGCAGCCATTGGATGCACCTTTGCAGGTATGTGCTACAGCGAGCTGGCGTCCATGATTCCGGTGGCAGGCTCTGCCTATACCTATGCTTATGCGACCATGGGCGAGTTCATTGCCTGGATCATTGGCTGGGATTTAGTTTTAGAGTACGCGGTGGCCTCTTCGGTGGTGGCAGTAAGCTGGTCAAGGTATGTGGGTTCTTTTTTGCATGATTTTGGCCTTACCATTCCGGTGCGTTTAGCAGCTTGTCCTTTTGATATTGTTACCATGCCCGATGGCAGTCAGGCGCATGGATTGGTCAATATACCTGCGGTGTTGATCATTGTACTTATTTCAATCCTATTGATGTTGGGCATCAAAGAATCGGCTATCGTCAATGATGTGATCGTCGTTATCAAACTGGCCGTGGTAGTGACCTTTATTGCTGTTGGTTGTCATTATCTTAAATCTAGCAATTATGTTCCGTTCATTCCTCCGAATACCGGCACTTTTGGAGAATTTGGGCTTAGCGGCATCATGCGTGCAGCAGGAATTATTTTCTTTGCCTATATCGGATTTGATACGGTTTCAACCGCGGCCCAAGAGGCGCATCATCCGCAAAGAGATATCCCGCGGGGCATTATCGGCTCGTTGATCATTTGTACGGTCATTTATATTTTATTTTCTTTTGTGCTAACCGGCATGTTAAATTACAAATCGATGCGCGGTGATGCTGCGCCAGTTGCCACGGCAATTGATTTGACACCTTACCCATGGCTGCATGTTTTGATCAAACTTGGAATCATCGGTGGATTCACGTCGGTGATCCTGGTGATGCTCTTAGGACAGTCACGCATTTTTTATGCCATGGCGCGTGACGGGCTTTTACCAAAACTTTTTTCAGACATTCATCCCAAGTGGCGCACCCCGTGGCGTTCGAATTTGCTCTTCATGGTTTTCACAGGTTTTTTTGCCGGCTTTTTTCCGATCTCCAAGTTAGGCAACATGACATCCATCGGCACCTTGTTAGCTTTTATCATTGTCTGTGCCGGGGTCATGATTTTACGTTATGCTCAGCCTGATGTCCCCAGGGCCTTTAAGTGCCCCTGTTTTCCATTATTTCCCATGTTGGGTATTTTGGTGTGTCTGGCCATGATGACCTCGCTGGATGCAGAGACATGGTGGCGCCTTATTATTTGGATGGTCATTGGATTGATTATTTATTTTACCTATAGCCGATTCAACAGCCAGCTCAATAGAAAATAAAGACTTGCTTTGTTGGGCGAATAAATTTATCATGTGACATTCTTTTGAATACCGGGCAAGTAGCTCAACTGGTTAGAGCAATTGACTTACATTCAATAGGTTGAGGGTTCAAGTCCTTCCTTGCCCACCAGTTTTTTGCTTTACAAAATATCTAACGGATATTACACTATCCTTTCACGTGTGGGGTCGTGGTGTAGCTGGTTAACACATCAGCTTGTCACGCTGAAGACCGCGAGTTCAAATCTCGTCGACCCCGCCATTATTTCTCCATTCCAATCCCCCACGCTTTAGAAAGGCGTTATGTTTAAAAAAATAAATTTGAACAGCATTCCTATTATTTTTACCGCAGTAGTTTTATTAGCCTCAATTCAATTGTCTTACGCGGATGGGAATTCTTTTACAGTCAATGTGCCCAACAATCAAGGCGGGTATTCGGCTGTAGTCATTCAGCAATCCGGCAGTGGGTATACTGGGCCGCAAGGAGAGTATTACACCCAATTCCCCAGTGTGGCACAACTTCAGGCCATGTACGGGGCGAATGCTCCAGCTGGGACAAGTGTGACGGTTACTATCCCTCCTCCAGCGTTACCTGTGTATGTGCAGCCTGATCCGCCTGCTCCTGATTATATTTGGACGCCTGGCTATTGGGCGTACAATTCTTTTTGGCAAGATTACTATTGGGTCCCTGGCACATGGGTAACACCAAGACCTGGCCTATTATGGACTCCTGGTTACTGGGGTTGGAGTTCGGGTGCGTATATTTTTAATGAAGGCTATTGGGGGCCGCACGTCGGTTTTTATGGCGGTATTAATTACGGTTGGGGATATGGAGGCCATGGTTTTTCAGGTGGAAGTTGGAACAACGGAGCTTTTGTGAATGTAAGAATAAACTTTGGCCATAGAGGCGGAGGCTGGAACAACGCAAATGGAGGCAGTAGTTCGTCGGGTGAAGGTTGGAAAAACGGGGCATCCAACAATACAAGCAGTTCGAATGTAAGTAATGTAACGAATATAACCAATAATACTACTAACAATACTTCCAGTTTCAACGGCGGTCCTGGCGGTACACAGGCCAAACCGACACCTGAAGAGCGGGTTGCAATGAAAGAAAAACATATTCCGGCTACTGCCCAACAAAAAATGCAAGTGCGGACTGCCATGAAAAACCCTGCGCTAAGAGCATCTGCGAATCATGGTAGGCCAGCCATCGCGGCTACTGCCAGACCTGGAGTATTTAAGGGTAAAGGTGTTGTGGCGGCTAAGAAAGCAGGGGCTTTTTATAATAAGACGAAGCCTAGAGCGTCTGGAGGCAATAGAGCTGCCGCCGTGGCCAGGCATCGTACACCCACCGTGGCTGCTAGACACGTGTCAGGAGTGCAGGTTGCTAAGCACCAATCGCATGTTCAACCTAAACCACGACCTAAGCCACAAACCAAACCTAAACCTAAGCAAAAACCTAAACCTAAGCCAAAACCAAAAGCTCCACCGACTAATGGGAATAACAATTAAGGCTTTGTTCATTAAAAGAGATTTATTTAAGGGGGAGTAAAGATGATAGAAAATGACACCTTAGTTAAGCATAAAATATTAGGCTATGAAGGTCTTATTGACGGACAGACACGCATGAAGCTGATATTTACTGGAGAAAGAGGCTGTGAGTATCAATATCGGATAAAAGTTTTGGGACAAGATAAGCGTTTTATTGCTCCTGAAGAGGATTTGGAAATTGGAAATAAGAATAAAGAAAAAGAGATGCAGGGTCTATTTAAAAAAGCTAGGCTTAAAAAAAGAGTAAAGCTTACCTAGAGGAATTTTATTTTGCCAGCCATTGATTCAATTCAGTGGCTGGTTTTTTTATTTTCTTTTGAGGATAAGCACGCCGTGATTATCGGCCCAGCCAGGGGGTCTGGACCAGTCACCGCCTTGGCGAACAACAGGTGTGAAATTATCGTGGACGTATTGGGCAAGTAGAGGGCAGTAGGTTTTACCGAATACTCCTAAGCCGGTTTCATTGGATATGA
>Ga0265338_10009794_pt1 | contig 11366 bp, 11 predicted proteins | sample 42126metaG_FD_193579 | JGI IMG/M metagenome (GOLD analysis project Ga0265338, IMG submission 193579) | Rhizosphere microbial communities from Carex aquatilis grown in University of Washington, Seatle, WA, United States - 4-21-26 metaG | ecosystem: Host-associated > Plants > Roots > Rhizosphere... | reverse complement strand
CCTACGATTGAGGTTAGCTCCGGGCGATGATTCTCCCGATTTGCACTTTCCCTTCTATCGTGAAGAAGCTGAAAACATTGGAAATGATTTTCTGTCGATGTTCGATGCGCACATTAAACCGTATTGTGGATATATTTCTGAGAACTCAAGTGTTATCTTATATAAGCGACTTTTCACTCTTTATGATGGACTTGGTAGCAGAAGGGAAGACGAAATTAAAAGACAATTGTCGGCGTTGGGGCGAAAGACGGAGGAGGCCAACTCGAGCACAATTATTTCGAGAGGAATTTACGACACCGCATACTCCCACTTTCGACAACGGCTTGTAGCGAAAATCATTCAACGCAATTCTGGAACTATTGGGAAAAGAGATATTGAGTTGGTACCGATTTCCGAGTCCGGGAATAAGCGAGAAGGAGTTTTCGAAAAAGCAAAAGGAGAGCTTAAAAAGAGTGGTCGAGACCGCAAGGTCGTGGGTGGAAAGAAAAAGCTAAAGAATATTTCGTTGTACGAGCTGATTAGTCTAATTATTAGGCGTGAAGAGGAACTGAGAAACAAAAAAAAGAATCCAATTCGGCGAGAACTGTGCAAAAAACATTTGAAACAATTCAGACTCACTAACAGAAGCCGAAAGTATAACTTTTATCAACTTGAAAGGGCGGTGGCAAAACGTATTAACAAGAATTGAGTGTTAAGAGGTAGTACTACTTCGTAGCACTGATTTAGCCTCCAGAGAACTTTAATTTGCACACAGTTCTAAAACAACTGTGCGCAAATGAATGATAACAGTCTAAACATAAAACCGATTGACAGGGTGCGCACAGCCTTGAAATCGGTTTTGTGTTTGAAGGAGGCTTCCGACTATGGAAACCAAAAATCTTGGAGTCACCTCTTCCGGCGAAATACGCCTTACCCTCCCAAATCAAAAACCTCGCAACATCGGTTGGTTTAGCGATAGCGGCGACGCATTCCACTGTCAGCGCAATCCCGCAAAACATCTACACTACAAAAGCGGGAGCTACGGATTTAACCATGAACTACTCAGGGATGGAAAATTTGTATGGGTTTTTGTCCATCTTCCGTTTAATGAGCTACTCGTCACCTCCCGCAATCATATCCTCGAAAAGGGTTCATTCCTGCACTTTAAGAGCTGTGGATTTGAAAGACAAATATTTCTTTCACTTGCAGAATTTGGCATTGACAAGGCACGAGAAACCGAAAAGCGGTTAAAGGAAAGAGAGACAGGAAGCGCTCAACAGAATCTTTTCGGGGAGGCTGCCTAATGATAACTCAAATTGATGCTGAAAAGCTTCTCGTTGCATTCTGTTTGCAAGGCCGTGAAGCAACGCGGCTTATTGCCGATACGTACGCAGTAAGTGAAGACGACATTAGCGATAACCACCTTAGAATGATTTATGGCACTTCTGTCGCCCTATACAGCGAACGGAAAGAAGTTGATGCACTTGCCGTGCAAGGGTATTTACGGGAAAGTGTCCACTCCTCGCACTTTGTCGGTAAGGACAAACAAAAGGAACTTGAGATATTGCAAACACTATGCGCTGATATTGCAGCCGATTTCAATTTCCTAAAGCAACTTGCCTCTCCGATAACTGCCTGCCAATTCCTGAAGAGGGAGGCACAACGCCGGAGGGTAATGGAGAAGATGCTTACCCTCAGCGATAAGTTGCAACGGGGAGAGGACGTTGAAGGAACACTTGACGCGGGAATATCTGATTTACTTTCCCTGTCTCATTCTATCCACAATATTGCACAAAAAAACTACGTATCGCTGAATGATGCTATCAAAGAAGCTGAGGAAGAAATCAAAGATGAGATTGCCGGGAAAGTCACTTGGCTTTCGACTGGTTTGCCTGAACTTGATAAAATGATACACGGCCTTCATAATGAGCGCCTATATATCATAGGTGCAGAGGCAAAGGTGGGGAAATCACTTTTAAGCAATCAAATTGCCCTCTACAATGCAAACAAAAATATTCCTGTTGGCATTGTTTCGATGGAAATGAGTGCCAGGGAAATCATAAAGCGGTACGCCGGTATATCGCAATGGGCAGTGCCACATGAGAAGATGCAATCACTTGAAGCCTTCAAAACAGAGGGAAAAGGGAAACCGATATACTTCCGGCAGGGGGGGGCTTCAACTCGGACACTCTTTTCTATTCTCCAACATCTTGTTACTGAGAAAAAGTGCAGGTTGATAGTTTTGGATTACCTGCAATTGATACAGTTATGCGAACGGAACAAAAACACAGTCGATGAAATCAATACCGCCCTTTCTGACTTGAAGAGTTTTGCTATCGAAAACCAGATACCGATTATTCTTGTGAGTGCCGTTTTGACAAAGGCGGTGGCCGGTAAGAATGTGAAGAAGCCTTCACGAGCGGACATCGTTGGAACGGGAAGGGCTATCAATGATTGCGATTGTATGTTGATGCTATGGACACCGGAGGAGCACGAGCGGAGGAGTATCGAAATCTTTGTTGAGCATGGGCGCAACGGAGAGAACGGAAAAGCCGGTTTGTACCTTGCCGATAACCTCCGATTAATTCCCTAAACATTGAGGGAGGAAACACCGTTGAAGGAATATATCCCGAAAAAGTCATCTTTCGGGGGGAAGTGGTAGGCTCTAAATGGCTTCCCCTCAAGTTGAAAATGGCTTTACACGCGTTGCCAATGAACTGTTTGAAGCGCTGATACGGAATAAGTTCAACGGGACGCAATACAGCATCATTCTTGCGGTCATTCGAGCTACATACGGCTATCATTTGACGAGCAAAACATTGGGCATTGCATTTTTTAAAGTCCACACAGGAAGGAATAGGAGGCAACTTGCAAAGGAAATTGAGGAATTAATTGCAATGAACGTCTTGATAGTCAAAGCCAAGCACTCATTTGGAAAAAGTCGGGAGCTAATGTTGAACAAGGATTATGAAAGTTGGCAGTTCGATAGGAAGGGTATGTTGCAAAAGCAACATAGGGGGTATGTTGCAAAAGACTCACTTACCTATGTTGCAAATGACTCACTAAATAAATAAAGAAAGAAAGTAAAGAAAGGTTTTTTGAATGAACGAGAGCGAAAAGATATACAAAATTGAAGAGGGGATACTGTTTGTCATGCAGGACGTTGATGAACTACTCGACGAAAAATTTCAATCCGGTGAAATGAACGCGGAACAGTATCTCAACGTGACTCAGCAGATACGGGCTTATGCAGACGAAAGCAGGAGAATCATTGCCCTACTGCACATGCAATTAACGCACGAAGCTTCCAGCCTTCACAATCTCTTTAGCCCTTGAAAAAGTGCCGGAACCGGACACCTAAAAAATGGGTTATCGAGAATTTTAGACAAAGGGAGTCTAAAGTAGAAAATGTAGAGGGGGCGCTATTCGTTTTTTTAAGGCAGAGAGGGAAGCTGAAACTAAAGTAGTTTCAATTAGTTGCTACACTTTGTGGCTGTATGAATTATTCCACCTTTTTAGACAAAAGGGGAAAAGTAGTATAAAGTATTACAAAGTGTAAAAAGTGTCAAGCTCAGACAGGTTCATAAAGTATAAGGAAATATGAAGGGTATCGCAAAGTGCGATAAAGTGCCTTTGAGTTTTTGCTAGCCCCTAAAAGGGCTTTGAAAAACAATCAATGGAAATCAAAATAGTAACTCGAAATATGACAATCACCAACAAATACAGGCTCAGAATTGAAAAAGTCGTTTGAATTAATGTCCTCTAAACCCATACTATTTGGGAATAAATAAAATGGGTGGCTCCGGCAGTGGTCGATATGGGTTCCGTTCAGTCGTTGAAGACGCACTCAAGCTTGATTCGTATAGCCTTCAGCGGAAAGGTTTACTGAGCACACGGCTCACTGGAATCGTTCCAATTTTTCTGGTATGGAGCAACACTGTAACAGGCGAGAAGGTCGCTTCGATTAATTATGAAGTGAATTATTCCTTCGACCGCATGACCCTCGACTACACCTGCACTTTGGGAGGAGAGAAGCATCAAGTAAAGGAGGCTATTTCGCTAAGCAGGCAGAAAACAAACTTTGGAGGCTCCCGTTTCCTTTTCCTGTGTCCCGGATGCAGCACGAGGACGGCAAAGCTATATGTACCAAGCGGCGGGATTTATTTCCGCTGCCGGACGTGCTACAGGCTCACTTATCAAAGCTCTAATGAAAGCCATAGGTTTGACGCTATGTTTGCTCAGTTTGCAAAAACTTCAGGGGTTCCTCTCTCACAGGTAAAAAATATCCTCAGCCCAAAATACTTTAAGGTTTAAACATCTTGCAGATTGATGGATGGCGTCGTATATTTGTATTGAACATAAGAGACGGCTTCCGCAAAAAACCAAAAAGATTTTCATCCGCAAGGGTGAAACGCACAAGTGTTCAAGGGTCGGAAGCCTCTCGCTTGTGCGTTTTTTATTTGTGGCAAGTGGTTGCCCTGAGAAGAGATTTTGAATAAGCTCAGAGCAGGAACTTGGCGAAATTAGGCTGAATTCAAGTTGCTGAAGTAGCTCAGCGGTAGAGCAGCGGTTTCGTAAACCGCAGGTCGTGGGTTCAAATCCCACCTTCAGCTCTCGCTAAACGATCGAATGAGAAAGATCCGTCCTCTTGAATTGAATAAGATGGACGGATTTTTTGTGAGAGAAAACACTTATGCTTGATGTCGTAATTATCGGGGCGGGGCCGGCGGGACTCTCCGCGGCAATCGAAGCTCACAAAGTTGGATTGAGCTACATCATAATTGAAAAAGGGGCCATAGTACAGAGCGTGCAGAAATTTCCGACTGCGATGTCCTTCTTTTCGACCCCCGAATTGCTTGAAATCGGGGGAATACCGTTCTCGTCGGAGTCGATGCGGCCGACGCGAGCAGAAGGTCTTGAATACTACAGGAGAGTTGCGTAGTATTTCGAGCTGAATCTTAACCTCTTTGAAAGAGTCGTATCGGCAAAGAAGGCCGCGGATCATTTTGAAATCAGGACAGATCGCTCCTCGTATGAAACCCGGAACCTTATCGTAGCGACTGGTTATTTCGACAACCCAAACCTTCTCAATGTCCCTGGCGAAGGACTGTCGAAAGTATCGCACTATTATACCGAGCCATTTTCATATTTCCGTCAGCGAGTAGCAGTTGTCGGCGGTAAGAACTCAGCCGCAATCGCTGCACTGGAACTTTATCGACATGGCGCATCTGTGACGCTTATCCACAGAAGAGAAAAAATGAGCGATGGAGTCAAGTACTGGATACTCCCCGATGTGGAGAATAGGATCAAAGAGGGATCCATTACCGCCCATTTTTCGACAGAAGTCGCAGAGATTGGGACAGACATGATAACGGCGAAGAGCCGCGAGGGAAAGACGCTCCTGATCCCAAATGACTTCGTTTTCGTCCTTATTGGATACCATCCAGACGTCGACTTCCTGAAATCGATCGGCGTTCAAACGGATCCGGAGTCCATGGCGCCTTTGCATGATCCTGCAACCATGGAAACAAACGTGCCCGGCCTCTACATCGCCGGGTCGATTGCGGCGGGGCGTAACAATAACAAGATCTTCATCGAGAACGGACGAATGCACGGCAAGGCGATTATGCCTTCAATTCTTGCACGACGCTGAGACAGCAATTGGATCTTCATCGAACCTTGGGCCGCTGCATTTTCTGATTTTATACGTTGATTATTCTCACGAAATTTGGTAAATTTCAACACTGTGTAATTATTTTTCCATAACGCTTTTGAAAGGCCTCTAAATGACGGAAGGTAAAATTATCCAGGTTATCGGACCCGTTATCGATATCGACTTTTCTGACGGAACACTGCCGCAAATTCTCAACGCCCTCGTCATCTCAAGAACAAATGTTGAAGGCCAGCAGGAGGATCTCGTTGTCGAAGTGCAGCAGCATCTTGGGGAGAATCGTGTTCGCACCGTCGCGATGGATTCGACCGACGGCCTCGTGCGCGGTATGAAAGCAGTCGACACCGGCGAACCTATCAAGGTGCCCGTAGGCCCAAAAGTTCTCGGCAGGTTGATCAATATTATCGGCAAACCGATAGATGCGTTGGGGCCGATTGAGGCAAAAGCGTATCTCCCGATTCACCGTCCGGCTCCGGAATTTAACGAGCTGCGCACACAGAAGGAAATGTTTGAGACGGGCATCAAGGTCATCGATCTTCTCGAACCATACACCAAGGGGGGCAAGACGGGCCTCTTTGGAGGTGCGGGAGTCGGCAAGACAGTGTTAATCACGGAGCTCATTCACAACATTGCGAAGGAACATGGCGGCTATTCAGTCTTCGCGGGCGTGGGTGAGCGGACAAGAGAAGGAAATGATTTGTGGCGGGAAATGAGAGAGTCCGGAGTTCTCGAAAAGACCGCGCTGATTTTTGGACAAATGAACGAGCCTCCCGGCGCCAGGCTCCGTGTCGGTTTAACGGCGCTGACCACGGCCGAGTATTTCCGCGATGTTGAGGGGAAGGATGTATTGCTGTTTATCGATAACATATTCCGGTTCACGCAGGCGGGTTCTGAAGTTTCCGCACTCTTAGGCCGCATGCCGTCGGCCGTAGGGTACCAACCGACTCTTGCGACAGAAATGGGAGCCTTGCAGGAGCGAATCACGTCGACCAATAAAGGGTCTATCACGTCTGTTCAGGCGATCTACGTTCCTGCGGACGATCTTACGGATCCGGCGCCCGCCACCACGTTTTCGCATCTGGACGCGACAACTGTGTTGAGCCGTCAGATTTCGGACATGGGAATTTATCCTGCGGTCGATCCCCTCGACTCTACATCGCGGATTATGGATCCCGAAATCATCGGACAAGAACATTACGATGTGGCGAGGATGGTCAAGAACATTCTTCAGTCATACAAAGATCTTCAGGATATTATCAATATTCTCGGAATGGATGAACTTTCGGATGAGGACAAATTGGTCGTCGGGCGCGCGAGAAGGGTTCAGAAGTTTTTGTCACAGCCCTTCTTTACGGCGGAGCAGTTTTCCGGGGTCCCGGGCCGTTATGTGAAACTCGCGGAGACGATCAAGGGATTCAAAGGCATCATCAACGGCGATTACGATTATCTTCCGGAAAATGCATTTTATATGGTCGGGACGATCGAAGAGGCTGTTGAGCAAGGGAAGAAACTTCAGGCGGCCTAACCGCTTTCATACCAGGAAAAGATGGCAGGCAAAAATTTTACTCTCGACATCGTAACCCCGACGAAGACGGTCTATTCCGGAGAAGTTCTTAGTTTCAGCGCTCCCGGAGTCGACGGGGGATTTCAAGTCTTGCACAGCCATGCACCGCTTCTTGCCGCTATAACAGTCGGCCGCGTAAAGCTGACCGACGCCAGCGGAACAGAATTCCATTACGCGACCAGCGGCGGATTTGTGGAAGTGAAAGACAACAAAGTCATCCTCCTTGCAGAGACGGCCGAACGTTCTGATGAGATCGACGTGAAGAGGGCAGAGGAAGCAAAGTTACGGGCGGACGATCGGCTCGGCAAATTGGAAGCGGTTGATGAGGAGCGCGCCCGGGCATCCCTTATGCGAGCCATCAATCGCCTGAGGATTGCAGGCGGCAGGTAAGTTATTCATTAGAAGTGCACATCAAGCCCACAAAGAGATGAAGGATTTGTGGGCCTTTTTATTGTTGCGTTGATTATTCTTCATTAATCTGGTATATTGGCATCGCATTGTGAATTCTTTTCACAAAGTTTGAAACCATGAGACCGACCTACGCGGAAATCGACCTCAGCGCCATTCACTACAATCTCAAACAAATTCAGAAGAAAGTCGGAAGACGTCCGCTCATTATGGCGGTCGTCAAGGCGAACGCATATGGACACGGAATGGTGCAGGTCGCAAAGTCCATCCTGAAGGACGGCGTTGCATCGTATCTGGGAGTGGCAATCGCGGAAGAGGGCATCGCGTTGAGGCAGAACGGAATTAAAGCGCCGGTTCTTGTCCTTACGGCGGCGCCCGAGCCTCAGCTGGACCTCTTCATCAAACACCGGCTGCAGGCAACGATCTGTTCAATCTCCGTTGCTCAGAAACTAGACCGGTTGGCGGCGGCGTCAGGAAGGAAGGGATTGGTGCACGTGAAAGTCGACACCGGCATGGGAAGGATCGGGATCACCCCCGAGGATACATTGGCTTTCATGCGGCAACTCAAAACGCTGAAACATCTGACGGTCGCCGGCATCTTTACACATTTCGCGACAGCGGACAGCATGGATCTCTCTTTTGCCAGGCAGCAATTGTCGAGGTTCCGAAGCGTCCTGGCGGAACTCCACTCCGCGGGCATCGATGTCCCGGTCAAACATTGTGCAAATAGCGGCGCAATTCTGCAGCTGCCCGATTCATATTTCGACCTGGTCCGCCCGGGCATCATGATCTACGGCTACTATCCTTCGCGCACAATTTCCACTTCCATGCCGCTGAAGCCGGCGATGTCGATCCGTTCCCGCATCGAGTTCATGAAAACGGTAGAAAAAGGGACGAGCATTAGTTACGGACGCCGCTATTTCACTCGCTCGCGAACAAAGATAGGTTCGGTGGCGATCGGCTACGGTGACGGTTTCAGCAGACGTCTAACCAACAAAGCGAACGTATTGGTCAATGGAAAGAAATATCCAGTCGTCGGCACGATCTGCATGGACCAGGTGATGATCGATATCGGTCTGCGCTCTTCATGCAAGGTCGGCGACAGAGTCACTCTCATGGGGCGGGATGGAGCCCGCGAGATATCGTGCTGGCAGATATCTGAGGAGCTGGGCACAATTCCGTACGAAGTGTGTTGTTCCGTTTCAGACAGAGTTCCGAGGAATTATATTTATGGATGATCCCGAACAGTATTTGATGCAAGTGCTTCATCGCACCCGGACAGGGCTCCAGGACAGCCTGATACCGTTTCACGCCGCAAAAATGGTACGGCTCGCTGAGCGGCTTGAACAGGCTCCGAACCTGAAGGAGGAAATCGGCCGTTTGGAGCTGGTCAACGGGTTCACGAAAGCTGCGCTTTCGATGCAATGGGTGATGGAGAGAGTGGTACGGTCGGGGGAGGATTTTAGTCCCGATCAGTTCGACATGGATGCGACACTCGTGAGCGACAAGCTTTTCGAAGCGTTCCTCAGCGAGCCGTTCGACGCCCCATCAGAGGCTGCCCAGTCGGCGCAGGCTTCCTTTACAAATGCCATGGAAGGCGCGACGATCGAGGGCGAGGCACATGCTGAAACAGAGCAGTCTGGAATTTCGTCAGTGGAACAGCCGGAGGCGGTTTCGGAAACGGCTTCTTCGGAGAGTCCTGCGGCTGCCCCTGCAGAAGTGATAGAGCCTCCCGCTCCGCCGATAGTTGAGCCGCCGGCGCTCGCAGACTTGTTGGATCAAAACCTCTTGCTGGGATTTCAGCGGTTTACTGAAATTGTGTCAAAGCTCAGCGAGAAGACGCCGGCAGAACGAAAAAGCGTATTTGCCGTCCTTGCAATGATCGCAAAAAGCTCAACCGACGTTGCGCGCGCCCAGGGAAAAAAGGATGTGCTTGAGTTCTTCCAGTCGGTTCTCAAGTTTATAAGCTACGTCGATTCGTCGGGCTCTACGCAGGATGCTCGCGTTGCCGCCGTCATGCGCGACGTTGGAGAACGTCTTTCGAAGGCGCTCAAAGAACGTTCCAACGGCGCGGAGCTTCTCCAGAGCATTATTGAAATCCTTAAGAACCCCGAGAGTTCGCTCAAATCATAAAGGTGATGCGTGAATAAGGATATTAACGTCTACGCTGTGATCATGGCGGGAGGGGTCGGCTCGCGCTTCTGGCCCCGGAGCCGCGAGCGTACACCGAAGCAGCTGATGGAAATCGCCGGCGAACGGACGATGATTCAAAGCACTGTGGACAGGCTCAAGAATTTCGTTCCAGCGAAGAATATTTTTGTCGTCACGAACAAATTACAGAAGCACGCTATCGCCAAACAGCTCCCGAGTGTTCCTTCGGAGAACATTATTGTGGAACCAATCGGCAGAAACACGGCTCCGTGCATCGGTCTCGCCGCCATGTTCGTGCGCCGCCTGGATCCGAACGGAGTCATGGTTGTGCTTCCGGCCGACCATCTGATCCTCGACGAGCAGGAATTTCTCCGCGTTTTAGGCGTGGCGGTTGGCATCGCCCATGAACAATCTTCCCTCATCACCATCGGTATTCAACCGACGCATCCTGAAACGGGGTACGGCTATATCCAGGTGTTCGAAGACGATCGCGCGAAGAACGGTTCGCTGCCGCCGGGGGTGTTCAAGGTAAAGACGTTTGCGGAAAAGCCCAATCTCTCGACAGCGCAGAAATTCGTCGAGAGCGGGGATTTCTATTGGAACAGCGGCATGTTCATATGGCGCGCGGACGTCATATTGAAAGATATCAAACATTCCCTCCCGGAGCTCTCCGCCCATCTTGAGGGACTCGAGCCTTCCCTGGGCACCACGCTCCTGGAGCAGAGCCTGGAGCATGCGTACGGGTTGATACGGGGCATTTCCATCGACTACGGAGTGATGGAAAAGGCTACGGGTGTTTTTGTCATCCGGGGGGAGTTTGGTTGGAGCGATGTTGGTTCGTGGGACGAGGTATATCGCCTCTCGCCGAAAGACGATCACGGCAACTTCGCTCATGGCAAGGTCATTTCGTTCGACACCAAAAACTCTTACATTCATACCGATGATAAGTTGGTAGCGACGGTTGGCGTCGAGGACCTTATCATCATTAACACGCCCGATGCGCTGCTGGTCTGCAAACGCGGATCTTCGCAGGACGTGAAAGAAATTGTCGACCATCTGCGCCGAAAGCAGATGAATGATTACTTATAGAACCACCGATACGAAGAACTCACTCTCACGACAATTGTGAACGAGTCAGCCCGGCGAATTCGAAATGCGTCTCTTACTTATCTCGGGTTGATGTGCTGTTGGGCCGCAGCAATGTTCGTCGTTGCGGGTTGCGCTTCGTCTCCACGATTCACGAAGGACCGGTCGGGAAGTTCGCGCACGCATGAGGAGTCCAGCTCATCGAAGCCGCTCAAGTCGCTGGAGGGAATCGCGTCCTACTACGCGGACGATTTCAACGGCAAAAAGACGGCGAACGGCGAAGTCTACGACATGTACAAAATGACCGCGGCTCACCGGTCTTTTCCCTTCAATACCAAAGTGAAAGTGACCAATCTTGTGAACAAGCGGTCAATCGTCGTGAGGATCAACGATCGGGGACCGTTCAAGCTGGACCGGATCATCGATTTGTCGCTCGCCGCTGCGACGCAGCTGGGGATGAAAGGATCGGGGACGGCAAGAGTTCGGTTGGAAGTCGTCGAATGGGAC
>Ga0265338_10009793_pt1 | contig 11367 bp, 9 predicted proteins | sample 42126metaG_FD_193579 | JGI IMG/M metagenome (GOLD analysis project Ga0265338, IMG submission 193579) | Rhizosphere microbial communities from Carex aquatilis grown in University of Washington, Seatle, WA, United States - 4-21-26 metaG | ecosystem: Host-associated > Plants > Roots > Rhizosphere >... | reverse complement strand
AAGGCCGAGTCCGAGGGGCGTTCGCTGTGCGCGCGCTGCTCGGAGGCCCTGGCCGCGCGGGCGTGAGCCGGGCGGGCGCCGGCCGCCCCCGCGGGGGCGGCCGGCGGTTCACTCGGCCCGGTCCAGCCGCAGCTCGGTCTGGCGCGGGTAACGCCGCTTGAGCGTCTCCACCAGATCGCGGAACGCGGGCGTCTCGCCCTGCAGCGGCACCTGGTCGGTGTCGATCTCCAGCACCTCGGTGTACGAGCGGGCGCGCACCATCCAGTCGTCGTACGCCCGGTTGAGACGCCGGATGTAGTCGATCCCGATCCCCTTTTCGCTGTCGCGGCCGCGCTTGCCGATGCGGCCCATGAGCGTCTCGGGGCTCGCCTTCAGGTACAGGATCACGTCAGGCCTGCGCAGGAAATCCACCATGCAGTCGAAGAGCGACGTGTAGTTGGTGTAGTCCACGTCGGTCATCGAGCCCTGGTCGTGGAGCGTGCGCGCGAAGATCTCGGCGTCCTCGTAGATGGTGCGGTCCTGGATGAACGGCAGCGAGCTGCGGCCGATCTCGACCTGGGCCTTGAAGCGCTCCCCGAGGAAGTAGATCTGCAAGTGAAAGCTCCATCGCGTCATGTCCTTGTAGAACGGGTCGAGGTACGGGTTCTGGATCACCGGCTCGTAGTAGGCGACCCAGCCCAGCTCGGTGGACAGGCGATGCGTGAGCTCGGTCTTGCCCACGCCGATGTTGCCCGCGATGGCGAGGAAGAAGCCCGGCTTCATGTCCGGCTCCGTCGTGGTGTGGCGATTGGCAGAAGCATGTCCTCTTCCGGGCGAAACATGGACGTTTTCAGGACGTTCGGCGCCCCCACACGCGGCATCCGCTGCGAACGTCCTCGCGAGGCACCCAGGCTGGAAAAATGGGGAACCCCCCGGGGGGGTCGTGCGTCTAGAGACATGAAAGCAGTTGGGGGGCCAGTTCGATGAACCTCGCGTGCGGCCCGCGACTCAGAGAACGAAGCCCCCCGTTTTTTTCGAGAACCCCGTCCGGTCGCCCGGGCGGGGTTTTCGCTCTTGGCCGCGCGCTCGCCACGTGACGCACGCTATCGGCGGGCCCGGCGAGCGTCAAGACGCCGCGTCCTCGTCGTCGTCCGCCGGGAGTTCGGGGCGGCGGAAGCGCGCGGGATCGATGCCGTGCTTGCGCATCAGGTCGTGCAGCGTGGGCCGGCTCACGTCGGCGTCGCGCGCCGCGCGCGTGACGTTGCCCGCGTTGCGCGTGAGCACCTCGACCAGCAGCCGCTTCTCGGCCTCGTCCCGCGCGCCCTGCAGCGTGGGCAGGTCCTCGAGCGTGCCGCCCGCGTCCTCGAGTTCAAGGTCCTCCGGCCGCAGGTACGCGTCCTGCGCCAGGATCACGGCGCGCTGGACGCGGTTCTCGAGCTCGCGCACGTTGCCCGGCCAGTCGTGGCGCTGCAGCGCGCGCAGTCCCGCCTGCGTGAAGCCCTTGAGGCGGCGCTTGTGCTGGCGGCCGTAGAACTCGAGGAAGTACTCGGCGAGCAGGCGCAGGTCGTCGCCGCGATCGCGCAGCGGCGGCACCACGATGCTCACCACGCTCAGCCGGTAGAACAGGTCCTCGCGGAACGTGCCCGCGGCGCGCATGGCCTTGAGGTCCTGGTTCGTGGCCGCGATCACGCGCGCGTCCACCGGGATCGGGTCGCGGCCGCCGACGCGCTCCACCACCCGCTCCTGGAGGAAGCGCAGCAGCTTGACCTGCAGGTGCGTGGGCAACTCGCCGATCTCGTCGAGGAACAGCGAGCCGTTGTTCGCCAGCTCGAACTTGCCCTCCCGGGTGCGGTACGCGTCGGTGAACGCCCCGCGCTCGTGGCCGAACAGCTCGCTCTCGAGCAGGTTGTCGGGAATCGCGCCGCAGTTGATCGGGATGAACGCCTCCTCGCGGCGAGGGCTGGCCTGGTGGATCGCGTGCGCGACCAGCTCCTTGCCCGTGCCGTTCTCGCCCGCGATCAGGATCGTGGCGTCGGTCGGCGCCACGCGCTGCACGAGGCCGAACACGCGGCGCATCGCCTCGGACTCGCCCACGAGCCGGTGGTAGCGCTTGCGGCCCGAGGCCGCGGGGTCCTGCGCCTGCTCGATCTCGCGGATGTGGAGCGCCCGGCGCAGGATCACGCGCAGCTCCTCGAGCTGGATCGGCTTGGCGTACCAGTCCACGGCGCCGCGCCGGATCGCGGAGAGCGCGTTCTCGCGGCTGTCGTTGCCGGTGACCATGATGACCTTGGTGAGCGGGTGCGCCTCGACGATCTCGTCGAGCAGCTCGAGCCCTTCCGGACGCCCGCCCGCCGGCCCCAGCGTCACGTCGAGCGTGACCACGGCGGGCCGCTCCTCGCGCAGCATGCGCCGCGCCTCCGTGGCGTTCGCCGCCGTGTGGACCTCGTACTCGCCGGCGAGCCCCCAGCGGAGCTGGTTGAGGATCGAATCCTCGTCGTCGACGATCAGGATCTTCTCGAGGCTCATGCGTGGTCTCCGTCATCCGCGGCGCGATTCCGTGTCGGCGATGCGGGCGCGACACCCGAACCCGCAGGCACGCGGACCACGAATGTGGTCCCGGCCCCGAGCCGGCTCCGCACCTCGATCCTACCGCCGTGAGCTTCCACGATCGCGCGGCATTGCGCCAACCCGATCCCGAGCCCGTTGCGCTTGGTGGTCGAGAACGGGCGGAACAGCTCCGTGCGGACGAACTCGTCGCTCATGCCGCGGCCGTCGTCCTGGACCCGGATCGCCAGCTCGCGCGCCGCTCCGGGCCCGCACGCCACCTCGGCATCGAGGTCGATGCGCCCCTCGCCCTCCAGCGCCTCGCGGGCGTTGGTCAGCAGGTTCGTGACCACCCGCTCCATGAGCCGACGATCGATCACGACCTCTTCGGCCACCGGCACGCGTACGTCCAGCGACAGCGCGCCGTTCTCGCCCGCCTGCATCCCCGCGGCCCGCACGGCCTCGTCCACCACCTCGCGGAGCGTGCACGGCGCGGGCTGCGGCTGCAGGGTGCGCCCGACGCCCGACACCTGGTTCATCAGCTCGCGCAGCGACGCCACCGTGCGCTCGACGACGCCCATCGCGTCGCGCTGAAACTCCGGGTTGCCCATGTGGCGCCGGGCGTTCTCCACCACCAGCGAGAGCCCCGAGACCTGGTTCTTGATGTCGTGCAGCACGAAGCTCGAGAGCCGGTTGAGCGACTCGAGCTGGCGCGCCTCCACCGCCAGCTCGCTCTGGCGCGAGAACCACAGCGCGCTCGCGAGCTGCCGCGACATCGCCGCGAGGAACTCGACGTCCTCGAGCGTCCACTCCTCGTCCCCGCGCTTGCCGGCCACCCACAGCAGCCCCACGATCTCGTCGCCCACGGCCAGCGGCGCGCACACCGCCGCGCGGGCGGCCTCGATCGTCGGGCGGCTCTCGACCACGAGCGGAATCAGGTCGAGGTCCTGCTCCAGGTCGCGAAAGACGACGGGCAGCCGCCGCGTGGCGAGGTGCCGCACCATCGCATGCGAGCCCGGCAGGCGCTCCTCCACGCCCTCGGGGCCGTGCAGGCGCACGAACGCCCCGCTCGCCGGGTCGCGCAGGTGCACCGCCGTGCCGGTGGCGTCGAACACCGAGCACACCAGCGAGTCGATCTGCCGCGCGACCTCCTCCGGGCGCGCCGAGAACGCGAGCGACGACGTCACACGCTCCCACTCGCGCCGGTAGTCGTAGCGGTTCGCGTAGAAGTTGCGGTCGATGAATCGCCGGATGGTGCGGCCGGTCGCCGGGCTCAGCATGAGCAGCAGCCCGCCGCCGCCCACGAACGCGAGGAACGCGAGCGTGACGCCGAGCTTCCACTGCGACGACAGCGCCGGGATCAGCCGGCTGAGCACCGCCATCGAGAGCAGGAACGCGCCCGCGAGCGTGAGCGAGACCGACGAGTAGTAGATGACCGGGCGCGCCACCGGGACGCTCAGGTCGGAGAGCCGACGGCGGGCGAGCGCGAGCGCCGCCGCCGAGCCGGCCGCGAACAGCACCGGCGCGGTCGCGACGAGCCACATCACGCGCAGGCCGCCGTAGAGCAGGCCGGCGGAGACCACGAGCAGCTGCGCGAGGATGGCCACGAGGATGGCGAGGAAGAGCGGCCGCAGGCGCTTCTGGCTCGCCGCGGGCGCCGTGCGCAGCATGCTCTCGAAGTTCATGAGCACCGCGACCATCGCGACCACGAGGTACATCAGGTAGAGCTTGCCAAGCGTGCCGAAGACCACGAGCCCTTCGGGCCCGGCGCCCGCCACCTGCCTCACCACGAACGGCGTGCCCGCCGCGAACTCGAGCAGCACGCAGCCCGCGAGCGACAGGACGAGGTACGCACCGGCGGTGCGGATGTGCGGCCGCGGGTCCGGGCGGCCCAGCACCACGCTGAGCGCGAGCCAGAGCCACGACACGAGCGCCGAGTTGCGCACGAGGTAGACCGCCCACGTGCGCGCCGACGCGCCGCCGTCGGCGTTCACGAGGCCCATCGTGCCGGCCTCGAACGCAGCGAGCGACAGGAACGCCGAGGCGAAGAGCACGGTGACGAGGAGCGGCCCGCGCCGCAGCAGCGCGAACAGTCCGATCGCAGCGAGCAGCAGCGCGCTCGCGTGCACCGCGGCGGCCTGGATGGCGGCGCCGTACGCGTGCAGCATCATCGTGCCCCTCCCGGCGCGCCGTCCTCCGGTGCGCCCTGCCCCGCGGCGCGCCGCACGACCGCGTTCGCGGCGTTGCGGCGCAACACGGCGAGGATCGAGTCCGCGCGCGCGGCGCCACCGGGACGGTGTCCGGCGATGCGGGCCGCGCGCAGCCCCGCGTCCTCCGCCAGGGAATCCTCCGGGAATCGGCGCCAGAGGTCCAGCAGGGCTTCCTCCGCCTCGGGCAGCCGGCCCAGGGTGAGCATCAGGTCGGCGCGCAGGGCGCGGGCCTGGCGCTGCACCGCCGGGTCCAGGTCGGTCTCGAGCACGCGCCCGGCGTCGTGGATGGCCTCCTCGCCCGCCACGCGGGCCTGCTCGGGCTCGCCGTGCTCCATGTGCCATTTCACCATGCGCCGCGCCGACTCGAACGCGAGCGGGTCGGTCGGGTACCGCGCCTGCAGCGCATAGTAGCCCGCCTGGGCCTGGTCCCACTGGCCGACGCGCTCGAGCATGGTGGCCCGACGGTAGCGCACGTCGGGCCCGATCGGCCCGGGATCGTTCCACTGGCGCAGCACGGCGTCGTAGTCCGCCTCGGCCGAATCGGGCCGCCCGAGCGCCTCCCATGCCTCGCCCTCGAGGAACCACACCGTGCCCGCGATCGTGCGCGAACCGTTGATCCGCGCCGCCCAGCGCGCGTAGGCGAACACTGACTCCGGGGCCCCGGCGTCCAGCGCGCGGGCCGCCATGGCACGGACGTAGAGCGGCGCCTGCCACGCGGGCGCCGCGCGCATCGCGAGCCGCAGCGCGGCGAGCGCCCCCGCCGCGTCGTGGCGTGCGGCGCGGATGCGCGCGAGGCGGTCCGAGATCGCGTCGAGGGCCTCGCCATGCGAGCGCGCCATCGCGCGCGCGAGCGAAGCGTCCGCGCGCGCGAGCATGGCCTCGGCATACGCGTCGCGGCCCAGCCCGTGCAGCCGCTCGGCCAGCTCGAGCGGCGCGGTGAGCACCGGCGCGAGCGCCACCTGCCCCGACGGACCGTCGAGCGGGTCCTCCTGCGCCAGCGCGGCGCGCTCGGCGAGCGCCTCCTCGAACCGGTGCGAGCGCTCGAGCGCGTCGATGCGCTCCACGCGCGCGGGCACCACGATGCCACCGAGCGGCGCGTAGTCGCGTTCCACCGCCGCGAACCGTTCGATCGCGTCCGGGTCGCGCCCCGCCTGCACCTCGAGCCGCCCGAGGTCCAGCGCCGCGAGCCCCGACGACGTCGCCACGTCGCGCGCCGGCCCCGTCACCGAGGCGAGCGGCACCCACGTGGCCGCCGGCCAGCGCTCCAGCACCGCCTCCAGCGCGCGGCGCGCGCGTTCGGTCCTCGCCGCCGAGGGCGGCTCGGCCTGCAGCGCGCGGCGCACCTCGACGCGCGCGTGGTAGAGCGCCTCGTCCGACCGGTAGCGGGCCCACAGCGCGTCGTCGCAGCCCGCGGTCACGAACGCGAGCGCGGCCAGCAGCAGCGGCGCGAGGGCGCGCGGCGTCACGACGGCTCCTCCTGCGGCGCGATCACGCCGAGCCAGACGAGCGTGGCCGCGCCGCACCCGAGCACCGCGAGCGCGGTGGACAGGCACACGCGCGCCAGCTCCACGAGCAGGGCGAGTTCGGGCATGGCGAGCCAGCGGCCTCCGGACGCCGCCGTCTCGATCCGCGGGAACGGGACCAGCGGCAGCGACAGCACCACGAGCGCGACGAGCGCGGGAACCGCGCCGTGGCCGAACGCGCGCGGGATCGCGGCGATCGCTCCCGGCCCGCTCGCCCCGCCCACGGCGACCTCGGCCACGACGTAGAAGCACGCCGCCTGCGTCATCAGCACCACCAGCGCGGCCAGCTGCGGCAGCATCAGTCGCGAGATCGCCGACAGCCGCACGCCCGCGAGCCGCTCCACGGCCAGCTGCGCGGCGACGGACACGAGCACGGCGGGCAGGCTCGCCACGACCAGCGCGAGCGTCCGGCCCGCGGCGGAGCGCGGGGCGGCCGCCGGCGAGCCGAACGCCGCGGCGAACCGGCGCGACGCGAGGCCGGCCGCGACCGGCACCACGAGCGCGGCCACGAGCACGTCGGCGTGCGCGGCGAGCAGGGCCAGGCGCTGCAGCCCGGCCGGGAAGCGCAGCGCGGCGTCCCCTGAAACGGCGCGCAGGAGCGGCGCCATGAACCAGGCGAGGGCCGGGTGCGCGGCGAACCCGAGCGCGAGCACGACGAGCAGCCGGATCACGAGCACCGGCAGCCACGGCCGCCAGCACGCCGGGCGCCACGCCTCTCGGGCCGCGCGCCCCAGGCCCAGCGCCCCGAGGGCCAGCAGCTCGACGAGGTTCACGGTGCCGGCTTCGTGGCGGCGCCGGCGCGCGCACGCGCGAACACGCCCGGCAGCTCGCGGGCGACCCGCGACGCGAACGACTTCGCCCGCGCGGTCGCGGCCCCGAGGTCGCCGTCGGGCGCCTCGGCCTCGACGCGCACGAACGAGCCCCACGAGTGGTTCTCGAGCGCCCCGAGCAGCGCGAGCCGGCCGCGGAACGCGGTCACGTCGCCGGTCGAGAGCCCGTCCGTGGTCCACCAGTACCAGACCACCCGCGACTGCTTGCGGCGCTCGACCACGAACGTCTGCACCGGGATGCCGTGCGGCGTGCCGTCGTCCACGGTCGCGGTGCCCTCGGACGTCACCACGAAACCCTGCGAGTCGTAGCAGAGCTGCGGATCGTGCGAGCCGTAGCGGCGGTTCTGGTGGTAGACGAGGCACAGCCACACGCTCTGGCCGGCGTTCTCGTAGCGGCGCAGCAGGATGTCGTCCGCGCGCAGCTGCTCCTGGACGCCGTCCTCGAGCCCGCTCTCGCGCCGCACCCACGGCCCGAAGCTCGCGGGGATCGCGCGCAGCACGCCGCGCCCGGCCGCGAGGTTGACCGGCGGGTGCATGCGCGCGTAGAGCCCCGTGGAGCCCAGCAGGAGCACGGCGACCAGGAAGCGCTTCATCGCGCGCCCCCGCCCGGAGCGCGCGGCGTGAGCACCGCGCGCACGCCCAGCAGCAGGCCGAGCGCGACCGCGTACATCACGTAGCCCGTCGCGTCGTGGAAGCGGCCGGTGGCCCAGACGACGCCGCGGCGGTCCGCGGCGACGAGCAGCAGCAGCAGCCGCGCCACGTTGCCCGCGAGCGCGATCGGCACCGCCGCCAGCATCACGAGGATGCGACGCACCATGCCGCCGCGCTGGAAATAGGCGAACAGCGTGCCGGTGGCGACGAGCGCGATCAGCGAGCGCAGGCCGCTGCAGGGCGCCTCCACGCGCAGCTCGCCGCCCGGGAAAAAGATCTGCATGCCGTCGCGCTGGAAGTGCGCGCCCAGCAGCCTCGCACCGGCCTCGGCGGCGTTCACCGCCACCTCGCGCAGCGCGAAGCTGAGCGAGTTCATGACCACCGGCGGGAACGTGAACATGAACCCGAGGTACCCAAGCGGGAACGCGAGCATGCGCAGCACGGGCATGCCGAAGAACCCCAGCACGAGCCCGCCGAGCACCACGATCAGGCTCCACTCCTGCGCCGCGAACAGGTCGGCGCGCACGCCGACCGCCTGCATCAGGCAGCCCAGCGCCACGAGCCACAGCCCGCGCGCGTCGGGGAGCACGGGCAGCGCGCGCAGCCGGTCCCAGCGCAGCCACACCAGCGCGAGCGCGGCCAGCGGCACCAGCGGGCCGTGCGAGTAGTTGTCGTTGGTGGACCAGGTGTAGGCGAGGCTCTGGAACGTCCGCGCGTAGGCGACCGCGAGCAGCCCGACGATCACCGCGGCCTGCGCGAGGCTCCACGCACCGGAACCGCGGCGTCCGGCCGCCGCCGTCGGCGCCGCGCTCACCGGATCCCCCGCATGCTGAAGAGCGTGAACGCGGTGCGCACGAGGATCTCGGCGTCAAAGGACGGCGAGAGCCGCTCGAGGTATTCGCGGTCGTAGGCGACCTTCCGCTCCATGGGGATCTCGTCCCGGCCGTTGATCTGCGCCCACCCGGTGAGGCCCGGCTGCAGGCAGTCCACGTCGACGCGCTGGCGCATCGCCACCAGGTCGTACTGGTTGTACAGCGCCGGGCGCGGGCCCACCAGCGTCATGTCTCCCGTGAGGATGTTCCAGAGCTGCGGCAGCTCGTCGAGGCTCGTGCGGCGGATGAACGCCCCCACGCGCGTCACGCGCACCTGCGAGGGGTCCACGAGGTGGGTCGCGAGGTCGGGCGTGCCCACGGCCATGCTGCGGAACTTGAGCAGGACGAACTCGCGCGAGCCGCGTCCGATGCGCCGCTGGCGGAACAGCACCGGGCCGCGCGAGTCGGCCTTGATCGCGATCGCGACCGCGAGCAGGACCGGCGAGGCGATCACGAGCCCCGCGAACGCGAGCACCACGTCGAACGCGCGCTTGAGCCACGCCTCCGGGCCGGTCGGGCGCGGCGCCACGTCGCGCCCGCGAACCTCGACCCTGGCCTGCTCGAGCACGCCGACGAGCCGCTGGCCGAGCGCGCGCCGCGAGTGCTCGCGGTCCACGAACGCCGGCCCCGACACCGCGAGCGACTCGCGCAGCCCGGGTTCGTCGCGCAGCCGCCGGATGGCCGCGGCGATCGCGGCGCCGTTCTCGGGCTCCACCACCAGGCCGCCGCCCGAGGCCTCCACCACGTGTGCCGCGTCCCCGCGCACCGCCGCGATCACCGGGCAGCCGACCGCGAGGTAGTCGAACAGCTTGACCGGGATCGTCTCGCCCGCGAACACGCTGGCGCGCGTGGTGGCCACGCACGCGTCGGAGTCGCGCAGCACGGCCACGAGCGCGTCCGGCGCGACGCTGGGCTCGAACGTGCAGTTGGACAGGCCGCGCGAGGAGGCGCCGCTCATGAGCCCCTCCTTGGCCACCCCGTCGCCCACGAAGCGCATGCGCACGTTCTCGCCGCGCAGCGACTCGGCCGCGTCGAGCAGCGCGTCCATGCCGTGCACGAGGCCGTGCGTGCCCGCGTACGTCACCGTGAAGGGCCGCGCCGGGTCCGCGCGCCGCGGGCCGCCGGGTGACGGGCGGAAGAGGTCCGTGTCCGCGCCGTTGGGCAGGAACACGAGCCGCTGCGGGTCGAGGCCGCGGCTCGCGAGCTGCGCCTGCATGCCCGGCGTCACCACCAGGACGCGCACGGCCCGGTCCTGGAAGAAGCGCGAGACCTGGTCGAGCACGTTCGCCACGAGCCCGGGCCGCATCTCGCCGAGCGCGATGGCCGCGTGCGGCCAGTCGTCGCGGCAGTCGTTCACGAACGCGGCTCCCCGCCACTTCGCGGCCCACCACGCCGTGAGCCCGTGAAAGAGCGGCGGCGTGGTGGCGAGCACCACGTCGGGCCGCGGTCCCGAGAACAGCACGGGCATCGCCGCGAGCGCGAAGCTCAGGTGGTTCGCGAGGCGCGTGAACGGCGTCTTGCGCGGGGTGGCGTAGAGCCACACGCGCTCGACCGCCACGCCGTCGAGCGTCTCGCTCTTGCGGCGCACGCCGCGGTACGCCGGCTGCACGATCCCCGAGGGATGGTTGGGCAGTCCCGTGACCACGGTCACGTCGTGCCCCGCACGCTTCAATGCACGCGCGAAGTGCAGGGCGCGCGCGGGCGCGGCGCCCGTCTCCGGGGGAAAGTACTGCGTGACGAACAGCACGCGCATGCGCGCCCCGCCGCCTCTAGGCCGCGGTCGCGACGACGAGCTGCCGCCGCGCGACCCCGTGCCCGAGCCGCCACAGGCGCTGCAGCGGCGCCATGAAGGCCTGGTACGCCGGCTCCGGCAGGCCGCCCAGACCGCCCCAGTAGAGTTCGTGGTGCACCATGCGCAGCCCGTTCGCCTCGAAGATCTGGCGGATCTCGTTCGGCGGGAACGGGCGCTCCACCGCGTACGTGTAGCGCTGGCCGTCCGGCGCGACGTACTCCTGGTGCACCTCGTCGCCCCGCAGTTCCTTGAGCCGCGCGAGGTGCTCGGGGTGGGCGCCGTTGATGTCGCCGATCACCAGCACCCCGCCCGGTGTCAGGTGCTTGCGCGTCTGCGCCAGGAACGCCTCCAGCGGGTCGATGTGCGAGAGCGCGTTGTAGACCCACACGCAGTCGTAGTCGCCGTCCCACTCCTTGGTGAGGTCGGCGCGGTCGTAGCGCACGGCCAGCGACTCGCCCGTCTGCGCGCGGTGGAACTCCAGCCGTTTCTGGGCCGCGTCGAGGCGGTCCGGGCGCAGGTCGGCGCCCACCACGTCGCCGCCCACGGCGGCGTAGAGCATGGAGTACGTGCCGAAGCCCGAGCCCGCGTCCATCACGCGCGGACGGCGCCCGGTCTGCTTCGCGCGCTCCACGATCCAGCGCGCGGTCCAGCCCGCCTCGCTGCGCCAGAAGCCGCGCAGGTAGCGCCGGATCCTCGCCTCCTCGCCGGGGCGCGGGAGCTTCTTGTAGTAGTCCACGAACGCCTGCCGCTCGCCCTCGGGCAGCACCTCCTGGACCGGGCCGTATTCCTTCTCGATCGTCCAGCGAACGAAGCGCTCGAAGGCCTCGCGCGCCTGCGTCGGAGCCGCTGCGGTCATGCCACCCTCCTCGGAATCGCGTCTCGTCCGGCGCGGGCGAATCCGCCCGGCCGTCCCACCGTCTCGCCACCGTCCGCCGCGCGCGTCAGGCCGAGGCCGTCGTCTCGTTC
>Ga0265338_10009791_pt1 | contig 11369 bp, 12 predicted proteins | sample 42126metaG_FD_193579 | JGI IMG/M metagenome (GOLD analysis project Ga0265338, IMG submission 193579) | Rhizosphere microbial communities from Carex aquatilis grown in University of Washington, Seatle, WA, United States - 4-21-26 metaG | ecosystem: Host-associated > Plants > Roots > Rhizosphere... | reverse complement strand
AAAATGAAACCCAAAGGCCATTCCGATACCGTCGCCGCCCGGTTCGCGGCGAAGTTATTCACAACCTGCGGCGCGAGCTTTCCAAATGCTCTCTGGCAGCTCATGAATAACTTCGGATGACCTATATTGGTCGTTAGGCGGCACAGCTATGATCGTTTTCTTACGCCATCTTCTTGCAATCGCAGTTTTACCAGTCACTGTTACAGTGCTAATTCCAATCTGGATCGCTCAACAGTATGGCATTGCACTTAGAGTCGGCTCCACAGTGGGCACGGTTTTACTCCAACTGGCTGGTGGGGTTTTGCTCGGTTTTGGGCTCGTGCTTTTTGTCGCGTCACTGCGACGGTTTTTGAGCGAGGGGAAGGGGACCCTTGCGCCTTGGGACCCGCCGCGGGCATTTGTGGTTCGCGGGCCGTATCGGTTCGTGCGTAATCCGATGATTTCTGGAGTTATTTTGTTTGTATTCGGCGAGGCGTTCGTCTTGATCTCGGTTCACCATGGAGTATGGGCAGTTTGTTTCTTGATCATCAATCTTGTTTACATTCCATTCGTCGAAGAGCCGCAGTTAGAGCGCCGATTTGGCGAGTCCTATCGCGAGTATTGCCGGCACGTTCGACGATTCATTCCGCGTCTCCGGCCGTGGAGTTCCGCACCATAAAACATGTTGCCACCTGACACATCACTGGAGCCAACGCCGGTTACGCCTGGCAGTTTTCGCTACGGGTTTCCGGTTGGCGGATGTCGCTGGCGGCGTGGCTCAGTTCTTGGTCGTTAGGCTTTTGAGATCACCACTATGAACAACAAAACTCACGGTCAGTTTCAGGATGTTCTTGCCCTGGCCAAGCCGGAGCTTCGCCCTGTATGCGAGGCGCTACGCAGGCTAGTGGCCTCGTTGCACGGCGGCTTCGTCGAAGTCGTCTGGCCCAACCACGGCATCGCCAGCTATGGAGTCGGCCCCAAGAAGATGACACAGCATTATGCCTACATCGGAGTCCAGAACTCCCACATCAACCTGGGGTTCTATCACGGCGCGACGTTGCGCGATCCAGACGGTTTGCTGGAGGGATCCGGCAAGAAGCTGCGCCACGTCAAAGTGCTCGATGTGGCTGCCACCAAGACGACGGCACTTGCTGCACTGTTGCGCCAAGCCATCGCAGACCGCTCGCGTCTCGCCACCAGAGCCTAACACAACGCGAGGCCGTGTGAAAAGTGCGGCGGAGTGAGCAGAAAAAGATTTACCGGCGGTCCGAAAGTTCGAGTCGCCGGTTTTTTCTTCCCAAAGATGGGATCGGTACGGACAGCGGCTGGGGCAGATGAGGGTACCGACGAAAGGAATAAAGGGAGCTCCCCGCCCCTTTCAGGCGCTTTGAAGGTCCAGGCTGCCGACGAAGGCGTCCAGGAAGCGCACGGGGTTTTCGGCCCCGACATAATCCTCCAGCCGTTCGGGGAACATCAGGGTTTAAGACCGGTCCAGTCCACTTCGATGCTTCATGCTTGTCACTGACCAACCACCGGAGTAATTGTTCAAACGATGATTGAGTTTTCACACAGCCTCGCGCTGCAGCGAACCCGGCCATCGCGCTCCGGTTGCAATCCACACGTCCTGTGGGCCGGGTCGCTGAGCTTGGTCGTTAGGCCTCATTGGGTTCGTATCGAAAATATCAATGTCGTATGATAAGTTATCAATTATCATATTCGCTTACAGCTTGGTAGAGTAACGGGCATGAAAGCTTTAATGGTTGTCCGTGGCTCGACTTTTTACGTTAAGCAGCATTTCACACGCATCGCCATGAGCCAGCAAACCAAACGATCCGCCCAGTTCATTCCACTGATACTATTGCTCGTGACAATAGCAACCTTCGGTGGTGGGTGTGCGAGTTCCACGTTGCCGCCAGCTCTTTCCGCAACCGAGAAAGCCAGGCTTAAGACCGGTCGAATGGCGTTCACCGTAGGAGTTGAGACATACAAGTTTCCAGCTTATTCGGACGCCCTTGTTATGGCACTGCGTAACACCGGCGTCTTTGTTCGCGTGGATCACTTGGAGCGATTCAGCAGTCCTCCAGCATTGGTTGCGCGAGTGGAACGGGAAATTTATGGCAGTAGTGCGATTCCCTTATGGACTTTGCTCACGCTTGGGCTGGTTCCCACCAAGACCGAGGAGAGTTTTGGTTACGCATTCTCTTTGAGTCGTCCGGGCCTAGAGTCACGGCGAATTCCAGTCGAGTATTCTTATCGGGGTCGCACGACACTGGGATGGGAAAGTCTATTTCTCCGGTTATCGCCCAATTATTCGATTGACCCTGAGAGCAGCCAGCGGTTTCGTGGCAGGCTGGCGCTTGCTATTCTCGACCATGAGGACGAGATCGGCAAATGACACACAGAGTCCAGAATATGTGGCCTCCTATGACATGGTCACTATTTCTGTTTAAGCTCAGCTTGGTTATTACGGTGGGTGATAATGTGGTGGTGCTTTGCCACGTCGTTCCAGCTTTTCGTCGCAGTAAGAACAAGGCCTTTATTTTTATAGCGATTGCCTGAGCGCTGGGCATTATTGATACGGTTTCTGATTACGTGATCGCCCTGCAAAATCGGAATGGGGAGAGCTACACCATTTATCGCACGATTCGGCGCTTTACATATTTTACGGACACCATTTTTGGGGCCAGCGGCGGCGTGCTGCTCACCCGCTCGATTATAAATGGTTCTATATCGACAAAGCCTGATGACAAACCAAGCGTTTAGTTTCACAATTGAAGTGCGACAAATGAGTTAGTAGTAAGCCTCGTTCGGGGTCTTGAAGCCCAGTCGCAGTCGGGGGCGGTTGTTTAACTGTTCGGCAATCGCATTGAGATTCACGAGGCAGGAGAACTGCGAGCATGACGCCTCCGATGGGGGTTGATGGGTCAAGCCCTCAGGGCAGGGTTTCCCGGTTCTTCCCCCCAGCCGTCTCTCACGCCGCTGGTTGAAAACTTTGTCACCCCGTAAGGGCAGGTGAAACTTAAACTTTTGTGTTGGACAAACTTGGCGGAATTACCTTAGTTGATAATCAGCGGTTAATTCCTAAAGGAATGAACCCATGAGTTACAAGATTTCCCGCTACGGCTGGCTGCCCGATTTGCCTGACCAACGCGACCATTACTACGCCGCGCCGGTCGAATGGGCGGCGGTTTTGCCCGCCAGCACGGATTTGCGTCCCCAATGCCCGCCGGTGTATGACCAGGGCCAGCTCGGCAGTTGCACCGCCAATGCCATCGCCGGGGCGATCCAGTTTGACCGGCTGAAGCAGCGACTGGCGGAAATTTTTGTCCCGTCGCGCCTGTTCATTTATTACAACGAACGCGCCATCGAACACACGATTGACTCGGACAGCGGCGCGCAAATCCGTGACGGCATTAAAAGCGTCGCCAAACAGGGCGACTGTCCCGAACTCGAATGGCCCTACGTCATCACCAAATTCAAGACCAAACCGGCGCCGCGGTGTTACGCCGACGCGCTCAAGTACCGGGTGGTGACGTATCAACGTCTGACGCCGGTACTCAGCCAGTTGAAAGGATGTCTTGCGTCGGGCTACCCGTTCGTGTTTGGTTTCACCGTCTATGAGAGCTTTGAAAGCCCACAGGTGGCCCAGACCGGCCACGCCTCGTTGCCGGGCGCCGGCGAACGCGCCATTGGCGGCCATGCCGTCGTCGGCGTCGGCTACCAGGACGCGAAACAATGGTTCATTGTCCGCAATTCCTGGGGCAACCGGTGGGGTCTAAAGGGCTACTTCACGTTGCCTTATGCTTATTTAACCGACGAAAATTTAGCCAGTGACTTCTGGACAATCCGTGTAGTTCAGTGATAATCAAGCCAACCCGATACCAAACTATGACTCTGACAAAACGCGACCTCGTTATTCGCATCAGTAACGAAACCGGCCTCGTCCAACAGCAGGTGTTCGACGTGGTGCAGAAAACATTGGACTATATCGCCGAAGCGCTCGCCAAAGGCGATAAAGTGGAACTTCGCAACTTCGGCGTTTTTGAGGTCAAGGTCCGCAAGGCGCGCGTTGGCCGCAATCCGAATAAACCGGAGACCGACGTGCCCATTCCCGCCCGCGCCACCGTGAAGTTCAAAGCCGGCAAGGAAATGCGCGCGGATGTCTTCAAGCTGTCGCCGAAAGCGCAGGCGTCGGCCGTTTAGGGTTGAGCCATCGGGTTGGGCGCGCGTTCGTGCGCGCCGGTGGAGTTGGTGAACGGACTTTTCAAAATCCGCAAAAGTTTTGTTTAGTTTTTGCGGATTTTGTGTTTCCTTGCGGCTGAGCTATGGAACGATTGCCCGGTTTCCGCGATTTTTATCCCGAACCGTTGCCGTCCCGCGACACGGGATGGAGCTTCGATGCCCGCCAATACATTTTCAACCAATGGCGCGAAACCGCCCGGCGCTACGGTTTCCGTGAATACGACGGCCCGCCGCTTGAATCCCTCGAACTGTTTACGACCAAGAGCGGCGACGAAATCGTCGGCCAGCTTTACAACTTCACCGACAAGGGCGAACGCGCCGTGGCGCTCCGGCCGGAAATGACGCCGACGCTCGCGCGCATGGTCGCCGCGCACGAACGCAATTACAAGAAACCCATCAAATGGTTCGCCATCCCGCAATTGTTCCGTTACGAACGCCAGCAGAAGGGCCGGTTGCGCGAACATTTCCAGTTCAACGCCGACCTCATCGGCGAAACGGACCCGGCGGCGGACGCGGAATTGATCGCGCTGCTGATTGACACGCTGCGCAGCTTTGGGTTGACCGCAGAGGATTTTGTCATCCGCCTGAGCAGCCGCAACGCCTGGGCTGATTTTTACAAAAAACAAAAACACCCTGCGCCTGGAGCGCCGAGCACCGCCTCGGCCCTGACCGAAAACAGGGCGAAACAGGCCGAGACGGTGCTCGGCGTTCCGTCTGATTCGGCGAAAGAATACGAATTTTTTCAAATCATTGACAAACTCGAGCGCACGCCGCCGGAAGAGAGCGAAAAGAAACTGTCCGCGCTTGGTTTTTCACTGGCTGATGTGAACCGGTTCATAGAATCCGGCAAACCGACGGCGGAGTTGCAAAGCATCCTGGACAGTCTGTCCGCGCGCGGTTTGCGCGAGTTTGTGAAGGTGGATTACCATGTCATCCGCGGGCTGGCGTATTACACCGGCGTGGTATTCGAGGCGTTTGATGCCAAGGGCGAATTCCGCGCCATCGCCGGCGGCGGGCGCTACGACAACCTGGTCAAACTCATCAGCGGCGGGAAGGTGGATTTGCCCGCGCTCGGCTTCGGCATGGGCGACGTGGTGTTGCTGGAACTGCTCAAGGCGCGCAACTGCCTGCCCAAGTTTGATACCGTCGTGGAAGTGTTCGTTTTGATCGAAGACGAAAATCTCCGCGGACCATCGCTGAAACTTGCCCACGATTTGCGCGCCGCCGGATACGCCGTGGAATATCCGCTCACGCCCGCCAAACCGGACAAGCAATTCAAACGGGCGCAGGAATTGAAGGTGGGTTTCACCGCCCGCGTCGAAAGCGACACCTATGTGCGCATCCGGAACTTGAAGACGCGCGAAGAAATTGTCGCCGGCTTTGCCGACGTGGCGAATCATTTGGGGTGAAGGAATGCCGGGTTTGCAGAAAACCCATCCGGCTGATAGATTACATGCCATGAAGACGACCGTGCTTGAACCTGAGATTGTCACCCGCAATGGCAAGCCAGTTTCTGTAATTCTTTCGATCAAGGATTACGAGGAACTGCTGGAACGCGCCGAAGATGCAACAGACATTGCCTGGTTGAAGCGCGCCCGCCAGAAACCATTACACTATCGTCCGCTCGAAGACTATCTGGCCGAACGTGGCCGCAGTTGACCATGTATCGGGTTCTCCTTGAACGCAACGCCGAAAGGGATCTCAAACGACTTTCATCCGAGACTCATGGCCGGGTCATCACGGCGATTCAGGCGCTGGGCAATAATCCGCGCCCAGTTGCTGTCGCAAGTTAGCGGGCAGCAAGAACGACTGGCGCATTCGCGTGGGCGATTACCGCGTAATTTACGAAATTGCCGACGCCATTCGGATTGTGCGCGTCAATCGTGTCCGGCACCGCCGCGAAGTTTATCGCTGAAGAAAATAATCGGCGGCGGCGCCGACAAGGTAGCGAATCACCCAGGGCAATCGTTACCTTCAGGCCCGGTTGGCATTTGACCCAAAAAACACGTTTCTTCGCGGATTTAAGGAGGTTGGGCGGCATTATTTTTGCTTTCAATCACCCAACAACAAGGATGCAATAATGATATTGGAAGACGATTTTTTCCCCGAGCCGAAGGAGTGTCCTTTAAAAGTCACCGTTGCGGAGATTTGCGAACGATTCGTGGCGGCGGGTTTGCCCTGCCGGGCCGAGCATCAGGGGGACGAGGTGCGGATTATTTTCCAGGGCCGCAAGTGCAATCTGCTTTTCACCGTGAACCCGTCCGGGTTTCCCCTGACGGCCACCATGCCGGATGAAAGTGATTATGACGCGGACTTTGCGTGTGTCATTTTCGAAGTTTTCGACAGCCTCGGATGGAGTTACGCGCCCAGCCAGGTTTGATCGGGTGTGGCGCGGATGGTGAGCCCGCCAAATTGGAGTACATCCTCGTCATGACCTGTGGCATCATCAAACGCCGACAGGTGACTCACATGATTGATTCGACAAGACGATTTTCCAGCCGGGTGGAAAATTACATCAAATACCGGCCCGGCTATCCTTCGGCCATACTCGGTTTGCTCAAGGAAAAATGCGGGCTGACCGGCAGGTCGATGGTGGCGGACATCGGTTCGGGCACGGGCATTCTGACGGAATTATTTTTGGGGAACGGCAACCCGGTTTTTGGCGTGGAACCCAACCGCGAAATGCGCGAGGCCGCCGAACGGCTGCTGGGCAAATATCCGAACTTCACGAGCCTTTCCGGAACGGCGGAATCCACGACGCTGAAGAATCAAAGCGTGGACTTCATCACGGCCAGCCAGGCCTTCCACTGGTTTGACCGCGAGCCGACGCGCCGGGAGTTTCTTCGCGTTCTCAAACCCGGCGGCTGGGTGGTGTTGATTTGGAACGAGCGGGAACAGACCACCCCGTTTGCCAAAGCTTACGAACTTTTGCTCAGAACCTATGGAACTGATTACGAGGAAGTGAATCACAAACATGCCGATGCCAAAGTGATTGGCCCGTTCTTTGGAGCGAACGATTATAAATTGGCCGGCTTCCCGAACCAACAGATTTTCGATTGGGAAGGATTGAAGGGGCGGCTCCTGTCTTCGTCCTACGCGCCGGAGCCGGGGCATTCCAAACATGCTCCGATGCTGGAAGCGTTGAGCGCGCTCTTTTCCGCGCATCAGACGGATGGAAAAGTCACCTTCGAATACGACACTTGCGTTTATTACGGTCAACTGTCGGCCTGAGCATCAAGCCGGGCGGCGGGACTGAAGCGTTTCAGCCCGGTTTTTCCGGTTTCACCACCGCGACGACCAGCGCATCCGGCCTGAGATATTTTTGTGCGACGGCCTTGATTTGTTCGAGTGTGACGGCTTCGTATTTGGCGTCGTCCAGTTCCGCGTGCTGGTAACCGAGGCCGTAAAGTTCGTCGAGGGCGGTCATGGAGGCCAGATGACCGAGTTCCTGCCGGGCGATTTTCTTCTGGCCGATGATTTTGGCCTTGGCGCGTTTGAGTTCCTCGGCGGTCAAACCCTCGGTGCGCAGCAGTTCGGCCTCCCGGAGCAATTCCTTTTCGACCTGTTCAACCTTGGAGGGTTCGGTGCCGGTGTAAAACGCGAAATAACCGGGTTCGAGTCCGGCCAGGTTCTGCGCGCCGACGTAGTACGCCAGGCCAAGCTCCTCGCGGATGCGCAGGAACAGCCGCGAGCCGAGGTCGCTGCACGATTCCTGAATCAACTCCAGCGCGTAGCGGCTGTCGTCGAACATGGTCGTGCCGGGAAATCCGATGACCAGCACGGCCTGTTTTTTGTTGCGAAATTCTTCCAGCCGCTTGACCTCCTGAGTTTCCGGCTTCCGACTTCCGGCTTCCGGCTTCCGGCCTGGTTTCCAGTTCGCAAAAGCCTTTTCGACGGCGGCTTTGACTTCGTCCGTTTTCACGTCACCGTAAATGGCGAGCACACAGTTGCCCGGTGTGACGAGTCGTTCGTGAAAAGATTTCAGATGGTCGGCCTGGAGCGCCCGGACCGCCGCCTCCGTGCCGAGCGAGTCGAGCCCATAACCGCCGACGCCGAACAATCCGCGGCGCATGGCCAGGCTCGCGCTCTTGAGCAAATCGTCCTTTTGCGCATAGATGCCGGCGATTTGCACGTCGCGTTCGCGCTGCAGTTCGTTGACGGGGAAAATCGGGTTCAGCAGGACATCGGCGACGAGTTCGAGGCCGGTTTTAAAATCACTGCTCATCACTTCCGCGTTGACGCCGAAACTGTTGTTCCCACCGTAGCTGTCAATGCCGCCGCCCACGGATTCAATTTCTGTGGCGATCTGCATGGCCGTGCGGCGTCGGGTGCCCTTCAACAGCGTTTTGGCCAATAGCAGGGTGATGCCGTTGTTTTCGGCGGTCTCGGCAAGCACGCCGCCTTTGAGCACGGCCCGGAATTCAACGAAGGGCAGGCGATGATCCTCTTTCACCAGCAGACGCAGGCCATTCGCCAGTTCGATTTTTTGTATCAGCTGGTCAGCCTGCGTTTCAGTTTCGGTCCTGGCTTTCGGCGCGTTACCTTCGGGCAGCAGCGCATAAAGCGTGCGGTTTTCCGGCGTGAGATATTCGCTCGCCACCCGCTGGACGTCCGACGGCGTGACCAGTTTGACGGCGGCGAGTTGACGCTCGGAAAAAGCGAGGTCGCTGGCCACGATCCAGTTCCCGCCGAGATCGCCGGCCTGGCCATCCATCGTCTTGCGCGTGGCCAGCGTGGCGGAAATGAATTGTTTGACCGCTTTTTCCAGTTCGCCGGGGGACACCAGCCCGCTTTTCAATTTTTCGATTTCGGCCAGCATCGCGCCGCGTGCGTCGGAAAATTTGTCCGCGTCGGCGATGGCGCTCATGCCGAACAGGCCGGCGCTGCCGGGACTGTATGTCCACGCGTCCACGTGGTGCACCACGCCCTGCCGTTCGCGCACTTCCTGATAAAGCCGCGAGCTGCGTCCATGACCGAGCAGCACGGCCAGCACGTCCAGCGCCGGCACGTCGGGATGACGGATTTCCGGAATGTGCCACGCGAAATGAAAATGACCGAGTTCAATGGGCGCTTCTTCGACGATTTCGCGCGGCGCGGTCTGTTTCGGTTCCTCGGGTAAAACGATGGGCGGCATCGCCCGCGCCCGGGATTTTTCGTAGGCGGCGCGGATTTGCGCGACCACGTCTTCGTTTTTCACGTCGCCCACGACGACGTAGAAGACATTATTCGGCGCGTATTTTTCACGATAGTAACCGCGGATATCGTCCGGTTTCAGTTCGTTGAAGATGTCAGGATAGCCGATGACGGTGAAGCGATACGGACTGCGCGTGTAGGCGGTTTCGAACAGGCGGCGGCCGGCGCGGCGCCCGGGATCGTCCACGTTCATGTCCATTTCACGGCGAATGACATCCTGTTCCTTGGCGAGTTCGTCGGGCGGCAGCGTCGCGTTTTGCATGATATCGCAAAGGATGTCGATGGCGACGCGCGTGCCGGTGTTCGGCACGTCAATGTGATACACCGTGCGGTCGAAGCTGGTGTAGGCGTTCATGTAACCGCCGGCCTCCTGCACTTCCTGGTCAATCCGGCTGCCGGGGCGCGCAGTGGTGCCTTTGAACAGCATGTGCTCGAGCATGTGCGACAGGCCGGCGCCGAGCCAGCGGTCTTCGTGAATGCTGCCCGCCATGCACCACGCCTGGGCCGATACCACGGGCGCGCTGCGGTCTTCGCGCACAATGATGGTCAGGCCGTTGTCGAGCGTGGTCAGAGTGACGCCGGCGGGCGGCGATGGGGTTTGCATCGCCTGAATTCGAGCCGAAAAAGCGGTGTCACTCATACAAAAGTTGGATGGGAAAGATATGAAGAATTGGTCCCGGGGCAAACCAATTTGGTGCGGCCAACAATGATGGCTGCGTTAAATCCCGGAAAATTATTGTGGTGAGGCGGGGAAAGAACGGTTTACCGACGACGGTCTCAGTTGGTAACCGGCTTCGTTTCCGGATTCGATTTGCCCTGCGGCCAGAACGGTTTGCGGAAAATCTCCGTGAAATCGTAGCCATTTTGAAAATCGTCGCGCGTGTCATTGTCGGTTTTGGCAAGCAGGCCAATTTCCACCATGTTGAATACGATGTCCCCGAAGTCGCGGCAATTGCGCACGCCCCATTCCTCGAACACGGTCACGACCATCGGGCCGAATTGCTGCAGCGCAAACTGCCGGATGCCGTCAAGCAGTTCCTGGCCGCTGACGTGACGGATTTGGCCGTGGGTTTCCTTGCCAATATGTTTCTGCGTGTAGTCAAGCGCCTCGCGCACAAAGGCGTAGGCGTCGCGCGAAAAGCGCGGGTCCCGGGTGAGAATCAATTCCACCGCTTCGTCAAAGTTGATTTCTTGCATTTTAAGGCCTGACCTGCTGAGTTACTGTTGGCGCCGGCGGGCCTTCTCCCGCCTTTGCGGGATTGGTCCCCGCAGGATGGGCGGCACAATACGTTTGGACGGCCCAGCCGGTCAGTAACAATCCCAAAACGACACAAAGAACCAATTGTTCCTGCTTCGTCAAGCGATTCACTTGAATAATATAGCGTAAATAAGGTGAACGGCAACAATACCATTTACGATTTATGATGTACGATTTAAGATTGAGAAAACGTCGCTCGACGCACAAATCATAAATCGAAAATCGTAAATCATAAATTCCCATGGCTGCCATTGGCCGATTTCAGAAGGGTGCCGAGATTTTTTACGCCAAAGTTGTGGACGGCGAATTGTTCCGGCTGCGCGGCGACGTTTTTGGCTCGCCTTCCTTTGACCGCAAACCGACCGGCCGGAAGGGCGTCAAGACGCTGGTTCCGGTGGTGCCGTCCAAAATCATCGCCGTCGGGCTTAATTACATCGAGCACGCGCGCGAAACGGGCAAGCCGCTGCCGCGCCAGCCGTTGTTCTGGCTCAAAGCCACCACGTCGTTGATTCCGGACGGCGGGAAGATTGAAATTCCCTTCCCGCATCATCGCACGGATTACGAGGCGGAACTGGCGATTGTCATCGGGCGCAAAATCCGCAACGTGACAGCCACGTCGGCGTCGCGCTACATTTTTGGCTACACCACGGCGCAGGACATCAGCGACCGCACGATTCAAAATGCCGAGAGCCAGTGG
>Ga0265338_10009789_pt1 | contig 11373 bp, 9 predicted proteins | sample 42126metaG_FD_193579 | JGI IMG/M metagenome (GOLD analysis project Ga0265338, IMG submission 193579) | Rhizosphere microbial communities from Carex aquatilis grown in University of Washington, Seatle, WA, United States - 4-21-26 metaG | ecosystem: Host-associated > Plants > Roots > Rhizosphere >... | reverse complement strand
AACTAGAGTCGGAGCTGGAAACGAGCAGCTTATGAATAAGAACAAGCGACGCCCTAGTCTGATCAACGAACCGGTGCTCGAATGGTTTAGGGAGGCGTTGTTGGTAATCAACAAGATCGAAATAAATCCGATGGGAGTTTTCCGGCAAAGGATCGGCGACCGGCCGTCGTTGAATCACGCTTAATCAGCGTGACGCACATTTGACACACGATCCCAAAACAAAAAGGAATACCATGAGAAAGTTAGCTCACATATTGGTTCTGGGAGTCTTTGCCGCAGCTTGCTGGTTGCTCTGGTGTATCCTCCACCTCCCATCTCTGGTTGCGCCCGGCCAGTCACTGCCAGCTTTCACCATACTTTGCGTCGGGCTTCGGCCTGTGATGATTGTTTTGCCGATTCTCGCGGCGATATATTGCGTTTGGATTTTGTTCCGCAAAACCGAGCCTTTGCCTTCATGGATGAGTTTTTTTGCCACGACCATGAGCGTTTTGGTGTTAGTGACGCTGCCAACGTTGATTGCTACTTACTTGCCGCTGGCTAACGCAGTCAATCATTTGGCGAACAAGTGACACGGCTGTCTAACTTTTCCGTGGACCCGAAAGGCGCAGCCTATGGCGTTTCCATGGTTTGGGGTTGGTTGGCTTTGGGCTTCGTCGGGAATTCCGGCCCTGGGCCCCAACTGAAGTCCTGAAAGAACGACGAGAAAATAGCCCTAGGTAAGAGACAAAAAATGATCTGCTCTCTTTTCCCAATCTGGTTTAGCGCGCGCCAGGCGCGCCAAACCAGATTGGGAAAAGAGAGCCTGGGGGTTTGGTAGCATTTACCCCGGGCTGCCGCCTTTTGGCGCCTTGCCCGCTATTATCCTGCCGCCCTTCGCAGCTCCGCAGGCCCACATGAATTGGCGGGCGACCTGGGAGACACCACCTCTAGTAGGGTTTTCCGACGCAGAAAGCGGGGTTACACCGAGTTGTTGCAGGACTCCCGTCGTTTAGGTTGCACCGACACGGAAATATTGAATTGGCAAACAAAATTGAATTAAGGAAATCAACTATGAAAAAATCTATCCTGATTTTTTGCGCCGCACTGGCTCTAGGTCTAGTCGGTTGCAGTCAAAACGACGGTGGGACCGGCAGTTCCAGCGATCAGACCGGAACCAGTAGTGGCTCCAGCAGCAGCGCTACCAGCACCAACCAGGGAAGCGCAACTTCCCCGGGCGGCACCCTGTCGACCAACAGCTCGAGTTCGGCTACCACAGACACCAACTCATCCTCAAGCAAGCCCTGATTTCGCTGAAGCAGGCCAAGGAGTCCGTCTGGATGTTAAACCATCCAGGCGGAGGGGGCTTTAAAGTGCCTTGTCCGCCGAACCGGCACTGGCACTCTGAATCTCGGCCGCGCGATAAGCGTGCCCGCTGCTGAGCGTAATTGCTTTATCCTGGCTAGTCCGAAACTTCACCGGAATGCTCACTCGCGTGCAACCATCTTTGGTTTTAAACACGCAAAAATGCAGATGCGGTCCGCTGGAAAATCCCGTGTTGCCCGAGTGCGCAATCACATCTCCCGGGGAAACGATTTGGCCCGCTTTCACCAGGCAGCCCCCTTTTTGCAAATGACAGTAGTGCCCCAGGGTTCCGTCTTCATGCCGGATCAGCACGTAATTATTGTCGCGGTCGTATTCCAGGCTTGCTCCGCCTCTGTCTGAGTCATCTTTGACACGCACAACGACGCCCCCGCGCGCCGCATGCACCAGCGTTCCTTCCGGCATGTCCCAATCAATGGCATACTGATTGGATCCCTTGTGGCTGAACTTCCCGTTATACCCTTGCGTCACTTTAAACTTGTTTCCGGGCGCGTAAGGCAACTGATAAATGTAGGAGTCGTCATGCTGCGCGCAGCTGCTGCCTAATTTATAATAATTGGTGTAGGTGTACTCCCATTTGCTGTCCGGCTTGACCGGCGAAATCTCGAACGCTTCGGTTTTCTTCCGCGGAGGAAAGGTAGCCGTATAAGGGAATCGAGTGTCGCCTTTCAGGTTTACCAGCCCCATGTCAAACGTCATCGTGACTTCGCAGTACTCGTCGTTTGCCACATAAAAGCGGGTCGCTCCTCCATCGCGTTCGATGGTGACCTTCACCGCTGTTGCCGCCGGGTTCGCTTCGCTGATTCGCCCGGCTGGCTCGGCAACCGGAGCAGGCGTTGCGCCGCAAACCCTCAAGGCCCAAGCCAAACAGAACGCGGCTATTAGCCTCAGGGAGTAATTGTTTCGAAAGGTTCGTTTTAAGGTGGTCATCGTATCTAGATCAGCTTGGTGAGAACGGTTTGAAATCAGGAGGCGGCCACAGTTAACCGGCGGTCCGCGCTCAGCACGCGTTGAAGAAGGTTTGTTCGAGGCAACGGGACGCCAAAGTCCGGGAATCCATCGCTCGTCCAACCGAATCGCTTGGCGTGTACGTCGCGGTCTTCCCAGCCCGGCTTTGGGCTGGATTTCGAGTGATACACAATCCAGTCCTCCGTTTGGCACAGCGATTTTACAAAAGAGCAGTGGCCCACTCCCCAGACTTGCTCCGTCTTCTTAAAAACCGGGCCGTGCTTTACCCACGCGCCGGGGTCCAGGACCTTGTGGGTCTTATTGTGCAACAGCCCAAGGCAGTATTCGGCCGTCCAGCTTGCGCTGGCAGAATAGACGATGAAAATGTCGCCGTTTCGCTTGAGCACCTGGGGCCCTTCGCAAATCGGCATGGCTGCTCTCTCCCACGGCTCATCCGGGGTCGCAATCAGCACCCGTCCCCCGCCGATCGTCACCGGATTCTTCATGGGTGCTACATAAAGGTTTTGCTGACCGTTCCGCCGGCCCGCCCAGCCTGACCAAAAAAAGTATTTTCGCCCGTCATCCAGCGTCAGCACCGTGCCATCCTTCGCCCAACCGCCCGTTTCCAGTTGCCCGCGGCAATGATACTTCCCTCGTGGGTCGGAGCCCTCGGATTCGAGCACCCACATTCGGTGGTTCTCCTTGCGCCCGTTATCGGCTGCATAATAGATGAACCATTTGCCGTCGATTAAATGCAGTTCCGGAGCCCAGATGTGCTCGCTGTTGTTCCCGATCACCGGCGCCGTCCAAACGCACACCCCGGAGTCCGCCGCAATCCCCGCCATGGTTCGAGAGCGCCGAATGAAGACCCGGCGGTCGTCCCGGCTCTCGGAGTAGTAATAATATCCTCCATGGAAAATCATCCATGGATCTGCGGAGTGAGGCCGCTGGATAGGATTAATATCGTTGTGCGCTTGCACGGTTTCTGTTCCGAAACGACCTCCACCAAACCGGTGGCCGCTTCACGCACAACAGTCTTCGCTAACCTGTTAAAATCGCCTATCCTCCCGGGTCCGATTGTTTTGTCCTTGTTTGTCTGACACACGAATCGGGGTTTGCACCCAGAGCCTCGGCCCCCTACTCTGGGAGCCGCAGATGCCAATCACGGTATCCATCGTTGAAGATAACGATCAACTGCGCGGGACCCTGGCCCGCGTCATCAGCCGCGCGGAAGGTTTTCGCTGCCTGAGCCAATACCCCGATGCTGAATCGGCCTTGGAAGGGTTTCCCAAGGATCCTCCCGAGGTCGTGCTCATGGATATCAACCTCCCGGGTATGAACGGCGTCGAATGCGTCCGCCGCCTTAGAACGCTTATCCCCAAGACCCAGGTCGTCATGCTCACCGTCTATGAAGATACCGAGAATATCTTCAACGCCTTGGCCGCCGGTGCCGCCGGTTATTTGCTCAAACGCACCACAAGCTCTGAGTTGGTCGAGGCCATCCATGAGGTTCATCGTGGCGGCTCTCCCATGACCACCCATATTGCTCGCAAAGTCACTCAGTCCTTCCAACGCGCTGGCCCTTCTTCACAACCGACCGAGAATCTTTCCGAGCGCGAGCAAGAGGTCCTGGATTGCCTCAGCCAGGGCTTTCTTTACAAGGAAATCGCCGAGAAGCTCGGCATCAGCTACGAAACTGTCCACACCTATATCCGCCGGATTTATGAGAAACTGCAGGTCCGCACCCGGACGGAAGCCGTCGCTAAATTCCTGAAGCGCTGATCCGAAGCTGGCCGCTATGTACAAAATCATTGGAGCCGACGGGAAGGAATACGGTCCGATCACCCTTGCCCAGCTTCGTGACTGGTTCGCCCAGGGACGTGTCAACGCTCAGACTAAAGTTAAACCTGACGAAAGCGACGAATGGAAAACGGCAGCCGATCTGCCTGAGCTGGCTTCTTTGCTGAAACCCCCGCCCATCCCACGGGCGGGTCAAGGCCCGCCGCCCATTCTCTCTCCTCTCAAACCTCCGGCTCTGGACAATGGCCTCGCCATTTTGAGTTTCGTTCTCGGATTATGCTCCTTCGTGGTTTGCCTCAGTGTCCTCACGGGCATTCCTGCCATTGTTTGTGGTCATATCGCGCGCCGGCGCGCCACTCGCTTCCCTGCGCGGTACGCTGGCGCCGGTCTGGCCATGGCCGGCCTGGTGCTGGGCTACCTTAGCATTGTTGTCTTCCTGATAGTCACCGCCATGGTTCTGCCCGAGTTGGCGAAAGCTAAAAGACACACAGTCACCCAAAAAACTGGCTGTGAGTACAATATGCGACAAGTCGGTTTGGCGTTCAAAATCTGGGCCCTCGATCACAACGACCAATTCCCATTTAATGTCAGCACCAATTCCGGCGGAACACTCGAGCTCTGCTCACCGGGACCTGACGGTTTTGAAAAGAATCCCGTCCCGCATTTTCAGATCATTTCCGAGGAGCTCTCCACTCCCAGCTACCTGGCTTGTCCAAACGATAAAACCAAACACGCCGCGTCGAATTTCGAATCGCTTCAGCTCGCCAACGTGACCTACCTCCTGCGAACCGGCACGAACGTCAATGCGCAGAACCCGCAACAGGTCCTCGCCGTGTGCCCCATCCATGGAAACGAACTGTACTGTGACGGCAATGTCCGCAAAGCCGCCCGATAAGGTAGGGACATCGCGCTGCGATGTCACCGCCCGCGTCCAGCGGGCGGAACGAAAAGCCTGCGAGCCGCGCATTGCTGCCCCCATTCGTAGCGGCGTCTCGGCAGAGCGCCGCCGATCTTCCTACGACGCGCGCGGCGCTCTGCTGAGACTTGCCATTACCCTACTGCTCTGAACTCTCTCATGCGTGCATGCAGTGACCATCCCGCCTCCTGAACCCGCGAGGGTTCACCGATGGTAGCCGGAGGTTGAGCGCGCCGCGCGAAACCTCCGGTCACCGCACCAGAGGATCGATGCACCCCGGAGGGCGTGCCAGAGGGAATTTTACGGCGACCATTTAGTGGTGTCTCTCACGGAAAAAAAGGCTAAGAGATTACGATTACGAGCACGATTAAGAGAAAACCTCGACTTCCCTCTTAATCCTAATCCCAATCGTAATCGTAATCGTAATCTCTTTTTGGCATCCGGTAATTCTCCGGCGCCGCCGCCGCTACCCCGAGCCCTGCGGTGAATACATTGACTTTCCCCGCGATTGGATTGAAGTATATCCCGTAAGCCCGCTTGGTTTGTGCCTGACGCGGCGTTGTAAATGGCAGGCGGGCAATTAATTGGATAACTATTTTGCTCTGTTCTGATGGCGTCCTTTGGCTCCTTCGAAATTGAACGGGAGGTTTATTCCGACCCCAATTATACGGTATATAGCGCCCGCAAGCAGGGCGATCCCGGCTCCGAGTACGCCATTAAGGTTTTCCGCTTCCCTGCCAGCCAACTCGAAGCACAATTGGCTGGTCCGCCTGTGAGCCGGGCAGAACTCGAGCAAGCCACCTTGAGCAGCCTGGACGTTCAAGAGCGTGCCGCTGCCGCTTCGTCCTTCATCGCGCCGATCTTCGAGAAGGGTAAAAATGAGCGGGGCATCTGGTACGCCACCCGTTTTTACCCACGCTCGGTCAACAAGATGATGAGCGGCAAGGTCGCCTTGCCTCGAGCCTCGTTGGAACACATCATCCGCTCGATTGCCCAGGGAGCTCTCGACCTCAAACGCACCTGTGGCCGATCTCACGGCGACATTCGCCCCTCAAACATCCAGGTCAGCAAAAGCGAGAAGCTAACCGACGCCCAAGTCCTCCTCTCCGATCCTTTGCCCGGCGGCAACGAGGAAGCTCAGCGATTCGAAACCAGCGATCTCCGCGCTGTCGGCCTGATTCTTCTTCAACTTGTCCTCCAGCGCTCCCTCACCGGCGATGACGCTGCCTTGATGGTGCCCATTGGACCTTCCCCCCAGTGGATGCGGATCTTTGGCAGCGCTGCCAGCGACTGGCTCGCCCTCTGCAACCGGCTGCTCGATCCAAAACTATCACCTGACCATTTCAAACTCGACGACCTCGTGGCTCGGTTGGATGAACTCAAGCCAAAACGTGGCGTTTCGCCGCGCCTGGTCGTGACTTGCGCCGTCGTATTGCTCATCGCCCTTGCGCTAGGCATTTGGGTCTTGCGGCCGTCTCCTGGCCAGGTCGAGGTCACCAGCGATCCAACCGGTGCCACCATTCTGAGCGACCAGTCGAAACCCCTCGGGGTGACACCGATTCTCCTGACCTTGCGTCCAGGCGCCCACGTGCTCGAGGCGCGCCATGACCAGCTTGGGTTATCGGCGGAGGCAACCAATTGCGTGGTCCAGAGCGCCAAGTCGGCTCAGGTTCACTTTAAGTTCATGTATGGCGCCGTTGCGCTCAAAAGCGATCCGCCAGGTGCCACCGTCCTGAGAGACGGGGTCGAACTCGGCAAGATCCCCACCAATGGCGAGTCGTTCATTCTCCCCTCAGTCGTTCCCGGAGTTGTCAGATATCAACTTAAGCTCGACCAATATGAACCAGCCATCGTCTTCGGATGGGTCAGCAACCTGCAGAAGCTTGAGTTGACCGGCACACTGCACCAGGAACAGCCAGAAAAGCGCATAACACTCATTAGCGAGGCCAAGACCGTCACCCAACCCGCTCTCCCTCCCAGCAATGGCGGGCTGGAATTGCAAACGGAGCCTGTCCCGGCCTCCATTATCGATGCGGAGGCCCGCAATTTAGGACGCGCTTCCGCTGATTCTCCACTCAGCCTGACGCTGCCGCCCGGGTCATATTCCTTCGCTGCCCATGCTGATGGCTTTGAGGATGTCTCTGCGATCCTCACGGTAGAGTCCCTGCAAACAAACCGGCACACTTTCATCTTCGACTATGCCATGGTCGATTGGAAATCTGAGCCTGTCCCTGCCTCCGTGACCTTGGGAACCCAAACTCGCGTTACCCCGGCAAATTTCTTTCAGAAACCTGGAGTCCCCGCAATCTATGCCATTGCGGCGACCGGCTATCAGTCGCTCACCAACGAAGTCACCCTCAAAAGTGGAGAACGCAAAACCATGCTCGCGCGTCTAATCCCAGAGGCCGTGAGTGTGGAATTGGTGAGCGATCCTCCTGGAGCCCGGTTTTTCGCCGAGAACGGCTCAGCACTGCTCCCCAGTGACACAGACCCAAAACTCTTTTACCTGGCTTCGGGCACGACCAATCTCGTGGCGCGTCACCCTGCGCTGGGGACAATCACAAATCATTTCGACCTGAAGCCTGGTCAAAACGGTGCGAAAGGGCAGTTCAAGTTTGATTACGGCACGCTGGTTTTAACTAACCTGCCCCCCGAGCTTGCAGTCTATGAAGGTGACCTGAAAATCGGCTCGGCGGCGGATAAGTGGGTCTATCAAAAACCCGGGGCTCACCTCTACGCCTTGCGCGGCCAGTCAAGTTCTGAAACCGTCCAAACGAATATCGATACCGGCCTGAACTACCTCCTGGTTGTCACCTCCGGGAAATCCTGGAAAAACAGCATCGGTATGTGGTTTGCCTGGGTGCCCGACCTGCCCGGGGGCGGAGTGTGGCCCGGCCAAAACGGTCCCGGCGGATGGGTTGCGCTTACCGAGGTGACTCAGGGACAGTACAAAAAGATGGACGGCAGCAATCCCAGCGTGTTTCACGACGGCGGCGATAATTATCCCGTGGAGAATCTTACTTACGAGCAGGCTGTCAGCTTTTGCCGTTGGCTTTCTTCCGCGGATTCGGCCCAGCGTTTGACGTGGCAATACAACCTGCCAACCGACGAGCAATTTTCAGCCTTTGCTGCCGACGCTGATCGGCTCGCCAGGGTCACCAATGAAGGCCGCATGAGCACCACTTCCGACGACTTGTTTCCCGGCCAGCGCATACCCAAAATCCCCGCTGCGGCGAACCTTGGCAATGCTGCGAGGACACATCCTGAGCCCGTGGCCGGCACCAAGCAACCAAACCGATTCGGACTATACGACGTCGTGGGAAATGTTTGGGAATGGCTCGCACGTTCGGGTGGAAAAGACAATTTTTACGCTGGCGGCAGCTACCTCAACTTCAGCCCCCGCATCGTCGCGGCAAAAGCAAGGGAACACGCCCAGGAAAAAGGTCCCGCTATCGGCTTTCGCGTGGTCTTAGTCCCCTCCCAATGACCAATTTTCAATTTTCAATCCTCAATTTTCAATCCCAGCATAAACGGCATTGAGCATTGAAAATTGAAATCGGTCATTGGTGATTGTTGGGCGCGGCGTGTGCTTCGCGAGGTCCGCAACCTGCAACCCGCAACCTGCAACCTGCAACCTGCACGCTGCTTAGCTCTTCCTCCAGTCCAGCACCTTCAATTGCACCGTTCTCCGCCCATTGTATTCGTTCAACTGTGGCGTGAACGCCAGATCGTACCGTCCCACCGGCAGCGATTCCTCTCCCGCTCCCCACCACACCGCTTCATGGGTGACCAACCCATCCGTAACCCACATCTTGACGTGTTGCTTCTCGGCGCCAACTCGTTGCAGCGGCCGTTGATGACTTACGTTCCTCGCGTAGAATTGAACGGGCGGATTCCCTTGTCCGTTTGGCCGCAGCCGGCGCAGTTCCGCCAGGCATTCAAACGTCACTTCTTCGAGGCCGACTTCGGCATCCAGCCTTAAGTGCGGCTGCAACTGCTCAACTTTCAAACTCCGGCGCGCGATTTCGTTCAGTCGCGCTCGCAAGCTGTCCACGTTCTTTGGCTGGATCGACAACCCCGCCGCCATCGCATGTCCGCCGTGTCGCACCAGCAAGTCCCCGCATTCCGACAGCGCCGCTGCCAAATCGAACCCGGTTATGCTCCGGCCCGACCCGCGCCATTCTTCTCCCTCACCCCCCACGATGATGGTCGGTCGGTAGAACTGCCGCAGCACGCGAGACGCAACGATTCCCACCACCCCGACATGCCATTCCAACTGCCCTTCGACAATGATCAGGTCCTCTTCCGGCTTGAACTTCGCTTTCACCCGGCCAATCGCTTCCTCAGCCATACCGCGTTCGATGTTCCGCCGTTCGCGATTCTGTCCTTCGAGCTTTTCAGCTTGCACGGTGGCTTCGGCGAGATCCCTCGACAACAACAGCCGCAATGCATCCTCTGCCGTCTCGAGTCGTCCGGCGGCGTTGAGGCGTGGCGCTAATTGGAAACTCACTTCGTGGACCCCGAGTGGCCCATTCGATTGAGCAACCTTTTTCAACGCCACCAGGCCGGGCCGCTCCGTGCGATTCAACCGGTCCAACCCCGCGGCCACCAGGATTCGGTTCTCGCCGGTGAGCGGCACCAGGTCGGCAATCGTGCCCAACGCAACCAGATCCAACAGGGGCCTTGGATCATATTCCGCCGCTCCAGCCAAGTTGGTCTCGCGCCCGTGTTTAAGCAACGCATGAGCCAGTTTGAATGCCAGGCCGACCGAACAGAGCTCCTGAAAGTTTCCGTGGGAGGAGTCGGCACTTTCATCATGGATTTCCTTGCTGCCGTCTCCGTTGATGAGTATCGGCCCGGCGCCATTTGGGCTGATAATCTGAGGATTCACCAACGCCACCGCCGGCGGCAGTGGCTGGCAGACCTGGTGATGATCGACCACAATCACATCCACGCCCCGTTGTTGCAGCGTTCGGATGCATTCCACGGCCGTTGAACCGCAATCCACCGCGACCAACAATTTCGCCTGCACCTTCCTTAGGCAGCGTTCAACCGACTCGATCGTCAACCCGTACCCTTCATCCAAGCGGTGCGGCAAATGGTAATCGACCATCCATCCCAGGCCTCGAAGAAACTCCAGCAGCAGTGCCGTCGAAGTTACTCCGTCGACGTCGTAATCACCGAAAATCACCACGTGCTCACCACGCTCGCGCGCCTGGTACAAGCGCTGCACCGCCAGGGACATATTGGGAAGCGAGAACGGATCCGCCAGGTGCTTTAGCCGCGGTTCGAGAAAGCCGGTGATGATTTGCGGTTCATCAAGTTCCCGGTTTAACAGGCACTGCGCCAGCAATGGCGATATCTTCAATACGTTCGCCAATTGGCCCGCCAGCAACGGCTGCGCGGCCGCGGCCGCCCATCTGAATTTCATGCCGGAATGATTTGGTGCTAAAACCCCGCCTCAGTCAAGTTCCCCCGGCGGTCTTAGCCTTCTGGCTTTCAAGGAATCAATCTTCAACGCTTCGGACAGATTTTTTCCAACCACCTGGATTGGTTCCGAATTTCGGTGCTGGCGGCTCGCTATCGACTATTGGCTCATTCGACAATGGCCCAACGCTTCGGCGCTTGTCATTACCCACATCTTCTGGAGGTTGGGATAAGTTTGGGTTGCAATCACATGACCCCAAACCCCGTAGGGGCGGCCTGTTTATAGTACGCCAACCCCAGTACTCTTCTTTTGTCTTTCAGCGGCGCGGCGCGCGGTGCGGTGGGAATTATGTTTGAGCGATTCGCCGCGCCGCTGAAAGACAAAAGAAGATCCTAAGGCGTCCACAACTATAAACAGGCCCCTAGCGGGGCTAAGCGCAGTTCCTACGGCAATTGGCTAAGTCGATTAGGAATCTCTCGAGTTTCTTCTCATTGGAAAGGCCCGGAGGCATTTTCGGCAAGACCCTCATGTAGCGACGAACCCACTGAATATACAGGGCTTTAGGTTGTCGCCTGAGGACTTGTCGCTTCGGACAGTTGCTTGGTCGGCATTCATAATTTTCATGACTAGTCTAGGCCAGGCACTTGGACAAAGACTGTCCAAGTGCAAACCAATAATGACAACCAATTTTGGGGTTGCGATATGCGGACTGGAGAATTAGGTTAAATCAGATTGAGGCTGATAATGAACAGCTTAGAAAAAAAGGGCGGCAAAAACCCCGGCGGCGTTACACAACTGCAGTGCCATAAACACAGTTCCTTAGACGCGGTTCACATCAAATTAGCTTTTCTTCTTGACAAAAATGAAGCCGCTGGACATCGCTATTAGGCCAACGCCGGTAGGCTTCGGCGGATAACGCCGA
>Ga0265338_10009788_pt1 | contig 11373 bp, 9 predicted proteins | sample 42126metaG_FD_193579 | JGI IMG/M metagenome (GOLD analysis project Ga0265338, IMG submission 193579) | Rhizosphere microbial communities from Carex aquatilis grown in University of Washington, Seatle, WA, United States - 4-21-26 metaG | ecosystem: Host-associated > Plants > Roots > Rhizosphere >... | reverse complement strand
GCGCGACCGTGCTCGCGGGCGACGCGGTCTCGCTGGCCGGCCGGCATGCTCCCCCGGCGCCGTGGCGGCTCGTCATCGTCGACCCTCCTTATCGGTCCGATCTCGCAGTCCGCGCGGTGTCCGCCTTGCCGGCGGCGCAGCTCGCCCCCGGCGCCGCGATCGTCATCGAGCACGATCGACGCAACGCGCCTCCCGACGAGCTGCGAAGTCTGCTACGAACGGATCAACGTCGCTACGGCGACACTCTGGTCTCGTTCTACCGCGTGCCGACATGACGCAATCCACTTCGGTAGCCGTTTATCCCGGTACGTTCGATCCGATCACGAACGGCCACCTCGACGTACTCGAGCGAGCGCTCGCGCTGTTCACGAACGTGATCGTCACGATCGCGCCGAACCAGCGCAAGCACCCGCTGTTCACGCCGGACGAGCGGATCGCGTTCATCCGCGAGGCGTTGCCCCATCACGCCGGCCGGCTCGACTTCGCGGTGTTCGACGGCCTGCTCGTCGACTTCTGCCGCAGTCGCGGTGCGACGGTCATCGTCCGCGGCCTGCGCGCGCTCGCCGACTTCGAGTACGAGTTCCAGTTCGCGCACATGAACCGCCGGCTCGCACCCGGGGTCGACACCGTGTTCTTCATGACCGACGAGCGCAACCACTACGTCAGCTCGTCGCTCGTCAAGGAGGTCGCCAGCCTCGGCGGCGACGTCAACGGCCTCGTGCCGCCATCCGTCGTCACCGCGCTCGCAGCCAAGTACCAGAGGAAGCCATGAGTCAGTCCGTCAAGATCGCGTCTCGCCTCGATCCGATCAAGCCGTCGATCACCCTCGCGGTCACCGCGAAAGCCGCTCGGCTCAAGGCCGATGGCGTCGATGTTGTCAGCTTTGGCGCGGGCGAGCCCGACTTCGATACGCCCGACCACATCAAGGACGCGGCGCGTGACTCGCTCGGCAAGGGCGTCGGCAAGTACACCGAGGTCGCCGGGATCGCGGCACTGCGCAAGGCGATCGCCACGGAGATGGCGCGCGTCCACAACGCGAAGATCGACCCGGCCGACGTACTCGTGTCGTGCGGCGCAAAGCATTCGCTGTTCAACTTGATGATGGCGCTACTCGATCCGGGCGACGAGGTCATCGTGCCGGCGCCGTACTGGGTCAGCTATCCCGATATGATCATGCTGGCCGGCGGCAAGCCGGTCATCATCCCGACTCTGCCAGCCGACGACTTCGCGGTGACCGCGCAGCAAGTCGCAGCTGCGTGCACGGCGAAGACCCGCGCGATCGTGCTCAATAACCCGTCGAACCCGACCGGTGCGGTCTACACCCGCGCGCAGATCGAGGCGCTCGCCGAGGTCGTCGTCCAGAAGAACTTGCTCGTCATCTCCGACGACATCTATCGCCAGCTGGTCTACGCCGGCGCGGAGTACGTATCGATCGCGGCGATCTCGCCCGCGCTCGCCGATCGCACGATCCTGATCGACGGTGCGTCGAAGACCTACGCGATGACGGGTTGGCGCATCGGCTACACCGCGGTGACCGCGGCGCTGTCGCCGATCGTCAAGGCGATGAGCAAGATCCAGGGCCAGTCGACGTCGAACCCAGCACACATCGCGCAGATCGCGACGCTCGCCGCGCTCACCGGTCCGCAAGACTGCGTCGAGGTGATGCGGCGAGCATTCGACGAGCGGCGGATCGAGATGGTGAAGCTGCTGCGCGCGATTCCGGGTGTGTCGTGCCGCGAGCCGAAAGGTGCGTTCTACGCGTTCCCGGATCTGTCGAGCTTCATCGGCAAGAGCTCGCCCGATGGGAAGAAACTATCGACCGATGTCGAGTTGTGCGACTGGCTGCTCGATGCCGGCAAGGTCGCGGTCGTGCCCGGCTCGGGGTTCGGCGCGCCGGGCTACGTCCGGCTGTCGTACGCGTGCAGCATGGCGAACATCAAGGATGGCGTCGCTCGCATCGCGAAGTCGCTAGCCACGCTGAGCTGATCCTCCAAGTCACGGTGGTGTGAATTCCGCGCATCCTCACCACTATAACACCGCGGAGATGAGCGTTACCGCGAGACGGAGCCTGGGCTCACTGCGGCTTGAACGCGACCATCACCGCCGCCCACCCCGACCTGTCGGTCATGGTCAACGTCGCCTCGGTTGCCCCGGCCGGGACGATCGCATCCGCGCTGGCGAGCGGCATGTTCATCTGGTTGTTGTCGACGGCGATCACCTCGATCTGGAACGGCTGCTCGGCCACTTCGGTGACGAAGGCGTCGTGTGCGAGTGCCACGACCATCAGCTCGTTGTCGGCGGCGGCAATCAACGGGCCGACGGTGATCTCGTTCGGGGTGTTTAGGCCCGTGCCGAACGTTTGCGTCGCGCTGTCGAACGGCTTCGCCGCAGCGCCGCGATAATCGTGGAGGATGAGCGAGGTCTCCTCGTTGCTCATGTCGGTGCTCACGGCGGCGACGGTCACGATCAGGTGGCCAGTCTCCTTCGCGACCGCGTAGTACAGCATCACGGTGCCGCCGGCCGTCGTGGTCTCCATCGCCGACGGTTGGTAGTCGTCGATGCCGTCCGTGACAGCGGTCGTCGTGCTCGCAAAATTCGCGACCATCGCGACGACGAGATCGCCTTGCTGCACGTCGTTGTCGAACGCGATCGGGGTCGGCGTCTCGTTGTGTTGCCACGCGTGGCTCGTGGTCTGGATGAGATGGATGCCCGCCCCTGGCGACGTGCCCGGCGCATCCGCGAACTCGCGCGAGGCGACGTCGAAGACGCGCTCGCACCCCCCGCTCGCGATGACGCCGACGAGCACGGTCACAGCCCCACGGCGCATTCCCATCATTATATAACACCCGCTCGATGAATCGTGAGTTCGCGTTCCCTGGCACCCGCCCGCGCTTCGCGCGCGACCGCGTCGTCGACATTCAGCACATCGCGCTGGAGATCGAGCTCGACCCAACCGCGCGATCGATCGCCGGGACGGTCACCCTGCGCGGCGTCGTGCTCGCCGCAGGCACCCGAGTTGTCGAGCTCGACGCGGTGGAGCTTGCCATCGACAAGGTGAGCGTCAACGGCGCAACTGCGCGGTTTCGCCACGATGGCAAGAAGCTACAGATCGAGCTCGGCGTCGCGGTCGCAGCCGGCGCGGCGCTGACGTTCGCGATCGCGTATCACGGCTCGCCGCGGCGCGGGATCTACTTCATCGCACCAGACGACGGCTACCCGAACAAACCGCCGCAGATCTGGACGCAAGGCCAAGACGAAGATAGCCGCTACTGGTTCCCCTGCTTCGACTCGCCCCACGAGAAGGCGACCAGCGAGGTCACGGTCACCGTGCCCGCGCCGATGTTCGCGTTGTCGAATGGCGTGCTCGTCGCCGATCGCACGGTCGGCGGCAAACGCACGCTGCACTGGCGGCTCGACATTCCGCACAGCTGCTATTTGATCACGCTCGCGGTCGGTGACTTCGCGACGGTCGAGGCCGCGTGGCGCCATGTCCCGGTCGTGTACTACTGCGCACGAGGTCGCGAAGCCGCCGCCGAGCGCACGCTCAAGCGCACGCCGCAGATGATCGAGCTGTTCTCGAAGAAGTTCGGCGTGCCGTTCCCGTATCCGCAATACGCTCAAGTCTTCGTCGGCGACTTCATCTTCGGCGGGATGGAGAACACGAGCGCGACGACGATCACTGATAGCGTATTGCTCGACGAACGCGCCGCGCTCGACTACGACGTCGATGCGCTCGTCGCGCACGAGCTGACCCATCAATGGTTCGGCGATCTCGTCACGTGCCGCGACTGGGGCGAGGGCTGGCTCAATGAAGGCTTCGCGACCTACGGCGAATACATGTGGCGCGAGCATCATGAAGGTCGCGACGCCGCTGACCTCGAGCTCGAAGATTGGGCGAGCTCGTACTTCGGCGAGGACTCCGCGCGCTACCGCCGCACGATCGCGACGAAGCTGTTCGACGAGCCGATCGACATCTTCGACCACCATCTCTACGAGAAGGGTGGGCGCGTGCTGCACATGCTGCGCGACCTGCTCGGTGAGGAGGCGTTCGGCAAGACGCTCGCGCACTACCTGACCAAGCATCGCCACGGCCTCGTCGAGTCGCGCGACCTCGCACGCGCGGTCGAAGACGCGACCGGCAAGGTCCTCGATTGGTTCTTTAGCCAATGGGTGATCGACGGCGCGGGCCACCCCGAGCTCGAGATCTCGATCAGCTGGGACAGCGAGCACAACCTCGCGCAGATCGCGATCGAGCAGAAACAGAAAGTCGAGCGCACGACGCCGCTGTTCCGCGTGCCGACCCGGATGCGGTTCCGCGTCGGCGATCGCGATATCGACGTTCCGATCGAGCTGACCGAGCTCAACCAGACGTTCCGCATTCCGCTGGCGGCGGAGCCGACCCACGCGATCTTCGACCCGGGCCGAATCGTGCTCGCGCAGCGCAAGATCGAGAAGCCCGAGCCGCTGTGGATCGCCGAGCTCGCCGGCGCGACGCTCGCGACCGATCGGATCGCCGCAGCGAACGCGCTCGCGAAGCGCGGCGGACCGGCCGCAGAGCACGCGCTCGGTCTCGCCCTCGAGCGCGACTCGTTCTGGGCGGTGCGCGGAGCCGCCGCCGCTGGGTTCGGACGGTTGCGGACGCCGACTGCTCGCGATCGATTGATCAAGAGGATCGATGCCGAGCTCCATCCGCGGGCGCGTCGCGCGATCGTGCGCGCGCTCGGCGAGTTTACGCACGACGTCGGCGCCGGCGATGCGCTCGCCCAGGTCGTGCAGCGCGGCGATGCAAGCTACTTCGTCGAGGCCGAGGCCTGTCTCGCGCTCGGCCGGACCCGGTCACCGCGCGCGGGCGAGCTGTTGCGCAACGCGGCGACCCGCGACTCGTTCACCGACGTGATCCGCCAGCACGCGTATCGCGGGCTCGCCGAAGCGCGCGACGACAGCGCGATCGGCCTGCTCGTCGAAGCGACCCGCTGGGGTCGACCCACGCAGGGTCGGCGTGCGGCCGCGACCGCGTTGGCGATCCTGCTGCACGGCCGCCGTGATCGCGAAGCGCGCGACGTCCGCGAGCGGCTCGAGCACCTGCTAGCCGACAAAGACTTCCGCGTTCAGGCCGCGGCGGTCGAGGCACTCGTGCAGCTCGGCGATCCGAGCGCGATTCCCGCGATCACGCGGATGATCGATCGCGAGCTCGACGGCCGGCTGCGTCGTCGAGGCCGAGAGGTGATCCGAGATCTCGGCGAGGGCTCGCCGCTCGCGGATGACGTCAAGCGACTGCGCGACGAGGTCGGCGAGCTACGCGCGGCCTCAACCGCTCTGCGCGATCGGCTCGACCTTCTGGATGCGAAGAAGCACCCGCGCAAAGCAGCGGCGAAGTCGAAAGAGAAGCGGAAGAAGAAAAAGCGCTAGCTCGCCGCTCACGAGATCGCTGCTACTCGGCGACGAGCTCGGCGACCAAGCCGTCGAGCGTCTTGCGCGCTCGATCCATCTCGTCACGCCGCAGCGTCACTCCGCCGACCACCGCGTGACCGCCGCCGCCGTACCGCGCGCACATCGCGCCGATATCATGGCGTCGCGGCTTCGACGTCCACGGGTTGACGCCGACCGAGATCTTGATCGTCGTGTCAGTCGAGGTGCCGGACACCGCGTAGCGACACGTCGGATACAGCAGGTAGCCCAAGAATCCCGGGCTGCGCGCACCGATGTCGTCGAACCGGTCGAACACGATGACGTCGTCGTGCCAGACACCGATCTGCTTGACCTCGGCCAGCTCCTGCGCGCGTTCGGCCTCGACGGTAGCGAGCTGCGCCGCGATATCCGGCCGTGCCGCGAGCTCGGCGAGCGATGCGCGCGACAGCCACTCGACGTACTGCGCGGTGTCGACCGGCGTCCTGCCGTGCGCGAGCCACGCGGCGAGCCGCTGCGCGGGTTGCTGCAACGCGACTGCCTCCTCGGCCGAGCCGAACTTCGCCGCATCGATCTTGTCGGCCCACGTCACCGCGTCGACCAAGTGCGGCGGCGGTTGCCAATCCCAACCGGTGGCGAGCCGGCGCGCGATCAGCCCCGCACACGACGGCGCGGTCGGATCGAAGAACCAAGTCGGCGCGTGGACGCGATCGAACACCTCGCGCAACGCGGGCGGTTGAAACGCGGTCGGATGGTGATCGAACCACCACCGCATCTTCGGGTCGGCGCAGAACCGGAAGTCGACGCACGCGTGATCGTCGGCATCGAGCGGCACGCCATCGAACGGATCGCCGTCGCGATGGACCATTCCGATCGGCTTGACCACGACGTCCGAAGCGATGACGTCGCGATAAAACGCCGCGAACAACGCGGCGGAAGTCGTGCCGTCGAAGCAAGCGTCGTGAAAGAACAGCTTGAGGACCCGCGCCACTCGAACGCAGCCATCATACCCACGAGATCTGCCCCGCGCGACGTGGGGTGAGGTGTTACAAGAGCCACATGGACCACACGCGTGAATGGCTACTTGCAGGGCACCTCACCGGCGTCGTTTTGTGGCTTGGCGCGCTGTTCGCCGTGTATTGGCTACTGCGCGTTCATGCCCACGCGCCGAAGGACGTGCTCGACAAGCTCACGCTGATGGAACGGTCTCTGGCGATGTCGATGGATCTCGCCGCCGCGGCTGCGATCGGCTTCGGGATCGCAATGGCGGTGTCGCCGTTGAATCTGTTCAAGGTCACCGAGACCAATCCCCCGTGGCTCCACGTCAAGCTCGCGCTGGTGGTCCTCGCGATCTTGCCGGTGCACGGGATGGTGCGATCGAAGATCAAGAAGTTCAGCCAGGGCAAGATCACGCCGGTGCCGCAATGGGCATGGAGCCTGCTGCTGGTCGGTGTGGTCGGCGCGATCCTGTGCGCGACGACGAAGCTCAACGCTTTCTGACCTGCGAGCTACACTGTTTTCGTGCGTACGATCCTGCACGTCGATCTCGATGCGTTTTACGCGGCGGTCGAGCAGCGGGATGATCCGAGCTTGCGCGGCAAGCCGGTGTTGGTCGGCGGCTCGGCGCGCCGCGGCGTGGTCGCGTCGTGCTCGTACGAAGCGCGCAAGTTCGGGATCAAGAGCGCGATGCCGATGGCCGAGGCGCTGCGCCGGTGCCCACGCGCGATCGTCGTGCGTCACCGCATGGATCGCTATGTCGATGCGTCGCGCACGTTCTTCAAGATCCTCGGCGACTTCTCACCCGAGGTCGAAGGATTATCGCTCGACGAAGCGTTTCTCGACGTCACCGGCAGCGAGCGCTTGCTCGGCGATGGCGCGACGATCGGCCGTGCGATCAAGCAGCGGGTGCGCGCGGAGCTCGAGCTTGTCGCTTCGGTCGGGGTCGCGCCGATCAAGTTCGCGGCGAAGATCGCATCGGATATCGACAAGCCCGATGGCTTGCGCATCGTGCCGGCCGATCAACTGCTCGAGTTTCTTCACGCGCTCCCGGTGACGCGGCTGTGGGGCGTTGGCGACGCCACGCGAGAGATCCTGTCGACGATGGGGCTGTCGACGATCCGCGACGTCGCGCGCTACCCCGAAGCCGCGCTGATCGGTCGGCTCGGGTCGGTGACCGGACAACATCTCGCGGCGCTCGCCCGCGGCGACGATCCGCGGAGCGTGGTGTCCGAGCGCGACCAAGTCTCGATCGGTCACCAAGAAACGTTCGACGAGGACATCGACGACAAGGGCGAGCTCGCGGTGCTGTTGCTCGACCAAGCCGATCGCGTCGCGGTGCGGCTGCGCGACTCCGAGCTGCGCGCGCGCGTCGTCGTGTTGATCATCAAGTACGACGAGCGCGATCCGAACAACCGGCTCGGCTTCAAACAGATCACCCGACGGATGACGCTCGACGCGCCGACGAGCGACGGCGGCGTGCTCTCCCGCACCGCGATCGAGTTGCTCGCCAAGGTGCCGATCGAGCCGGCCCGCGGACACCGCGTCCGGCTGTGCGGGATTTCGACGACTGATCTCGTGCCCCGAGATGCCCCGCGCCAGCTCGGTTTCGACGAAGCCGCGCGCGCGAAAGGCGAACGGCTCGGCGAGACGATCGACAAGGTCGCCGCGAAGTTCGGCAAGGGCTCGCTCAAGCGCGCGGTCCATCTCCCCGACGACGACTAGTCGCGTTATCGGCGTGTAACATCGCCACTTCCCGTAACTGCCGTCATTTTTCGGTTCCCACGGCAGGCCGATGACGTGTCATAGGGGCGAAAGGCCGTCATGATCCGCCCCCTTGTCCCCCTCGTCGCCCTCGCGCTCGTCGCCGCACCTGCGGTAGCACGCGCCGATGACCCGGTCGCGACCTACGCGCTGATCGTCGGCTCCAACGCCGGCGGCCCTGGCCAAGCCGATCTGCGCTTCGCCGAAGATGATGCCCGCAACGTCGCGACCGTGCTCGGCGAGCTCGGCGGTGTGACGCCTGCCGCGATCGACGTCGTCGTTCATCCGACCCCCGATCTGGTGCGCGATCGGATCACGAAGCTCGGCGAGCGCGTCGCAGCCGATGCCGCCGCCGGCCGGCAGAGTCGCGTGATCTTCTACTACAGCGGTCACGCGCGCGCCTCTGCGATCGACCTCGGCGGCGATCAGCTGCCTCTCGAAGAGCTGCGCCAGCGGTTGTTCGCCGTCCCTGCGACGCTCACCGTCGTCGTGCTCGACGCTTGCCAGAGCGGTGCGTTCTCGCGCGTCAAAGGCGCGGCGCCCGCGGCCGACTTCTCGTTCAGCTCGCGCGAGCACCTCGATGCGAGCGGTGTCGCCGTGCTCGCATCGTCGAGTGGCAGCGAGCTATCGCAAGAGAGCGAGCAGCTGCGATCGTCGTACTTCACGCACAACCTGCTGGTCGGCTTGCGCGGCGCGGGCGACGAGAACGGCGATGGCCAGGTCTCACTCGACGAGGCGTATCGCTACGCGTATCACCAGACGCTGCTCGCGACCGCCGAGACCGCGGTCGGCGGCCAGCACGTCACGTTCGAGGCCGACCTCAAAGGCCATGGCGAGGTCGCACTGTCGTTCCCGCGCGCCGCGACGTCGGCGATCATCTTACCCGCGAAGCTCGAAGGCCAGACGTTGGTCGAGAACAAGCACGCGCACACGGTCGTCGCCGAGACGTACAAAGCCAAGGGCGCGCCGGTCCGCATCGCGGTCGCACCGGGCGAGTACGAGGTGCTCGTGCGCCACGGCGATCAGCTATCGCGCTGCGAGCTCGGTGGCGGCGGTGAAGTCGATCTCGAGCGCTGTTCGACCGAGTCGGTGCGCGCGACCGCGACCAAGGGCGGCGGCTTCGAACGCCCGACGCGGATCGAGATCAGCATGTTTGTCGGCGGTGACAGCAGCGACGGATACACCGACAACCTCACCGCGTTCGGCTACTCGCAGGACTTCCTCGCTCTCGCCGGCGGCTTGTCGCTGACCGGTTTGCGCCAGGTCACGCCGCGCTGGTGGGCCGGCGGACTGCTCGCCGCCGAAAGCCTGCCGGGGTGGAGCCGCACGGTGGCCGGCAGCACCGCGACTCAGGAGCTCAGCTTGAGCACGTACACCATCGCGGCGGTCGCGCGCGCCGAGCAACCGATCGGCGGCGGCGTCTCGCTCTACGCGCAGCTCGCAGCGGGCCTCGGCATCGGCCACACGGATCTCAAAGGCGCGGACAACATGACGTACGGACATACGACCGAGGGTCCTGCGTTCTCGGTCGGTGCCGGCTTTCACTTCGAGCCGCGGATCTTCCGCGGCGTCGGTGCATCGGTCGGCTGGCAGTACGACTACGCGCCGGACATCAAGGACCTGATCGGTGATACCCACGCCGCCGGCGGCATCCGCGCCAGCTGGTCGCTCACCTACGGCTTCTGAGGCCACCATGAAGAGCAAATTTGCATCGCTCCTACTGCTCGCCGCCGCCGCTTCGCAGCTCGGCTCGACCGACTGCGGCCAAGTGCTGCGCGATCCTGGCTTCGACTTGTGGTGCGGCGATTCGCTGTGCGCGTGGCAGCTCGAACGCGGCAACATCGCGCGCGTGCCGACCTGGGACGCCGGAGATCCGGGCGTGTCGTTTGTCGGCGACGACGTTGCGATCGCGCAGCTCTCGCCGGTGACGTCAGCCGACGGCACGTGCATCAAGTACCAGATGATCACGAACATCGACGACAACGCCACAGTGTGGTTGAACATCGATGTCGAAGGCGACGGTTCGTTCGAGTACAAGCAGCAGGTGGGGGCATCGACCTGGCAGCCGGTGGCATACCACCTGTACGTGCAGGCGCCGTTCGACGGCATCCAGTTCGAGCTCGCGAAGACCGGCCCCGGCAACGCGGTGTTCGCGCAGATCCAAGTGACGATCGATGACGACGCGAACTGCTCGTCGCAACGCCCGATCATCGCCGCCCCGCGCCCGGACGGTGCCGTTTGCGGAGTCGACAGCGATTGCCGATCGTCGCTGTGCAGTGCGAGCCAGTACGGCATCTGCGAGAGCTGCGACTCTACGCTTGGCACCGTGTGCCCGTCCGGCCAAGTGTGTGGCTACGAATCGCCGACCTCGTCGGTGCTCGCGGCGTCGTACGCCTGCGTCGCGGATGGCGCAAAGCAGCTCGCCGAGAACTGCGTGCTGGACGAGGAGTGCGCGACCGGCATCTGCAACGGCGTGTGCTCGACCTGCATCACGAGCGCGGGATGCCCGAACGGCGAGACGTGTGGCCAAGCGTGGACGACGCCGAACGCCGACGGCACCGTCCGATCGATCGGCCCGAGCGTATGCGCGCCGAACAGCTCGTTGCAAGTCGCCGGCGCCCCGTGCGCGAGCGACGACGACTGCGCGTCGAGCTCGTGCGTCGGCACCGTGCGCAGCCAATGCGACGATGGCCGCGCATGCGCGACCGCCGCTGATTGTCCGTTCGATACCGAGCCCAACGAGAACGGACTACAGAACGGTCCGTGTAATACGGTCGGTGTCCAAGGTGGAAGCTGTCAGTGACGCGTCTGCGGCGTACCGCGCGTTTGGCCCCGCACTCGTGCGCAAGGCCGAGCGCATCCTCCGCAATCGCGAGGACGCCGCCGATGTCGTGCATGCCCTGTTCGTCGATCTGATTCCGCGCTGGAGCAGAGACGTGGACCTGCCCTACCTCTATAGAGCCGTGACCAATCGTTGCCTGAACGCGATGCGCGATCAGGCGACTCGGGCGCGACTCCTCGCTCGCGAGCACATCGCGGCAGCGCCGATCGCCCGCGTGCGGCTCGACGACGAGATCGTAGGGCTCGGTCTGATCGCCGCGCTTGCTGACAAGCTCGACGACGGTCACCTCGAAGTGCTCGTCGCGCGGTTCGTCGACGACATGACGCAAGAAGAAATCGCCGTGCACCTCGGATTGTCGCGCAAGA
>Ga0265338_10009787_pt1 | contig 11374 bp, 11 predicted proteins | sample 42126metaG_FD_193579 | JGI IMG/M metagenome (GOLD analysis project Ga0265338, IMG submission 193579) | Rhizosphere microbial communities from Carex aquatilis grown in University of Washington, Seatle, WA, United States - 4-21-26 metaG | ecosystem: Host-associated > Plants > Roots > Rhizosphere... | reverse complement strand
CAAGCCAAAGTCGCCGGCAACCAATGGATTGGCAAGCGATCGCACATCTTTCGTCGCGTCCGGCAAAATGTGTGGGATGTCTGAGAGAATTGCCGAGGCGCAAAGACCGGGATCACGGCCAATCTGTTTGACGTCCAATCCGTGGTGGGACTTGAACCAGATGCGATCTTGATCGACCACGCTGATGATCGCAATCGGCACACCGAAGCGTCTTGCGGCAATCGCGGTAATTCGGTCGAACGCACCGTCAGGTGGGGTGTCCAGCACATCATACCGTCGGACCGCAGCAAGACGTTCTGGTTCGTCTGCAGGAATAATCGAAAACTCACGGCTTGCTGCCACTTCGTACCCCAATTATCCGCGTTCGACCCTTGGCCTGCCTTCTGACCGACCCAGGCGGCTCTGGGCGCCCGGGCCAAAACAAGGCAGAAAAATACGTTAGGACCCCGTTCGATGGCGTAAACGTCCGGCCCCGCGGACGCGAATAGCTAACCGACAGGGCGCTGGGAAGGTTCCGAAGATGCGGCCTTCTGACGTGCCGGGATTGCTTGCCTGGAACAATTGGGCTGTCATCGTTTGGAGTGGGACTTCAGATGCCGTTAGCGCGTCGATCTTCTAAGCCGTTTGTTCAGGGACGCCGCGTGGGCAACCTCCCTCAACGCCACTTCAGACTTCACCGCATCAGGGGAGAGCACAAACACGACGGTATCAGCGCGACCAATCAGCGCCTCGATACGCTTCCACCAGTCCTCGAAGGCGTAGAGTTCTTGCCGATCGATTTAGTACGTCAAAGCCACGCGCCTTCAGCGCGGCTTCCAGCCGATCCGCAAAAGCCATATCCTTGCGCGAATAAGAGATGAAGACCCGCGTCTTCGTCTCGACGCCCTGCGCTCCAACGGTTTCCGCCACTGACAGATTCTCTACAACCGCCCCGCTCCGAGCCTACAAAACTCCCCAAGCAAAGGAAACCGGGATTCGCGCACTGTGGTATGCTAATCGCACACCCCCTAGAAAGAAACCTGACGAGAGCTCCGTCTTGGAGCGGGCTTCCTCGTCAGGTTACCCGTGTCCAAGGCGGTGTTTTGATGGAATCCAATAACCTGACGCGAGAGGCCCCGCCGGGGCCCCTCTACCAAATCGACATCGACGGCGTCCGTTACGTCGCTGCGGGCAAGCTTGCTGCCCAGAGCGGGTACTGCCGTGACTATATCGCGCGCCTTGCGCGTCAGCACCGCATTGTGGGTCGCAAAGTCGGCCGTCACTGGTTCATTGAAGAGAAATCCTTTCAGGAGTTCTGCAGGGAGCAGGAAATCGAACGTGAGGTGCGCCGGCGCGTACTGACCATCAAACGCCGTCTCGAATGGGGAATTGCACCGTTGCCCACCGATTAGTTGCTATGAACGACAACGTACGCGTCCGAGAAATCACGAACATCATCTCTATCTGCTTCTTCGGCGCGTTCCTGCTGTTCGCCATCATTTTTATTCTGACCCTGGGCGGTCCCAGGGATCAGGTTCGGCCGGCGAACACCGCGACCACCACGCTCCAATAGTAACTCTGTCGCATTTCCAAAAACCAAAATTGCGATTAGGCTTCGTCATTCAGCGCTGGAGCCACCATGCCAAGACAAGCCGACCCGACCGACAAGCACGTGGGCAGCCGCGTCCGGATGCGACGCCTCATGCTGGACCTCAGCCAGACCGAGCTTGCCGACGCGCTCGGCATTTCGTTCCAGCAAGTGCAAAAATACGAGAAAGGCACCAATCGGATCAGTGCCAGCAGGCTTCAGCAAATATCGGAATTCCTCCAAGCGCCAATTCCGTTTTTCTTCGAAGGACTGCCGAAGAATACGCCAAAGCAGACCGCAGCGGCTACTGTGCCTGCACATATCAGCGAGTTTATTGCCACTACCGATGGACTGTCGCTCATCAGGGCGTACACGCGGATCAAGCGCCGCAACCTTCGCCAGGCTATCGTCACACTTGTTGAGAAACTCGCCAGTTAGACTTCGTCGAAGCCCACGGTATCTCCTGGTAACAAAAGAGGGGACACGTGATTTCGCGTTGACGTGCCGCATCTGCGCCCAACTTCCGCAAGGCATCCTTCAATATATCAGCGAGCCTTTGCAGCCTGACCCTAGGTATCGCGCGGCCTGCAAGACGCTTTGCTTTTCCCGCTCGGACTTGTAACTTTTGAAGGTGGTATTGCTCCTTTTGCTGGGGAGAAGCTGATGACCTCAAGGCAATTATATTTTACGATGCTTGGAGTTTCATTTTTCAGTTTGCTAGCCGCGATCCTTGCGCCAGGCTCTCTCAGACCAGCAGGCAGATCCTGGCATCTCCTGGTATGCAATGGACCGGACTGCCCGCCCGGCTGGGCGAGCGCCATCATAGGCCACGCCAAATCGAACTCCGCGGAGCCTGCACGCAAGAGCGAACCTGATAAAGTCTGATAGCCGTGTCCGTCGCCTTGCGTTTCTTTTCAGCCGCTCACCACATGCGCCAAAATATACGCAGCGGCAGCGTTTCGGCCGCTCACGCGGTGCGATCGTGCGGCAACGTCGACTCCGGCCATAATTGACCTGCGGCCGGGGAAGCCAACGCCTGCGACACACAGATCCCGACTGGCCCTGGGAACGCTTTCCGAGCCCCCCAAGTTGTGGCATACAATACGGCTGGTTCGGAGCACCCGCATGAACGAACGTCCGTCCGACGTTCGTATCGTCGTCAACATTGCTGGCACCTTTTCTCTTGCAGACCGGCGCGATGCGCGTGGCGAGCGGCGGGTGTTTGCGTGTCGCGTCGTTGGTCTTTCTCCCAGCACCGTCGCTTTTGCCACCACGATAGACGCAAGGCTGGGCGAACGCGTGATCGCTCAAATTGACCAACTTGGAAGGGTCGACGGCCGGGTGATCCGTCGGTTGGGGCGCGGTTTTGTAATGAGTCTCAGCACAACCGAGGAAGAGCGACAAAGGCTAGCTGAGAAAATACAGTGGATCGAGAACCGCAAAAACCACGACGTCTCGGAGAGGCGTGGTGACGGACGGATGGTGCCGTCCAATCCCTATTCTCGTATGATTTTAGCGGACGGTAGCATGGAGAGTTGTCTTGTGCTCGACATCTCGGTTTCCGGTGCGGCAGTCTCAGCCAATACAGTGCCAAGCATCGGAACCGTCCTTGCGATCGGCACGGTAGTTGGACGAGTAGTCCGGCACTTTGAGGGCGGCTTCTCAGTCCAATTTATCGAACGACTAGACCGAGACCTTGCCGAGAAATCGGTGATCCCCGAATGACTCATCGGGATGCACCTCGTTGGCCGCCGAACGTAACCTAGCCGAAATTAGGAGCCTGTCACCTGTGCAGCTGAGCCACGGCGGCCGAGGTTAATATGCGGCGGAAGGGCCAATTGTTGCATCGCACACGGTCCGATTTTGCTCTAAGGCATCGTCGTCGGTTGGAGTGATCCGCCATCGGGAACTTTGCCTCGACGTGACGCAGCACGGCGAAACGCCGCAATAGGTACGCACGCGCCGTCTGCTTCTGACGGACCTGACGGAGGTCGGACCTAAGCTACACTATTCTTGAGCCCCGGCACCGATCCATTGCCGACTACGAGGAGCGTCACCCAGCAGTTTCCCCCGGTGTTTTTAACCCATCCTGAGGATGCGGCGGTTTCAAAATACACTTCCGCGCCGCGATGTGGTATAGGACATAAAAAATAAGACTTTAGCTGGGGAGAAAGTCCATGAGGCGGCGGGAGTTCGTCGCTCTGATCGGCGGCGCTACAGCCACATGGCCGCTCGCGCCGCGCGCACAGCAGGCTGGCCGGATAGCTCGGATCGGCATGCTGGTGGGTTCGTCGGAGAGCGACCCGGAGGGACAGCGATGGGTGGACGCGTTCCTTAGGGGCTTAAGTCAACTGGGTTGGAAACGCGGCTCGAACCTGCACATTGATCTGCGCTGGGCCGGCGCCGACTTGGACCAAATGCAAAAATTTGCAAAGGAATTGGTCGAGCTCAAGCCCGACTTGATTCAAACAACGACCACGCCCGTGACGGCGGCAGTGTTGCGGGCGACAAGCACGATTCCGGTGGTGTTCAGCATAGTTTCGGACCCGGTAGGTTCTGGCTTCGTCCAGAGTTTTCCTCACCCGGGCGGGAATGCGACCGGATTTGTAAACATAGAAGCTTCGGTGGGCGGCAAGTGGCTTGAGATACTCAAGGAGATCGCACCGCACACGTCCCGGGTTTCAATCATGTTCAACCCAAAAACCGCGCCTCAATCCGCTTTTTATATGAAATCGCTGGAGCCCGCGGCAGCATCCATGGGGCTCACTCTTCTCGTTGCCCCGATCGGCAGTGGCGAGCAGATAGAGGCCGCAATCGTCGAATTGGCGAAGGATCCAAACCCCGGCCTTATTGTTGCTCCCGATGTCTTCACTTACGCAGAGGCGCAGCGGAATTTGATCATTTCGTTGGCAGCCAAGTATCGAATTCCGACGGTCTATGTCTTTACACTTTTCGTCAGGACCGGCGGCCTGGTCTCGTATGGGGTGGACAATCCTGATTTGCTACGCCGTGCGGCGGAGTACGCCGATCGCATATTGCGGGGCGCAAAACCACAAGATTTGCCGGTCCAACTGCCGACAAAATTCGAAACGGCGGTAAATTTGAAGACCGCCAAAACGCTCGGATTGACCGTCCCAATGTCGCTGATCGCCACCGCCGATGTGGTGATCGAATGAGGCGGCGCGAGCTCGGACGTTGCGACTCGGAATTGCCAGGTTGTGGGAATGGCGGAAACGCGCCCTCTGGCAAACTGAAGCCGGAATGATCGAATGAAAGCCGATGCGGAACATCGCAGCGGGTCATTGCGCGTGCTGTTGTGTAGGCTGGGTCGCGCCGCGGCGGGACGCGGTGCATCGATCGTGCTCAGCCGGCTATTCATCAAATACGTGGCCCTGTTTGTCGCGGTCGTCCTGCTGGCGCTTTTGGCCAATGGTGGATTCGAAGTCTGGTTCACGTACCAGGCGCAGAAGGCATCGTTGACCGCGCTTCAGCGCCAGCAGGCGGAAGCGGCCGCGGAAAAGATCGAGCAATTCATCACCGAGATCCAAAGCCAGGTCGGCTGGACCACGCAGTTGCCCTTGTCGGACAGCACGCTCGGCGAGCAGCGTCGTTTCGATGCGCTGCGGCTGCTACGGCAGGTGCCGGCCATTACCGAGCTCGCGCAGATCGATGCCAACGGTCACGAGCAATTGCGGGTCTCGCGGCTCACCATGGACGTGGTTGGCAGCGGCATCGACTATTCCCACAAGCCGGAATTCACTGATGCCGTGGTGCACAAGGTATATTATGGCCCGGTTTATTTCCGCCGCGAATCCGAGCCCTATATGACGCTTTCGCTCGCCGGTACGCGGCGAGACGCGGGCGTGAGCATCGCGCAAGTCAATCTCAAGCTGATCTGGGACGTGGTTTTGCAGATCAAGGTCGGCGAGCACGGCTACGCCTACGTGGTCGACGACAAAGGCCGCCTCATCGCGCATCCCGACATCAGCCTTGTGCTCCGCAATACCGATATGTCGCGCCTCGCGCAGGTGCAGCGCGCCCACCTCGGCGGGGCCGAAAATTCCGCCAGGAAAGTGCAGGAGGCCGTAAACATCGAGGGCCACAAGGTGCTCACCGCCTACGCGCCGGTTAATCCGCTCGGCTGGCTGGTTTTTGTGGAGACCCCGATCGAAGAGGCCTACGCGCCGCTCTATGCATCGATTCAGCGCACCGGCTTCGTTTTATTTGGCGCACTCGCATTGTCGCTTCTCGCCGGACTGTTTCTCGCCCGCCGGATGGTCGTGCCGATCCAAACGCTGCGCGCCGGCGCCGCGCGCATCGGCGCCGGCGATCTCGGCCAGCGCATCTCGATCAAGACCGGCGACGAGGTCGAGGCGCTTGCCGATCAGTTCAACGACATGGCGGGCCGACTGCAGGAGTCGTATGCCAACCTGGAAAAAAAGGTCGAAGACCGAACGCACGAATTAAGCGAATCGCTGGAGCAGCAGACGGCGACGTCGGAAGTGCTGCGCGTCATCTCCAGCTCGCCCGGCGAACTTGAGCCGGTGTTCCAAGCGATGCTGACGAATGCCACTCGCATCTGCAAGGCCGAGTTAGGCTTCCTGTGGCTTGCCGAGGATGGCGGGTTCCGTGCCGTGGCAATGCATGGCGTGCCGCCTGCAATAGGCGAGATGCGGCAGCGCGAACCGATTCTGCGGCTGGGTCCAAGGTCGCCACTGCCGCGCGTGGCTGCCACGAAGCAGTTGCTCCAAATTGCCGACCTGACCGAGAACGAAGGTTTTCGGGAGGGCGACCCTGCCGTTACCCATCTTGTCGAAATAGCCGGAGCACGGACACTCCTCATTGTCCCGATGCTAAAGGAAAACGAATTCATCGGTGCCATCAGCATCTACCGCAAGGAAGTTCGACCGTTTGCCGACAAGCAGACCGCGCTGCTTGCAAATTTCGCCGCCCAGGCCGTCATCGCCATCGAGAACACGCGGCTACTGAGCGAATTGCGCCAGCGCACCGACGACCTGGCGCGTTCGGTCGAAGAGCTGCGCGCGCTCGGCGAGGTCTCGCAGGCGGTCAACTCGACACTCGATCTGCAGACCGTGCTCGAAACCATTGTCAGCAAGGCGGCGCAGTTGTCGCAAACCGAAGCCGGCGCGATCTACACTTTCGACGAGATACAGCGCGAGCTTCACTTGCGCGCCACCTACGGCATGAACCGCGAGATGATCGATGCGCTGAGCCACCGGCACATCGGCATCGACGACCCGAACATTGCGCCCGCGATCACGCAGCGCCAGCCGGCGCAGATCGCCGACTTGCGGGAGGAGGCCTCCACGCCGTTGAACGAGATCATCCTGCGCGCCGGATTCCGCGCGCTTTTGGTCGCGCCGCTGATGCACGGCGAGGAGATTGCCGGTGTGCTGGTCGTGCGCCGCAAGACACCGGGCGCGTTCGGGCAGAACGCCATCGAGTTGATGAAGACCTTCGCCGCCCAATCGACGCTCGCGATCCAGAACGCGGGCCTGTTCAACGAAATCGCCGACAAGAGCCGACAGCTCGAAATCGCCAGCAAACACAAATCGCAGTTTTTGGCCAACATGAGCCACGAGCTGCGCACGCCGCTCAATGCCATCCTCGGCTATACCGAGCTTATCCTCGACAACATCTACGGCGAGGCGCCGGCGCGCATGCGCACGGTTCTGGAGCGCGTGCAGACCAACGGCAAGCACCTGCTGGGCTTGATCAACGACGTGCTCGATCTGTCGAAGATCGAAGCCGGGCAGCTCACCCTGTCGCTCAACGACTACTCAATCCATGACATGGTGCATGGCGTCTACACGGCGGTCGAGCCGCTGGCGAACAAGAAGCAGCTTGCGTTCAAGACCGAAATACCGGGCGATTTGCCGCCGGCGCACGGCGACGACAGGCGGCTCTCGCAGGTGCTGCTCAATCTCGTGGGCAACGCCATCAAATTCACCGATGCGGGAGAAGTTGCCGTCAAGGCCGCGGTATCGAATGGCGCCTACACCATCTCGGTCCGCGACACCGGACCCGGCATCGCCGCCGAGGATCAGGCGAAGATCTTCGAGGAATTTCAGCAGGCCGATAATTCGCAGACCAAGACTAAGGGTGGTACCGGGCTCGGCCTGTCGATCGCCAAACACATCGTGGAGATGCACGGCGGGCGGCTGTGGGTCGAATCCAGTCCCGGACATGGATCAACTTTTTCGTTTACGGTGCCGCTACGGGTGCAGCGCGAAGCGGGGCGGTCATGATTCACGTAGGGTGGGCAAAGGCGCGCTGCTCGGCTGATCCGCGTGGGCAAAATCGTTTGCGCGCCGTGCCCACGGGGCCGCGCAGAAGCAGACGATTTTGCTCACTCTACAAAGCGAAGGCGGGGTGGTCATGAGCAAACGGATTCTCGTGGTCGAGGACCAGGAGGACAACAGGCAAATCCTGCGCGACCTTCTCGGCAGCGCCGGCTATGAGATGATCGAGGCCGGCGACGGCGAGGCGGGCGTCGCGGCGGCAAAGAAGGAGCGGCCTGATCTCGTTCTCATGGATATCCAGCTGCCGCTGCTCGATGGCTACGAGGCGACGCGCCGTATCAAGGCCGATCCCGATCTGAAAGACATCCCGATCGTCGTGGTGACCTCGTATGCGCTCTCCGGCGACGAGGTCAAAGCCCGCGCCGCCGGCTGTGACGCTTATGTCACCAAGCCCTACAGTCCGCGCCAGTTGCTGACGAAGATCAGGGAATTTCTGCCGTGAATGCTGTCATCCGCCACCGCTTCGCGGGGGCAGAGATCTTGTCATGAGCAGCCCCGTCCGCATCCTGGTCGCCGACGATAACCCAACCAATCGCGACATCCTGCAGGCGCGGCTGGAGGCGAACGGCTACGAGGTGCTGCACGCTGGCGACGGCGAGGAAGCGCTGGCGGTGGCGCGTGCGCAGCGGCCCGATCTCATTCTGCTCGACATCATGATGCCGAAGCTCGACGGCATCGAAGTGTGCAAGCGGGTCAAGGCGGACGCGGCGCTGCCGTTTACGCCGATCATTCTGGTGACCGCCAAGGCCGAATCCGGCGACGTGGTCGAGGGCCTTGACGCCGGCGCCGACGAGTATCTGACCAAGCCGATCGACCAGAAGGCGCTGGTGGCGCGGGTCAAGGCGCTGCTGCGCATCAAAGAGCGGCACGACGCCGGCGGCGCGGGGGCGAAGTCCGTGCGCCGCAACAGCGCCGATCTTTTCATTAGCTACTCGCGAAAAGACTTACCTGCCATTCAATCCTTGACGGATTTCCTTCAGCGCAGCGGTTGGTCAGTATGGATGGATCAAAACCTTACAGCTGGTGCATCGTTCGACCGTGTCATTGAACAGGCGCTGCGGGATGCGAGGGCTGTACTCGTCGTCTGGTCCCGCAATTCGGTCGATAGCGATTGGGTGCGCGCCGAAGCGGCCTTTGCCCAGGAGAATTTCAAGCTATTTCCGGTTCGCCTCGATGACGTGCAGTTGCCGCTCCGCTTCATTCATGTTCACACGCTAAATCTTTCCGGCTGGGACGGCGGCGCCGAACATCATTGTCTGCAGGCTCTGGTTGCCAATCTCACCGAAGCGGTCGGCAAGCCGGGCAGTGGCGCATAACGGAAACCCTCCGTGTACCCTCGCTGGCCGCTTTGCTGCACCTGCTCACGACCGCTCTTGGCCCTCTTTGACGTTCCACGCGGCGCACCATTTTGGTCGCGATCGGAGGGATAACTGAGGTGGCCGTTGCGGACTCGAAACAGGGCAATTGACCCATAGCGGATTCTGGCAACCGATTCAGTCCGCGAACCGTATCCAGAACTTCGCGGCTGCGATTATGGTAATGACCATTCCGATTGCGCCGTGAACAGCGGTGGCAGTTCGGGTGTCCAAGAAATTAAGCACCCATGGAGAGACGGTAGTAAAGATTCCGACAATCATTGTGCCCCACTTTGAATGTTCTGCGCTGGAGAACGCAAAACTGACTATCGCTATCGCGGGGGCGTCGATCCAAGCCGTCCACGCCGCCGCGGGGACGCCGTCGAAACCAAACACCCAGGGAGAAATGAAGAGAGTGGTCGCCAAAGCGAGAGCGCACCAATTGAGTAACCACATCAGTTGCTCATCCGGCAGAGGGGATAGCGGAATACATCCGCGCTTTGTCGTCATAGGCGAACAGCTCAGCATAGCGCCCCCAGGCAGTCGCCGAGCGTAGAGTTCCTTGCGCATCGGGGCTGGTCAAGTGATCCTCAAGTTCAATCTGAAATCTCATTCTGGGTGCGCGATGACCCTCCCGTTCTCCGAGTACGCGGCAAATGTGCGCGGCCTGGGGCACAAATCGGAGTAAGTGCTCCCTGAAGAGTCGTTTGCGTTCGTCAGTACCGCCATGCACGAAGACACGGCCTGCGGCGGTGAGCTTCAACGCCCCGTCTTTGAGCTCGGCAAACTCCAGGATGTGAAGTGCTTCAGCAATTGGAAAGAGATCGTCCACTTCCAGCGCGAGCGCGTTGGCGAGTTTCGCCAGCTCTGCCTGTCCATTGTAGGGTGGGACAGCTGCCTTCTCGACGAGTCCGGCCATCCGGTTGACTGAAGCTCGCGGCAACGGCTGTACGATACCCCCATGAACTTGGCTCAGAGCCCCAATGGAGGCGACTGTTCGCGCTGTCAGCACAGAATAAATCTCGTCCACGATGCTACGGAACTCGTCGTCGAGCCGATTGCGCGGACGCGGAAGCGGGACCAAGAGTTCTGCGGCGATCCGCCCCGGATTTGACGCGAGGATTAGCACTCGATTGCACATGAGCACGGCTTCCTCGACGTTGTGCGTCACCATGAGCACCGACTTCGTTGGCAGCTCGCGCTCTAACCACAGGTCCATAAAGTCAGTGCGCAGTGTCTCGGCAGTTAGCGAGCGCCGAAAATGGCTCGTCCATCAGAAGGACGACGGGTTCGGTGACAGCGATCATGCCGACCCGCCGGTCGGCGCAACGGTCGCGACCACGCCGCACGACCTCATGATCTGGTTCACCCAGGGCCTCGAGCCAGCGTTCAGCACGGTCGCCGTGACCGACGCGGGCGGCGCTCGCGTCGATGAGGGCAAACCGCGGATCAGCGGCAATACCATGAGCGTCGCGCTCACGGCGTTGAGCGCCGGCACGTATCATGTGCACTGGCACGCGGTGTCGGTCCCGCCCGACGGGGCTACAATTTAACTAGGCTGTTTGTTCGCAACAACGCCAAAAAGAAAGAGGCCACGCGAAGGGCAATCCGCCTATCCCTTGTCCAGATTGATTCTAACAGGGTGTACACCAGCAGCGCTGTCCGTAAGGACCGCACACCCAACGGCTGCCGTGCGGACAGTGGTTGTCCTTGCCTTTGCAGGCTACCTTTTGGAAGGGTGTGGCATTCTTCAGTTGCGCATGCAGGCTTAATGCGCCCGGCTGTTGCGTTTGTGCGCCCGCCGACCATGCCGTCATTCCCAATACAAGTGTACCGGCCATCATCCCCAGTGCAAGTCTTCTCATGAGAGTCATGGAGTCCCTACTAATCGTTTGAGCTATGCCTCGGAAGGTGACGAGGCGCTTGGACCTGTGATCTCGTATCCTAATGCGACCTTATTTGGTAAGCAACCGGCGAGCCGCTCGGCCTCCCCTTTGGAGTATGTTGAGCGAGACAATCCGAAAGGGCATTGGGGAGTGTCAGAAGTTTTGTGTATGGGGTTTCTGTGAAGGTGAATTTCCGTTTTGGCACATCGAGACTGAGGCATCATCGGCACGGTCGACAACTTT
>Ga0265338_10009786_pt1 | contig 11375 bp, 5 predicted proteins | sample 42126metaG_FD_193579 | JGI IMG/M metagenome (GOLD analysis project Ga0265338, IMG submission 193579) | Rhizosphere microbial communities from Carex aquatilis grown in University of Washington, Seatle, WA, United States - 4-21-26 metaG | ecosystem: Host-associated > Plants > Roots > Rhizosphere >... | reverse complement strand
AGCGTCTAGCAAGAAGAATTCCCATCCGAGAGGCCACGTGCTGGCGGGTCCCATGCCCTCTGTGCTGCCTCGGGAGGCGACACCTGTCGTGAAACAAGACAGGTCGGCAAGGCCCGAACCCGATGTTTTCGGCGATCTGCCACTGGCACTTTTGTTGCCAAGACCGAGGCTGTTCGCAGATGTCTCATCCGTCAATCGCTCCATTTCGGTCCCTCACCGCTGGGCGGCCAGGCGCCCGTGCGCCCCGGCTCGCCTTCCTGCTGGGCCTCGCGGTGGCTGTGTCCGGCTCGGCCGCGGCCCAGGCCGCCGGCGAAGCCGCTCCGTCCTCGACGTCGCAGAGCCGGACGCTGACGCTGTCGCAGGCGGAGGAGAGCGCGCTCCGAGCTCAACCGACGCTGCGCCAGGCGCATGCCCAGACCGACGCCGCCCAGGGGCGCGTCGAGCAGGCGCGCTCCGGTTACCTGCCGCAGGCCACGGCCACCGGCCTCTACGAGCGCACCACCGCCAACTTCGTTCCCCGTCCCGGCGCGATCCCCAGCACAGCCGCGTCGACGGGAACCACCGCGACGAGCAACAACTCCCTGGGCCGGACGTTCAACTTCTTCAGCTTCGGCATCACCGGATCGCAGCTGATTTACGACTTCGGTCAGACCAGCAACCGCTGGAGCGCGGCGTCGGCCAGCCGTGACGCCAGCCAGCTGACCGAGGTGACCACCGAGCAGCAGGCGCTCCTGAACGTCCGCGCCGCGTACTTCCTGGCGCGCGCCGACGAGGATCTCATCACCGTCGCACGCGAGACCCTCGACAACCAGGACAAGCACCTCAACCAGATCCAGGCGTTCGTCGGCGCGGGCATCCGTCCCGAGATCGATCTGGCGCAGGCGCGCACCGCGGTCTCCAACGCCCGCGTGCAGCTGGTCACGGCCAACAACAACCGTGCCGTGGCGCTGGCCCAGCTGGAGCAAGCGATGGGGTTGTCCGAGCACATCGACTACGAGCTGGCCGACAGCGCGCTGGCGCCGGTGGCCGGGGAGGACGGCTCGATCGAGACGCTGGTCAACAACGCGCTCGGCGTCCGGCCGGAGCTGGCGACGATCGAGAAGCAACGGCGCGCGCAGGAGCTGACGGTGTCGTCTCTTCGAGGGGGCTACGGTCCATCGTTGAGCGCGGTCGGCAGCGTCTCCGACGGCGGAACGGAGATGAGCAACCTGGTTGCCAACTGGTTCGTCGGCCTGTCGCTGAACTGGAACATCCTGCAGGGCGGCCTGACCAAGGGCCAGGTTCACGAGGCCAACGCCACGCTGGTCGCCCTGATCGCGCAAGAGGACGGCCTCCGGCTCACGGTGCGCGTCGAGGTCGAACAGGGGCAGCTGGGCGTGCGCGCGGCCAAGGAGACCATCACCGCTTCACGGGACGCCCTGGTGAACGCACGCGACCAGCTGCGGCTCGCCGAAGCGCGCTACGCTCAGGGTCTGGGAAGTGTGATCGAGCTCGGCGACGCACAGGTCGCCGTCACCGCCGCGGCGGCGCAAGATGTCCAGGCGCGGTTCAATCTATCAGCGGCACGGGCACAGCTCATGTCCGCGTTGGGGGTCCGATGAGCAGCACGAAAAGCCGAGCCGACCGTCGAGTCGAACACCGCACCGATCAACCCGGCGTCACGCCGGTGCGTGGCGCCGACACCGCGTCCGACAGCGGGCAGGACTCGATGCGCGATCCGACGCACGAGACCGGCCCCGTCGAGACACGCCCGCCGGCGCGGCACAGTCGCGTGGTCTGGACGATCGCGATCGTCATCGTGCTGGCGCTGATCGGTGCCTTCGTGATGCACCAGCGCTCCCAGTCGAAGACCGCGGGCGCGACGGCGACCGCCGGCGCCGACGGCGAGCGCGGATCGGCGAAAGGGGGCCGCGGCGCCGCCGCGGGCGATCGCGCGATCCCGGTTCTGGTCATCCCGGTCGCCCGGCGCGACGTTCCGATCACCACCGAGGGGCTCGGCAGCGTGGTCGCCTTCAAGACCGTCAACGTGCGCACGCAGGTCGACGGCCGCCTCGACCGCGTCGCCTTCCGCGAGGGCCAGGCGGTCAAGCGCGGCGATCTGCTGGCGCAGGTCGATCCGCGGCCCTTCGAGATCCAGCTGCACCAGGCCGAGGCGGCGCTGGCGCGCGACACCGCGCAGCTGTCCGGCGCGGAGCTGAACCTGAAACGCTACGAGGCGGTGGTGACCCAGCGGTTGATCCCGCAGCAGCAGGTCGACGATCAGCGCGCGCTGGTCGACCAGTTGAAAGGGACGGTCCAGTCCGACCAGGCGCAGATCGAGAACGCGAAGCTGCAGCTGGTCTACGCGCGCATCAGCTCCCCGATCGACGGTGTCACCGGCATTCGCCTGGTCGACGCGGGCAACATCGTGCACGCCGCCGATCAGACCGCCATCGTCGTGGTGACGCAGCTGGATCCGATCGCGATCCTGTTCACGCTGCCGCAAGACGAGCTGCCGCGCGTGGTGCAGAGCCAGAGCTCCGGCGCGCCGCTGGTCGAGGCCCTGAGCCAGGACGGCTCGAAAGTCATCGGCAGCGGCCAGCTGGAGCTGGTCGACAACCAGATCAACCAGAACACGGCGACCATCCGCCTGAAGGCGATCTTTCCCAACCCGTCGCACTCGCTGTGGCCCAACCAGTTCGTGAAGACGCGGCTGCGCCTCGGCGTCAAGAAGGCCGCGCTGGTGGTGCCGGCGGCGGCGGTGCAGCGCGGGCCGCAGGGGACGTTCGTGTACGTGGTCACCGGCGACAACGGCGACAACAAGGTGCAGGTGAAGACCGTCCAGATCGACACCATCGAGGGACCCGACGCGCTGATCGCCAAGGGGCTCGACGCCAGCGATCGCGTGGTCACCGAGGGCCAGAACCAGCTGCGGCCCGACGCGCGCGTCACCGTGCGCCAGCCGAACAGCGGCGGCGACGGCGGGGGCGACAGCGGCACGGCCCACCCGAGCGGCGGAAAGCGCGCGGGATCGAAGAAGCAAAAATGAACGTCTCCGAGCCGTTCATCCGCCGGCCGATCGGCACGTCGCTGCTGATGGTCGGCGTGCTCATCGCCGGGATCGTCGGCTACAAGCAGCTGCCGGTCGCCGCGCTGCCGCAGGTCGATTACCCGACGATCGCGGTCACCACGCTGCTGCCCGGCGCCAGCGCCGAGACCATGGTGTCGGCGGTGACCACGCCGCTCGAGCGCCAGCTGGGGCAGATCCCGTCGCTGGCGGCGCTGACCTCGGTCAGCAGCGCGGCGACGTCCCTCATCACGCTGCAATTCACGCTGGATCGCGACATCGACGCCGCCGAGCAGGACGTGCAGGCGGCGATCAACGCGGCGTCGAACCTGCTGCCGCGCACGCTGCCCACGCCGCCGACGTACAGCAAGAGCAACCCCGCCGACGTGCCGGTCATGGTGCTGGGGGTCAGCTCGGACAGCGCCCCGATCGAGCGCGTCGACGACTACGCCGACTCGATCCTGGCGCAGAAGATCGCGCAGGTCAGCGGCGTGGGCCTCGTGACCCTGAACGGCGGGCAGCGCCCGGCGGTGCGCGTGCAGGTCGACCCGGTGAAGCTCGCGGGCCGCGGGCTCACGCTCGAAGACGTGCGCGCGGCGCTGGTGGCTGCCAACGTGAACCAGCCCAAGGGGAACCTCGACGGTCCACGCCTCAACTACACCATCAACGCCAACGATCAGCTCCAGCAGGCGAGCCAGTACAAGACGATCTTCATCGCCTACAGCAACGGCGCGCGCGTGGACCTGTCCGACGTCGCTCAGGTGGCGGACGGCGTGGAGAACTCGCAGCTCGCCGGCTGGGCCAACGGCCACCGCGCGGTGATCCTGAACGTGCAGCGCCAGCCCGGCGCCAACCTGATCCAGGTCGCGGATCACGTCAAGGCGCTGATGAAGCAGCTGGAGTCGTCGCTGCCGCAGGGGATCAAGATCGAGGTGCTGAGCGACCGCACCGACACCGTGCGCGCGTCGGTCGACGACGTGCAGTTCACGCTGATCTTGACCATCGTGCTGGTGGTCGCGGTCATCTACCTGTTCCTGCGCAGTGTGCGCGCGACGATCATCCCCGGCGTCGCGGTGCCGCTCTCGCTGGTGGCGACGTTCGGCGTGATGGCGCTGCTCGGCTACAGCCTCAACAACCTGACGCTGATGGCGCTGACGATCTCGACCGGCTTCGTCGTCGACGACGCCATCGTCATGATCGAGAACATCGCGCGCTACATCGAGCACGGCGAAAAGCCGCTCGACGCCGCGCTCAAGGGCGCCAAGCAGATCGGCTTCACGATCATCTCGCTCACGGTGTCGCTGGTCGCGGTCTTGATCCCGCTGCTGTTCATGGGCGGCGTCATCGGGAGGCTGTTCCGCGAATTTGCGGTCACGCTGTCGACGGCGATCGTGGCGTCGGCGCTGATCTCGCTGACGCTGACCGCGATGATGTCCGCCCACATCCTGAAGCCGGTGCACAAGGGCGAGGAGAGCGCCATCGCGCGCGGCGCCGAGCGGGTGTTCGACTGGATGGTGCACGTGTACGACCGCGGGCTGGTCTGGGTGCTCGCCCACCGGCGCACCACGATGCTGGCGACGATCGCGACGGTGGTGGTCACCGTGGTGCTGGCGGTGATCACGCCCAAGGGCCTGTTCCCGCAGCAGGACACCGGTCTCCTCCTCGGCGTCACCGAGGCCGGGCCCGACGCGTCGTTCGCGACGATGTCCGACCGGCAGCGCGCCGTCGCCGACGTGGTGCAGCGCGATCCAGACGTCGAGTCGGTGGCGTCGTTCATCGGCGCCGACGGCACCAACCCCACGCTCAACAGCGGGCGCCTCTCGATCCGCTTGAAGCCGCGCAGCCAGCGCGACGCCAACGCGCAGCAGATCATGGACCGCCTGAACGACCGGCTGGCCGCCGTCGGCGGCATCGTCGTGTACCTGCAATCGGTGCAAGACCTCCAGATCGAGAGCCGATCGAGCCGCACCCAGTACCAGTACACGCTCGAGGACGCCGACCCCACCGAGCTCAGCACCTGGGCCCCGCGCGTGCTCGAGCGCCTGCGCCAGCTGCCGCAGCTGGCCGACGTCGCCAGCGATCAGCAGGAGGGCGCGCGCTTCATGTCGCTGGTCGTGGATCGCTCGGCGGCGTCGCGCCTGGGCGTGACCTCGCAGATGATCGACGACACCCTGTATGACGCCTTCGGGCAGCGCCAGGTGTCGACGATCTTCACGCAGCTCAACCTCTACCGCGTGATTCTGGAGGTCGCGCCGGCTTTTCAGCAGGGGCCGGAGGCGCTGTCGCAGATCTTCCTGAAGTCGACCAGCGGCGACGCGGTGAAGCTGAGCGCGTTCACGCACTACGAGCCGGTCGAGGGCTCGTTGTCGATCGGACACCAGGGGCAGTTCCCCGCGGTGACGCTGTCGTTCAATCTCGCGCGCAACGAGTCGCTGGGCGGCGCCGTCGAGGCGGTGCGGCGCGCGGTCGCCGAGCTCGACGCGCCGCCGGGCCTGCACGGCGACTTCCAGGGCGCGGCGGCGGCGTTCAGCGATTCGCTGTCGTCGGAGCCGTTGCTGATCCTGGCGGCGATCGTCACCGTCTACATCGTGCTCGGCGTGCTCTACGAGAGCTACATCCACCCGATCACGATCCTGTCGTCGCTGCCGTCGGCGGGCGTCGGCGCGTTGCTGGCGTTGCTGCTGTCGGGGTCGGAGCTGTCGGTCGTCGCGCTCATCGGCATCATCTTGCTGATCGGCATCGTGAAGAAGAACGCCATCATGATGATCGACTTCGCGCTCGAGGCCGAGCGCGATCGGGGCCTGACGCCGCTCGAGTCGATCCACGAGGCGTGCCTGCTGCGCTTTCGCCCGATCATGATGACCACGATGGCGGCGTTGCTCGGCGGGTTGCCGCTGGCGCTGGGGCAGGGGACCGGCGCGGAGCTGCGGCGGCCGCTCGGCATCGCGATCGTGGGCGGATTGCTGGTCTCGCAGCTGCTCACGCTCTACACGACGCCGGTGATCTACCTCTACATGGAGCGGCTCGGCGCCTGGGTGAAGGGGCTGGGGTCGCACCGCGCGTCGCACGCCGCCGCCGAGGACGCGCGCGGCAAGCGCATTCCCAAGACCGGGTTGACGGCGGGCCAGCCGGAGACGCCGTGAACATCGCAGCGCCGTTCATCCGCCGGCCGGTGGCGACGTCGCTGCTCGCGGCGGCGCTGCTGCTGGCGGGGTTGGCGGCGTTCACGCAGCTGCCGGTCTCGCCGCTGCCGCAGGTCGATTTCCCCACGATCCAGGTCTCGGCGGCGCTGCCGGGCGCCAGCCCGACGACGATGGCGTCGGCGGTGGCGACGCCGCTCGAGCGGCGGTTCGGCCGCATCGCCGGCCTGACCGAGCTGACCTCGGCGAGCGCGCTCGGCTCGACGACCATCACGATGCAGTTCGATCTCGACCGCAACGTCGCCGCCGCGGCGCGCGACGTCCAGGCGGCGATCAACGCCGCCGGCGGCGAGCTGCCGTCGAACCTGCCGACGCGCCCGAATTATCGCAAGGTCAACCCTGCGGATTCGCCGATCCTGATCCTGTCGCTGACGTCGGACACCCAGCCGCTGGCCAAGGTCTTCGACGACGCGAACAGCATCCTGGCGCAGAAGATCTCGCAGCTTCGCGGTGTGGGGCAGGTGTTCGTCGGCGGCGGGCAGCAGCCGGCCGTGCGCGTCCAGGCGGACGTGCACGCGCTCGGCGGCATGGGCCTGAGCCTGGAAGACGTGCGCAACGCGCTGTCGCTGTCGACCTCGAACCAGCCCAAGGGATCGATCGCCAACGGTAACGTCATGTATTCGCTGAGGGCCAACGACCAGTTGCTGACCGCCGCCGCCTATCGCGACCTCATCATCGGCTACTCCAACAACGCCGGCATCACGCTGGGCCAGGTGGCCAACGTCTTCGATGACGTCGAGAACAACCGCCTGGCGGCGTGGAGCAACAAGGACCGCGCCGTCCTGATGATCATCCGGCGCGAGCCGGGCGCGAACATCCTCGAGACGATCGAGCGGATCAAAGAGGCGCTGCCGCGGCTCGAGCAGTCGATCTCGCCGGCGATCAAGACCGAGATCGCGCTCGACCGCACCGAGACGATCCGCGCCTCGGTGCACGACGTGGAGATCACGCTGATCCTCAGCGTCATCCTGGTGACCGCGGTCGTGTTCCTGTTCCTGCGCAGCCCGGGCGCGACCGCGATCCCCGCGGTCGCCGTGCCGCTGTCGCTGATCGGCACGTTCGGCGTGATGTACCTGCTGAACTACAGCCTGGACAACCTGTCGTTGATGGCGCTGGCGATCTCGACCGGGTTCGTGGTCGACGACGCGATCGTCGTCACCGAGAACATCGCGCGCCACACCGAGGCCGGCGTCGATCCGCTGACCGCGGCGCTCGACGGCGCGAAACAGATCGGCTTCACGATCGTGTCGATCACCGTGTCGCTGATCGCGGTGTTCATTCCGATCCTCTTCATGGGCGGCATCGTGGGGCGGCTGTTCCGCGAGTTCTCGGTGACGCTGTCGATCGCGGTCGCGATCTCGGCGCTGGTCTCGCTGACGCTGACGCCGACGATGGCGGCGCGGCTGCTGAAGGCGGCTCCGAAGCGGCGGCAGGACGAGAGCGGCGAGCACCCGCACTCGTCGTCGGCGACGTTCGACAAGCTCGTGCGCGGGTATGGCCGGGCGCTCGGCTGGGTGCTCGATCACCCGCGCCTGATGCTGCTGGCGACCGGCGCGACGATCGCGCTCACGATCGTGCTGGCGATCAAGGTGCCGAAGGGCCTGTTCCCGCAGCAGGACACGGGCTTGCTGGGCGGCTTCACCGAGGCGTCGCAGGACATCTCGTCGTCGGCGATGCAGGACCGGCAGAAGCAGGCCAACGCCATCGTGCTCCAGGATCCCGACATCGCGCGCATCGTGTCGTTCGTCGGCAGCGCCAACGGCTCGACCGGCAACACCGGCACGGTGTTCGTCGCGCTCAAGCCTTACAGCCAGCGCAAGGCCACCGCCGACGAGATCGTCGGGCGCTTGCGGCCCAAGCTGGCGAAGATCCCGGGCGTCACGCTGTTCCTGCAGGCGACGCAAGATCTGCGCGTCGGCGGCCGCGGCTCGCGCACGCAGTATCAGTACACGCTGGAAGACGCCGACCTGGACGAGCTGCAGAGCTGGGCGCCGCGGATCTTCGATCGCTTGCGCAAGCTGCCCGAGCTGCGGGACGTCGCCACCGATCAGCAGACCGCGGGGCTGCAGATCAACGTCGACATCGACCACGACACCGCGTCGCGCCTGGGTGTCACCACCCAGGCCATCGACGACACGCTCTACGACGCCTTCGGGCAGCGCCAGGTGGCGACGTCGTTCACGGCGACGAACTACTACCGCGTGGTGCTCGAGGCGAATCCGGACATGTTCGACGGGCCCGACCAGCTGGGGAAGATGTACGTGCGAAGCGCGCTCGGCGGCATCGTGCCGCTGTCTCAGATCGCCCGCTTCTCGGCGGGGCCGGCGCCCCTGTCGATCACCCACCAGGGGCAGTTTCCGGCGACGACCATCTCGTTCAACCTGGCGCCCGACAAATCACTGGGGCAAGCGGTGCAGTCGATCAACGCGGTGCTGCGCGAGATCGGCATGCCGGCGAACATTCGCGCCGGCTTCAAGGGCACCGCGCAGGCATTCACCGCGTCGCTGCAGAGCGAGCCGTGGCTGATCCTGATGGCGCTGTTCGTGGTGTACGTCGTGCTGGGCATCCTCTACGAGAGCCTGATTCACCCGCTGACGATCCTGTCGACGCTGCCGTCGGCCGCGCTGGGAGCGCTGATCGCTCTGTTTCTCTTCAAGCTCGACTTCAGCATCATCGCGCTCATCGGCGTGGTTCTGTTGCTGGGCATCGTCAAGAAGAACGCGATCATGATGATCGACTTCGCGCTCGAGGCGGAGCGCGCCGAGAACCTGGACCCCAAGGAGGCGATCCGCCGCGCCTGCCTCATGCGCTTCCGCCCGATCCTGATGACCACCATGGCGGCGCTGTTCGGCGCGGTGCCGCTGGCGATCGGGCTCGGCGCCGGGTCGGAGCTGCGCCGCCCGCTGGGCGTCAGCATCGTGGGTGGACTCTGCCTGTCGCAGCTCCTGAACCTGTTCACGACGCCGGTGATTTACCTGACCCTCGACCGGCTGCGCGTGCGCCAGCACGCCCGCGTTCTCGAGCGCCGGCAACGGCGCCTGTCGGGCGGCAACCCCGCGCCGCAGCCGACGTCCTGAGGACCGTCGCGGCCGCGTCGAATTGCCGGGCGCCAGGCGGCGAAAATTGAGTAGACTCCGCCCGTGCGACGGGACCTGATCCTCATCCTCGACTTCGGAGCCCAGTACTCTCAACTGATCGCGAGGCGCGTGCGCGAGCAGAAGGTGTACTCGGAGATTCACCCATTCAACCTCTCCCTGGCGCGCATTCGCGAGCTGGCGCCGCGTGGAATCATCCTGTCGGGTGGCCCCGCGTCCTGCTACGACGAGGGCGCGCCCAAGATCAGCGCCGAGCTCTTCGACCTCGGCATCCCGATCCTGGGCATCTGCTACGGCGTGCAGCTGACGGCGCTGGTCCTGGGGGGCAAGGTGGTGCCCGCGGAGCGGCGGGAGTACGGGCGCGCGAACCTGCGCGTCACCGACGCATCCGACCTGTTTCAGGGTTTCCCGCTCGACGCCGACCAATCGGTCTGGATGAGCCACGGCGATCGCATCGAGTCGCTGCCCGCCGGCTTCTCCGTGGTCGCCGAGAGCGCCAACTGCCCGGCGGCGGCGGTGGCGGCGCCGTCGCGCAAGTTCTGGGGCGTGCAGTTCCACCCCGAGGTGGCGCACACGCCGCGCGGCGGCGAGATCCTCGGCAACTTCATCTTCCGCATCTGCAAGTGCGAGCCGAGCTGGACCATGAACAGCTTCGTCGACGAGGCGGTCGCGGCCGTGCGGCGCCAGGTCGGCGACAAGGGGCGCGCGGTGTGCGGCCTCTCGGGCGGCGTCGATTCGTCGGTGGCGGCGGCGCTGGTCCTGCGCGCGATGGGCGATCGGCTGACGTCGATCTTCGTCGACACGGGGCTGTCGCGCGCGGGCGAGGCGGCGCAGGTCGAGGCAATCTTCCGCGACGCCTTCAAGGCCGACCTGCGCGTGGTCGACGCGAGCGCGCGCTTCCTGGGGGCGCTGGCCGGCGTCACCGATCCGGAGCAGAAGCGCAAGATCATCGGCCGCGAGTTCATCGCGGTCTTCGAGGAGGAGGCGAAGCGGGTCGCCGAGACGCAAGGGTCGACGCCAGGGTCGACGCCAGGGTCGACGTCCGCAGGCGGCGTCGACTTCCTGGTGCAGGGGACCCTCTACCCCGACGTGATCGAGTCGGTGTCATCGAAGGGACCGTCGGCGATGATCAAGTCGCACCACAACGTGGGCGGCTTGCCGGAGCGCATGAAGCTGAAGCTGATCGAGCCGCTGCGCGAGCTGTTCAAGGACGAGGTGCGCGAGCTCGGCGCCGAGCTGGGGCTGCCCAAGCACGTGCTGTCGCGCCAGCCGTTCCCGGGGCCGGGGCTGGCGGTGCGCATCCTCGGCGAGGTGACGAAGGAGCGCTGCGATCTGCTGCGCGCCGCCGACACGATCATCGAGCAGGAGATCCGGGCGGCGGGGCTCTACGAGTCGATCTGGCAGTCGTTCGGCGTGCTGCTGCCGGTGCGCAGCGTCGGCGTCATGGGAGACGAGCGCACCTACGCCAACGTGCTGGCGCTGCGCGCGGTGCACTCGCGCGACGGCATGACCGCCGACTGGGTGCCGCTGCCGTACGATCTGCTGGCGACGATCTCGTCGCGCATCGTCAACGAGGTGCGCGGCATCAACCGCGTGGTCTACGACATCTCCTCCAAGCCGCCCGCGACGATCGAGTGGGAGTAGCCTCCGCCGCCCGTCTCGGGCTCTTGGTCGCCGTCTACGCGACGGTGTCCGCCACGGCGCCGGCGCGTGTCGACGCCGCGACGCCGCCGGCGCTCGAGGAGACGCACGGGCCGGTCAGCATCGACTGGGCCGAGGGGACGGTGACGGCTCGTGGGGGCGCCGCCGCCGACCTGCGCATGCCGTCGGCGGATCTGGCGCGGCCGGGGGCGGAGCGGCGCGCGCGTGCCGTGGCGGCCTCTCGGCTCAAGGACGCGCTCGCGGCGCTGCCGCTCGGCCCGGGGCGCGCTCTCTCCGTCGACGCGGTCGAGCTGGCGATCGGGCAGGCGCAGGTGGTCGACATCGAGTATCAATCGAACGGCGGCGCGGTCGCACGGCTGCGCGCGCGCTTCG
>Ga0265338_10009785_pt1 | contig 11375 bp, 12 predicted proteins | sample 42126metaG_FD_193579 | JGI IMG/M metagenome (GOLD analysis project Ga0265338, IMG submission 193579) | Rhizosphere microbial communities from Carex aquatilis grown in University of Washington, Seatle, WA, United States - 4-21-26 metaG | ecosystem: Host-associated > Plants > Roots > Rhizosphere... | reverse complement strand
ACTGCGACTCCTCCCGTGAGCGACGAAACCACCTACACGGCCGGCCCAGGCGAGGCACGGCCGGCGCCCAAGATAACCCCACCCCGCCAACCAGGCTCAAACTCCTAAGAAGAACTTAGGCAGCACACGCCGCGTGGTTACCGGAAGATGCTGGAGACGAGGTTGGCGCCGAGGTTCATTGCCATACCCATCTCCATCGCGCGGCCGAAGCCCCCGCCGTAGTAGCCGCCGAACATGCCGCCGCCTAGCATTCCACCGCCGAGCATCCCGCCGAGCATGCCGTGGGGCTGCTGGGGCTGCGCTGCTTCGTTTTCTTGCGGTTCGTGGCCGGGAGCGAACAGGGGCGGCTTCTCTGCGGCCTGCTGGGTTTGCGCGACCTGGCCGACAAAGCCGTGGACGGCGAGGAGGAGCTTCTGGACCTGTGCCTGCTCGTCGTCGATGTCTTGTGCGACCTGCTTGAGGTCGGCGAGCCACTCGGTCGCGTTCGTGTCGCCGGCTTTCTCGGCGGCCTGCATCTTCGCCGCGAGCCCCTGTACCGTCGTCGCCACATCCTTGAACTCGCTCTGCAGCTGTTCGAACTCTTGATCGATCGTCGTTGCATCCATATCACGATCATCGCAGAGCGCCCTCCCCAACGACGCATCGTGAGCTGGGTCTGGTTCCGGTCGACGATCAGGACCGGGTGAAGACGGTGCTGGCGTGGTCGCCGGTGGAGCCGGTGGCGTCGATCTCGTGGGGGCCCTGGAGGCCGGCTTTGAACTTGCCGGGGATCTTGCCCTTGCACACGAAGGCGCCGGAGGCGGTCGCGGTCGCGCTGCAGATCGTCACCCTGGCCGGCTTCGGGGAGGACAGCCCGGTCACGTAGGTGACAGTGACCTTCTCACCGGAAATGAAGTTGGCACCTCTCGCCGTGACCGGCGTGCCGGGAAGGCCCTTGCGCGGAGTGAGTGCCACCGAGGCCGGAGCGGTGTAGGTGAAGGTGCCAGCTGGCGTGTTCGGGCTTGTTCCTCCTGGTGAGGTAACGCTGATGCTGATGCTGTCGCCGATCCCGCTGTCGCTGGCCGGGATGTAGACGCTCATGGTCGTGTTGTCGACGACCTGCCACGCGGTGGAGGTTTCGCCGGCCATGACTGCGGTGGTACCGACGAAGTTGGCGCCGTGAACCGTCACGTAGTAGCCGCCGTAGATTCCACCGTGGTTGGGGTTCACGCCGGTGATCTTCGGCTGGCGATACGAGGTGAACTGGTCGTTCGAACTCGTGAAGCTGGTACCGCCGGGCGAGACCACGGTCACGTCGACAGTGTGGGGATTCGTTCCGGACGTGTCGGCTGGTGAGACGGCGGTGATCGAGTTGTCGCTGTTGACCGTGACGCTGGCGGCGGGAGTTCCGCCGAAGTCGACTCCGGTAGCGGCCGTGAAGCCGTCGCCGTAGATGGTCACGCTGCTGCCCCCGCTCGCCGGACCGACCGTCGTTGCGATGCCGGTGACTCGTGGCCGCGGCGTGAAGGTGTCCGACCACTGCAAGCACGCGTACGCCGTGCTTCCCGTTCCCCCAGTGCCGGGGCACGGGCTGGGAGAATTGCTGATCTGGTTGCTGGTGAGAGGATCCGTTGCCGAGAAGGCCGGGTCGACGCTGGGGGCGCCCGAGTAGACGGAATAGGAGAGCAATGCTCCGCTCAGGTCCCAGGTGTCGGCGGTCCACGCGGTGTACGTGACTTCTCGGCCGCCCTTCCCGCCGGTGCTGCAGCGCGTGGTGAGCTGGACGAACCCGGTCGGGTAGCCCGCAGCCGGATCGATCGAGTCGTCGAACCCGGTGACATAAGCCTCCTCCTTGATGCCCCCACAGTCGTGTCCGAGGACCGAGAACGCCGTCCCCTGCGGCACGATGAGTTGAGGCTGTTGCGGGGCCGCGGCACTGGCCGCCGGACTGCCGACTCCAGCCATCCCGAGCAGCATCACCGCGATGGTGCTAACGCCGATCGTCACCGTACGAAACATGGCTCCGTCCTCTCGGCCTACGTCGATGCCAAGAACGAGTTCATATGGTGAGAGTCGGGGCGGGACAGAAACTTGCGCTATGGACCGTGGACTCCCGCCGGGCTAGGATCGGGCTGCGCAGAGAGAGGAGAAGGATGGGCTCCGCACGTCCAGTAGGTGCGACGGCAGACGTGGACGCGGAGCGTCTGCGGGCGGCGCTTCGGGAAGCGCGGGCCGATGCCGCCCCGTTCGCCCTCGCCGCGGCCGGCATCCTCACCGCGCTCGCGCTCGTGGCCAGGAGCGCGGGCTGGGAGACGCTTGGCCGGCACGCCTGGTGGATGTGGCTCGTCGTCGCGGCGCCGTACCTCCTGCTCGCCGCGACGCTGTCGCTCGGCCTGAACCGTCTCGCCGGTCACGACCACCGGCGAGAGATCGTGATCGGGCTGCTCACGCTCGTCTGGGTCTGCAACGTCGCCGGCGTAGGGGTGCTCGTCGCGTCACTCGTCGCACGTTCGGGAGTGCACATCACCGGGCCTCAGCTCCTGTTCAGCGGTGGTGCCGTATGGGTCACCGACGCCGTCGCGTTCGGTCTCGCGTTCTGGGAGCTCGACTGCGGCGGTCCCATCAGCCGCGCGCTTGCCTCCGGCCCGCGCCGGCCCGACTTCCAGTTCCCCCAGGACGAGAACCCACAGCTCGCACGCGCGGGATGGGCGCCGCGGCTCTGGGACTACTTCTACGTCTCGCTCACCAACGCCACGGCATTCAGCCCGACGGACGCCATGCCCCTCACCCGTCAAGCCAAGGCGTTGATGGCCGCCGAGTCCTGCCTATCCGCGGTCACCGTGCTGCTGGTCGCGGCGCGCGCAGTGAACATCCTCGTGTAGGCCGCAATCGGCAGGCGGGGCTCGTCTAGCAGCCGGTGCGTGGAGGCAGGTCGTCCGGCACGTCGCGAAGGTCGACGAAGCGGGTTGCGAAGTCGGCGAACCGCTCTACGTCTGTGGCATTCGAGGCGAGGCCCAGCGAGGCCCGGACTGCGCCGCCGGTGGGGAGTCCGATCGCGCGGACGTAGTCGTCGAGGGTCATGCCGTCGCCGAACTCGCCGCCGACGAGTGTCTCGCGGGCGATCGTGAAGGCGACCTCGCCTGCGCCGGGGTTGCAGAAGCAGCCGGTGCGCATCGAGATCGAATGCTCGCGTGAGAGGCGGTCGACGTAGCGCTCATCGACGAGGCGCCCGTCGGGATGGACGAAGTTGAAGGCGAACGTCGCACCGCGCCGCTCCATCGTCGGTGGCCCGTAGACGACTGCGGCCGGCGACCCGTCGTGGTGGCGCAGCGTGGTCAGAACGTCGAGCAACCGTACGCCGAGTGCCTGGACGTGGTCGTGGATCGCGTCGATGCCGACGCGGTCGAGGAGGCTCAGCCCGATCTCCACGGCGGGCAGGTTGAGGAAGTTGACGGTGCCGTCCTCGAAGTGCGCGGCGCCGGGGGCGGATTGGTACCACTCGTGCTGCACGAAGGCGGCCACGATCGTCCCTCCGGAGAACCACGGCCGCTCGAGCGTGGCCAGCGCGTCGCGGCGCGCGATCAGTGCGCCGACGCCGGTCGGCCAGCCGAACATCTTGTAGAAGGACAACACGACGAAGTCGGGCTTGTGACGGGACAGGTCGAGCCGGTTGGTCGGGACGAAGGCTGCCGCGTCGAGCAGGACGTCCCATCCGTGCTCGTGCGCTCCGTCGATCCAGTCGAGCGGGTGCAGGACGCCTGAGAAGTTCGACTGGGCCGGATAGGCGAACAGGTTGTGGTGCTCGCCGCCGACATCGGTCAGGTAGCGCGGCAGCAACGACGCGTCGACGCGCAGGTCCGGCGGCACGCTCGGCACATAGGTCGTGTCGGCGCCGCGCGCGCGGGCGAACTCGCGGATGCCGTTGACGGAGTTGTGGTTGTCGAACGTGAGCAGGAAGCGGTCGCCGCGCTTGAACGGGTACGCCTCACCCACAAGGCGAAGCGCGCCCGTTGCGTTCGGCGTGAAGATCGCCTCGTACTCCGAGGGGTCGGCCCCGAAAAAGGCGAGGACGGCTGTGCGGGCCTGCTCGACGAGTTCCGTCATCGACGCCGATGTCGGGTTGGCCGAGTGCGGGTTCCCGAAGACGTGCCCCCGCAGCAGCGCCATGTGCTCGTCGAGCTGCGACTGCGCGTAGACGCCGGCCCCCGTGTAGTCGAGATAGACCTGCCCGCACGCGTCGAGCCGCGAGAACTCGGTCTGCCGCAGGTCGGCGATCAGCGAGGGGGAGGCGGCGCCCGTCATGTCACGACGATCGTAGAACGCCCATTCATTACCGGCGTAACTGCTGGACTACGGGGCAATGCTCCCGTTTCTCCTGATCGTCGCCGCGGTTGGAGTCGACCGGCTGCTGCTCTCTGAACGCTGGCCTCTGGTCGATCCCGTGCGGTCCCGGTGGCAGACATGGCGGCCGCTCACCATCGGATATGTCCGATCCGCGCCGGCGACGTACGTCTATCTCGCCGTGCTCTTCCTGACGTCCTGGATCCTGCAGACGTCGAGCAGCCGGGTTGCCGACGCACTTCTGTTGGAGCGCAGTACCAACCTTCACCATCTGGCGCACGACCCGCTTCGGGTGTTGCTTTCGAGCGCGTTTTGGGTCGGAAGCCTGCGCGACTGGCTCGTATGGGTCGTGCTGTTGAGCGTGTTCGTCGCTCCGGTCGAGCGCTGGATCGGGACGACGCGGACGGTGCTCGTCTTCGTCATCGGTCACATCGGCGCGACGCTGATCACCGCGGCCGGGCTCTGGGTGGCGCTGCACGCGGACATGGTCGAATCTTCCGTCACGAATGCGCGCGATGTTGGCGCGAGCTACGGCTTTGCCGCGGTCGCCGCCGTCCTCGCGTACCGACTGTCTGGACGGCGCCGGCTGATCTATGCCGGCGCGCTGATCGCCTTCGTCGGCACGATCCTCGCCCTGAATCACAACTTCACCTATTGGGGTCACCTCGTCGCGCTCGCGATCGGGTTCGCGTGCTACCCGCTCGTCCGGTCGCGCGGCGGCGTTCGGCGTGTTCGACCGGTTAGCGTTTGAGGCGTGACCCACCTACGTGCACGAGACGGCACGGTCCTTTGCGACCACGCCGAGGAGCACGCTGACCTGGACCTAGCCGATCACGATCACGACCACGAGGATGCGCACGAGCACGGCCACTCGCACGGCCTCGTGGATCGGTCGATTCTCCGGTCTCGCGCCGGCATCCGGGCGGTCTCGTGGAGCCTTGCGATTCTCACGGCGACCGCGGTCGCGCAGGCGTTCATCTATTCGCGCACGTTCAGCGTCGCGTTGCTCGCGGATCTGATTCACAACTTCGGCGATGCGCTGACGGCGATTCCCCTCGGGCTGGCGTTCTTCTTCCGCAGCCTGCGGGGCGAGCGGATCGCTGGACTGGCGGTCGTGCTCGCCATCTTCATCAGCGCGCTTGTCGCGCTCGGGCAGACGATCGAGCGGTTCATTCACCCGCGGACGCTGTCCCACCTGTGGCTCCTGGCGGCGGCGGGGGTGATCGGTTTTGTCGGGAACGAGATTGCCGCTCAGGTTCGGCTGCGAGCCGGCCGTCGCCTGCAGAGTGCGGCGCTGGTGGCGGACGGCAACCATGCGCGCGTCGACGGCTTCGTCAGCCTCGGCGTGCTCGCCAGTGCCGCCGTGGTCGGTCTCGGGCTCAACGTCGCCGATCCGGTGATTGGTCTCCTGATCACGCTCGTGATCCTCCGCATCACGTGGGAGTCCTGGCACACGGTGCGCAACGCCGAGATCGACCTCGAGCACATCGAGGAGACGGACCACTGAGGCGAAGGCAACGTTTGCCGCGGCAAGCCCGATTATGGGGCGGCGGAGCGCGAACAGGTAGAAGCAGGCGGTGAGCTTCACGCTGGCGCACGCCGGGCTGCTCGTCCTGCTGGGGATCGGCGTGGGCGCGTTCGGGACCGTGGTGGGCGCGGGTGGCGGGTTCATCCTCACCCCGATCCTGCTGCTGCTCTATCCGCACGACTCGCCTCAGACGCTGACCGCGATCAGCCTGATGGTCGTCTTCTTCAACGCCGCTTCCGGCACCGTCGCGTACGCGCGCCAGCGACGCACGGACTTTCGTAGCGGAATCGTCTTTGCCGCGGCCACGATCCCCGGCGCGATCGGCGGCGCGCTGCTCGTCGCCCACGTCTCACGCACGATCTTCGATCCGCTTATGGGCGCCGTGCTGGCGGTGCTTGCTGCCTGGTTGATCTTCGGTGGCAGGCGGCCGCCGCACGCTCATCTAACGGGCCGGATCGTGGAGCGGGAGATCGTCGATGCGCGCGGCGTCCACTACCGCTACCGGGTACCGCTCGTTCGGGGTGCTCTGTACAGCCTCGCGGTCGGGTTCTTCTCAAGCTTCCTCGGGATAGGCGGCGGCGTCATCCACGTTCCGCTCCTCGTTCGGGCTCTCGACTTTCCGACGCATATCGCCACGGCGACGTCGCACTTCGTGCTGGCGATCATGGCCGGGACGGGCACGATCACCCACCTGGTTACCGGCAGCTTCCAGCACGGGCACGGCTTGCGGCGCGCCGCGGCGCTGTCCATTGGCGTGGTGGGTGGCGCACAGTTGGGCGCGCGCGTCTCGGTCCGGCTCAGCGGACGCACGATCCAGTGGCTTCTCGCTCTGGCCCTGGCGGGACTGGCTGTCCGGTTGCTCGTGACTGCGTAACGTCGCACTCGGGTGCGACGGTCGCGCTCAGGCTGCCGAGTTCTGGAGAACGCTGCGTAGGTTCTCGAGCTGTCGTTCGACGCTGCCGCAGACGTCGTTGCAGAGCTGCCAGATTCCGTCGTCGACGACGCGGTGATACACGAAGTTCCCCTGCTTGCGCCGTCCGACGATGCCCGCGGCGGTGAGCGTGCCGAGATGCTTCGAGACGTTCTGCTGCGTCGTGCCGACGGCGATGGCAAGCTCCTGCACACTCGCCTCGCCGTTGCGCAGATGGTCGAGCAGCTTGATCCGAGTCGGCTCCGCGAGCAGCTTGAAGCGCGCGGCGATCAGCTCGGCGAGCTCGTCTGATAGTGGGTGTGGGAGGGCCATCAGCTCACCTTTCCTCGGGCGGCCGGGCGCGGAGGGAGTCGCCGACTCCGCACCCGACCGCCGCGATCGTTTAGGCCGGCGTCGGATGCGCGTGATGGTGAACCTTCAGCGCGCCCTCGTGCCATAGGCCGTAGCCGGAGAGCAGCATCAGCAGGATCCCCGGGATGACGAAGAACCACGTGAACAGCCGGAAGTTCGGCAGGCTGTCGACCGATGCGTAGTTGTTGACATTCGTCTGCATCGTCGTGACGAGCGGTTTGTACCAGGCGAGCCCGGCGGGAACCTTCGCGAAGATCGGCATCACCGGCGTCAGCATCGGCATCAACGGCTTGAGCTGCTCCGCCATCTGCGGATCCTTCGTCGCCGCGCCGAACTGCGTCGCGACGGCGCCGAGCGGTGTGAAGACGTTGTTGTAGTAGTCGGCCGTCTTCTGGACGCTCGCCGGCTGCATGAGCGGGTGGAAGCCGTTCAGCATCCGCTGCCCCGCCGCCGTCTTGCCGGGCATGCCCATTGCAAACGGGACGACCACGAGCGCGAGCCCGATGACGAGGACGGGCCATAGCACCTTGCGTTCCATTTCTCCTCCTTGGCCTGTGTGTCCCAAGCGTGGTCCCGCGCGGCCCGTCGCCCATCGGAGTCGGACCCGATCGTGGAAGCGGTCAACTACGTAGGAAAGTAGTTGTCCGTAGTCGGCTCGCCTCCGACTCCGGATGCGCGGCCCCGCGCCGGGGCGGAGGCTTCGAGCGACGACGAACAGAGGAGGAACGAAAGTGACTGCCACGATCGATGAGCTCACGAATCTCCAGGCCGACCATGTCGTGGATGCTCGCGGCACCTCGTGCCCGGGCCCGATCCTCGCCGCGAAGAAGGGCGTCGTGGACACGCCCGTCGGCGGCTTGATGGAAGTGCTCGCCACCGACACCGGCACGCTCAGAGACCTGCCGGCCTGGTGCACGAAGGTCGGCCACGACTTCCTCGGCCACATCGAGGTCGCCGGCTACTACCGGCTCTTCATCCGCCGGACGAAGTAACACGATGGCCGACCGCCAGCCGCGGATCCTCGTCTTCTCGACGACGAACATCTCCGATCCGGGGATCGACCTCGCGGGAAGCCGGCATCTGCACTACCCGCCGTCGGTGTCGACGATCACCGTCCCGTGCTCGAGCGGGATCCGGCCGAGCTGGATCGTGCACGCATTCGAGAGCGGCTTTGACGGCGTCTTCATCGCGGCGGACGGCAACGAATGCAACTACCTGCCCGACTGCACCGACCGGACGGCGCGGCTCGCCGCCGAGGCGCAGGAGCTGATGGAGGAGAAGGGCTACGCGGCGGAGCGGCTCAAGATGGCGGCGGTCTGCTCGGTTTGCGCCGAGCCCTTCGTCGCATACATGCGGGATTTCGCGGAGAAGCTGGCCGCCCTCGGGCCGGTCGGCGTCGCCGCGTGACGAAAGGAGCTTCGAGATGACGATCACCCTCGACGAGATCAAGACGGTCGACGTAGCGCCGGCCGAGAAGGCGATGAAGAAGACGATCATCGTCTTCAGCGGTGAGATGGACCGCGTGTTGGCCGCATTCGTCCTTGCCAACGCCGCCGCCGCGATGGACGACGAGGTGACGATGTTCTTCACGTTCTGGGGGCTGAACGTGCTCCGGAAGGATCATCCGCCGCATCCGCGCAAGACCATCCTGCAGAAGATGTTCGGCCGGATGATGCCGCGGGGGCCCGAGCATCTCGCCCTTTCGCACCTGAACTTCGCGGGGATGGGGCCGGTGCTGATGAAGAAGGCGATGCGCGACGCGCACGTCCTCTCGTTGCAGGACCTGATCGACTCGGCGCGCGAGCAGGGCGTCAAGTTCATCGCCTGCACGATGTCCATGGACGTCATGGGCATCAAGGCCGAGGAGCTCGTCGACGGCGTCGAGTTCGCGGGCGCCGCGGCGTACCTGGGCGAAGCCGACGAGGCGAATGTCAACCTCTTCATCTAACGGGAATCAGGCGGTCGCCGACGGCGACGGGCGCGCGGAGTACGACGCGCTCGTCGTCGGCAGCGGCATCGGCGGCATGGAGTCGGCGCTGAAGCTCGGCGCCATGGGCTACCGCGTGCTCGTCGTCGAGAAGGAGCCGAGCGTCGGCGGCAAGATGATCCTGCTCAGCAAGGTCTTCCCGACGCTCGACTGCGCGAGCTGCATCTCGACTCCGAAGATGGGCGAGACGACGCACCACCCGAACCTCACCGTGCTCACCGACGCGGAGGTTGCCGGGATCGGGCGCGACGACGACGGCCGCTTCAGCGTCCGCGTCCGGCAGAAGCCGCGCTTCGTCGACACGGCGCTCTGCACCGGCTGCCGCCTCTGCGAGCTCGCCTGCACCGTCTCGGTGCCGGACCAGTACAACGGCGAGCTGGTCGCGCGCCGGGCGGCGTACATCCCGTTCCCGCAGGCCGTTCCCCAGAAGGCGCTCATCGAGCGCGCCGGCACGTCGCCGTGCACGTTCTCGTGTCCGGCCGGGATCAAGGCGCACGGCTACGTCTCCCTCGCGCGCAGCGGCGAGTACGAGAAGGCGTTCCAGCTCGTCCTCGAGACGACGCCGCTCGTTGGCAGCCTCGGCCGCGCCTGCTACGCGCCGTGCGAGGACGAGTGCACGCGCGGCGAGCTCGAAGGCTCGCTGCCCATCCGCCAGATCAAGCGCTTCCTCGCCGACCGGCACTACGCGACGGGGGACGGGCCGGGCGTCGACGCCGGCGAAGAGAGCGGCCGGAGCGTCGCGATCGTGGGCTCCGGGCCGGCGGGCCTGACCGCCGCCTGGCAGCTCCGGCTCCGCGGCCACCGCGTGAAGATCTTCGAGGCTGCGCCCGAGCCCGGCGGAGCGATGCGCCTCTCGATCCCGAGCTATCGCCTGCCGGCCGAGGTGGTCGAGCGGGACGTCGCGAACGTCACGGCGCTCGGAGTCGAGATCGAGACGAACGCGCGCATCGCCGACCTCGAGGCGCTGCGGCGCGACGGCTTCGATGCCGTCCTGCTCGCGACCGGAACGCCTGTGCCGGTAAGCCTCGGTGTCCCCGGCGAGGAGCTGGACGGAGTTTCCCCGGCGCTCGACTTCCTCCGCCGTGTCAAGCTCGGCGACGCCCCGGACTTCTCGGGCAAGCGCGTCGTCGTGATCGGCGGCGGCAACGTTGCGATCGACGCCGCGCGCAGCGCCCTCCGGCTCGGCGCGAGCGACGTCCACGAGGTCAGTCTCGAGTCGCGGCCGCAGATGCCCGCGTACGAGTTCGAGGTCGAGGAGGCGGTCGCGGAAGGCGTCGTCCTCCACGACTCCTGGGGGATCCGAGGATTCGCCGGCGAGGCCGGCGTCAGCGCCGTCGAGCTGAAGCGCTGCACCGCAGTCTTCGGCGCGGACGGACGCTTCAACCCGCAGTACGACGAGGCGGACACAGACGAGCTCGCGTGCGACGTCGCGATCGTCGCGATCGGGATGCGGCGCGAGCGCGACGTGACGGTCGACCCGGCGACGATGCAGAGCGCCGAGCAGCCCTGGCTCTTCGCGGCCGGCGACGTCGTCGCAGGCCCGACGAAGATCGTCGATGCGGTTGGCGCCGGGCGGCGCGCAGCCTTCATGCTCGACCGCCACCTCCGCGGCGAGAGTCTGAGCGCCGTCCCGTTCGACGAGCGGCTCTCCGCCGTCGAGCACGGGGACGTCCTCCGCCGGCAACGCAGCCACAGCCGCCGCGATCCGCTCGCTCCGGCCCTCGTGCTCGCCTCGCATCCGAGCGACTTCGCGGAGCTCGATCCCGGCCTCACCGAGGACGAGATCCGCGCGAGCGCCGGGCGCTGCCTCGACTGCGGTGTCTGCTCGGAGTGCCACGAGTGCATCTCGGTCTGCCCGGCGGGCGCGATCGACCTCGATCAGCGCGAGCAGGAAATCGAAGTCGGCGTCGGCTCGGTGATCGTCTCGACGGGCTACACGCTCTTCCCCGCCGACGCGAAGCCGCAGTACGGCTACGGCCGCTTCCAGAACGTCATCACGGGCGTCCAGATGGAGCGGCTCCTCGCTCCGACCCGCCCGTACAACACTGTCCTGCGGCCGAGCGACGGGAAGGTGCCCGACCGGATCGCCTACGTCATGTGCACCGGCTCGCGCGACGAGACGGTCGGCAATCCGCTCTGCTCGAAGTTCTGCTGCATGTACTCGATCAAGCAGAACCAGCTGATCATGGGCGCCCTGCCGCTCGCGGACGTCACCGTCCACTACATCGACATCCGCACGCCGGGCAAGGGCTACGACG
>Ga0265338_10009780_pt1 | contig 11378 bp, 12 predicted proteins | sample 42126metaG_FD_193579 | JGI IMG/M metagenome (GOLD analysis project Ga0265338, IMG submission 193579) | Rhizosphere microbial communities from Carex aquatilis grown in University of Washington, Seatle, WA, United States - 4-21-26 metaG | ecosystem: Host-associated > Plants > Roots > Rhizosphere... | reverse complement strand
TGCAAGCGCGCGCAGCAGCGCGTCGTCCGGATCCTGCACGCACGGCCGCGTGTCGTACTGGCGCTGTTGCTGCTGACCGGGATTGCCGGCATCGTGCTGCTGCCGCTGCTCGGCGCGCGGCTATTGCCGGATTTCCGCGAGGACTACCTGATCGCCCATGCCTCGCTGCGCCCGGGTATCTCGCTGGCCGAAACCGCGCGCGTTGGCGAGCGTATCTCGGAGCGTCTGAGCGCCATTCGTGGCGTCAAGAGTGTCGCCGAGCAGATCGGCCGCGCCGAGAACGGACAGGATCCGGATGCGCCGAACAAGAGCGAGTTCGAAGTGCAGATCGATCCCGCGCAGGGCTTGGTCGCCAGTGACATCGAAAAGCGCATCCGCGAGACCTTCGATGCCTTTCCGAACCAATTGGTGGAGATCTACTCGGTGCTGGTCGAGCGCATCGGCGAGACACTCTCCGGCGAGTCCTCGCAGTTCTTCGTGAGTGTCTTCGGCTCGGATCTGGATGAGGACGATGCCGTGGCGGCCGAGATCGCCCGGGCGCTGCAGGCGCTGCCGGATGCCGGCAACGTGCGTCTCAAGGTGCCACCGCGCCAGCCCGAACTGCAGCTGCAGTTGCAGCCGGCGCAGCTGGCGCTCTACGGCCTGCAGGCGGCGGATGTGCTGCAGACCGTCAATGCCGCCTACCACGGCACCGTGGTGGCGCAGCTCAACCAGGCCGATCGCAGCGTACCGGTGACGGTACGCATCGCGCACACGGATAACTCGCCGCAGGGCGTCGGCGCACTGCTGCTGCGCGGCAGCGGCGGCGCGCTGGTGCCAGTCTCAGCCGTGGCGGACCTGCGGTTGATATCGGCGCGCAGCCTCATCGATCATCAAGACGGCCTGCGCCGCCAGGTGGTGGAAGTCAATCCGCACACCAGCGACCAGCGCGGCTTCGCGCAGGCCGCGCGTCGCGCCATTGCCGCGCAGGTCAAGCTTCCGCCCGGCGTCTACCTTCGCTTTGGCGGTGCCGCGCAAGCGCAGGCCAGTGCCGCACGCGAACTGATTCTGCATTCCGCCGCCGCGCTCATGCTCATCGTGCTGTTGCTCGCGCTGGCTTTCGGTCACGCACGCCACGTACTGCTCGTGGTCGTCGCACTGCCAAGCACACTGATCGGTGGGGTGGCGGCGGTGGCTCTTACGGGAGGTTCGCTGTCGCTGGGCGCCATGGTGGGCTTCGTGGCGTTGTTCGGCATGGCCGCGCGCAACACGATCCTGTTGATCTCGCACTACGATCACCTGGTGCTGTCCGAGGGCTGCACCTGGAGCCTGGATACCGCGTTGCGCGGCGCCGAAGAGCGCCTGACGCCGGTGCTGCTCACGGCGCTGCTGACCGGCCTGGCGCTGTTGCCGGTGGCCGTGCAGTTGCACCAGCCCGGTCACGAGATCGAAGGCCCCATGGCCGTCGTGATTCTCGGCGGTCTGGTGTCCTCGACGCTGGTGAGCCTGCTGCTGGTGCCGCCGCTGGCGGCACGCTGGCTGCAGCCCACGCCTGGTTAGAGTCGCGGACCCCGGCGGCCCCGCGCCCCGTGCAGCAGCCACACCGCCACGAGTACTACGACGATCAGGCCGATGGGACCGATGCCCCACCCCGCCCCCAATCCCCAATAAATGCCCCCGCCGCCCCCAAAGAGCAGCAGCAGCAGAATCAGAACCAGCAGTAGATCCACGATCTTCCCCTTATAGCCGCAGGCGGCTCGTTTTCATCGCAATCTACCGCGGGGGCCGGGCACTCGATATAGGCAGGTCGCCCGGATTGGGGGACTGAATGGCCTACAGCGCCGCTTCGCGCCCTGCCATTCCCGACGGATATTGCCCGAATTTCCACATGTGATTGGACCGGGTATTTCTGCGATCGTAGTTTTCAGGGCTGGCTCACATCACTCGCCGTATGGGGACCTTGGCACCCTGCACGAGGCCTGATCCAAACACAGAACCAGGAGCAAATAATGAAACGAGAGCTGATCAATCCCAAGGGGGTCTTCGCGCACCCGTCCTATACCGGCGTCATAACCGTGACCGATCCGCGCAAGTTCCACTTCTTCGCGGGCCGTACTCCCGCTGACTTCGAGGACTACTCGTGCGTCGCTCCGGGGGATTTCAAGGCCCAATACAGGCACGTGATGAAGACGCTGGACATCGAGCTCAAGGCTGTTGGCGCCAGGTGGGAGGATGTCGTCTACCGCCGTATCTTCACCCTCGACGTCGATGCGTTCCTCAAGTTGAACCTCGATGACGATGAGGTGGCGTCCTACTGGGAGCCGGGCAAGGTTCCACCGAGCACGCTGATTGGGGTGACTCGTCTCTCAAACCCGCAGTTCCTGATCGAGATCGACCTGCTGGCGATTTCCGGCTAGCAGGCTCGTGCCAGGCGCAACCCCTAGGTGCAGCCCCTGAGCGCGTAGATCAGGAACAGCACAGGGATAGGCACGCCCAGCAACCACAACAATATGTAGCCCGCCGCACCCTTCTGCGCCTTCAGCGATGCACGATAACGAGTAATCACGGATCCTTCCCCTTTAATCCAGTTCGGTCCTTCGATGGGGAGGATTTTGAGAAACAAACACGGGCGCCAACAGACGCTTTGCTCAACTAAAGAGAGTAGGAGGGAACCGACGCGCCGGAGCCGCGCGTCACGGCCGGGCGGGCGACCCGCCCGGCTCGCGTGAGCAGCTAGGGAGTGATATCCGACGGAAAGCAGTGCGGCTGCTGGAAGCCCGTGGGTGTGGTCCCCGCGGTCGCGTAAACAATATTGTCTGTGCCGTTGAGACCGACACCCTTGGGAATGCCGTCAAGACCAGCCATGCGGCGCATCCGGTACGCAATCGCATGATCCGCACAGGAGGAATCGCCGCTGACACCGAGGCCGCCGATGACCTGGCCGCCCTGGTAGAGCGCGAGTCCGCCGCCGAACGTGATGATGCCGCCGGGCACGAAGCCGACGCCGAAACCTTCCTGCTGGAATATCGGATTGAAGGGGTTGGAATTGTTCAGCCCGTAGAGCGAACCGCCCGGCTGCGTCGCGGCGTACAGGTTCGCTGTCGACAATGCCAGGCCGCTGTTGCTGAAGTCATTGGCGGTGGAGGCCTTCGCGATCGCAATCGCCCGGCTTCCCGGCCATGGGTCATTGCCACTGTTAGTGATTGAACATAATGTGCCTTTGCGGTCAACAACGGCCGACCACATGCGGTTAGGCGAAAAGATGCCGCCGTTGGCATCGGGCTCATTGATGACGCTGCTCAGGAACCCCTGCAAGTGGGCAACGATGTGGGCAGGTATTTCGCAATTGGATGCCTGAGAAACCAGGGGCTGTGCGATCAGCAGACCCAGCGCGGACAGAACGAGTGATTTCCTCATGAAATTGCTCCCAGAAAAATAATGATCGGCCATTACAACAGGCTTATCGCTCACGACTGCGTCAATTTGGGTGCGCGCGGCGCAGTCAGATCGAGAATCAGCATGATGCGGGACAAATTATTACTGATTCTTGACCTCTGGCGGCGGCATGCGAAGCTCGCCGCCATTTTTTTTGTTGCCATGGCAACTAATTATTCAATTTGGATGCGACAACGCCAGCGACGACAAGCCGTGGCGCCCGATACTCGCGGCGATGAATGTCAGCCGTGCAGCTTGGCCGCGATCCGCGCGATCTCGGCGCCCTGATAGCGTGCTGCCGCCAGCTCATTCTCACTGGGCTGCCGGGATCCGTCGCCACCGGTAATGGTGGTGGCGCCGTACGGGGCGCCACCGCTCACCTCACTGAGAGTCATCTGGCCGGCGAAGCCGTAGTTCAGGCCGACAACCAGCATGCCGAAATGCAGCAGGTTGCCGATGATGGAGATCAGCGTGGTTTCCTGGCCGCCATGCTGTGTCGCCGAGGCGGTGAAGGCACCGCCGACCTTGCCATGCAGCGCGCCGCGTGCCCACAGCGCCCCGGCCTGATCGAGGAAATTGGCCATCTGCGCGCTCATGCGGGTTTGCTGAGTCTTTCGGCGAGGTCCCATAGCGATCCCATCTCGCCCATGTGCAGCAGGATCGGCGCCGCCTCGGTGCGCGAGTGATGCTCGACGCGGCCGAGGAGAATTGTATGGTCGCCTTCCTGGTGGCGTGAATAGATCACGCATTCGAAGGTCGCGACGCTGTGACGCAGGCGCGGACAGCCGCCAACGCCGGGCTCGAATTCGTGTTCCCAGCCTGCGAATTTATCGGGGGCCGAGCGGGCGAAATGCTGCGCCAGCGCCCGCTGCGAGGCCGCGAGCACGCTCAGGATGAAATGGCGCCCACCGATGAAGGCATCGGCGCTGCGCGCATCATCGCGAATGCTCCAGAGAATCAGCGGCGGGTCGAGCGATACCGAGGCGAATGAATTGATGGTCATGCCTTCGCGTTTGCCGCCGGCCGTGGCCGTAGTCACCAGGCAAACGCCCGTGGGAAAGCTGCCCAGCGATTGCCGGAAGGACAGCGCATCGGTACTGACGGGCGAATCGCCGGTGATCAGGGTCCACGAGTACATCAGTATTGGCCCTTGGGCGTCATGCCCAGCAGGTGCTGTCCGACCATGGCCGAGACTGCGTCCCAGTTCAGCGTGATGTGCCGCACGATCGCATTCGCATCGCGCCACATGCGCTGGATTGGCTGATCCAGCGCCAATCCGTTGCCGCCGACGGTGGCAAACAGAGTATCGACGGCGTCGCGCGCGAGCCGCGCGGCGAAGGCATGATCGCGTCGATTGCGGATGCGTTGATCGACCGTCAGTGTTCGACCCGCCATGACCGTGCGCTCCACCTCCGAGGTGTCGCGCTCAATGAGCAGGTGCGCCGCATCGGCAAACGCCGATGCCTCGGCGAGCCGCGACTGAACCGGATAGAAATCGCGCACATGAGTGCCGGCACCGCCCAAGCCGCCGCGTGTCACGCGCGTGCCGCACAGCTCGATGAATTGCTCGATGGCGCCAAACGCCGTACCCATCAGCGGCGAGAGCAGGCACACCGGCAGGGCCGACAACATGGGCACGCGATAGAGGCTGTGGCGGTTGAGCGCGGTCCCTGGCGAGGCGCCCGCACTGGCCGCGCTGACCAGCAGCTTGCGGTGTTCGGGCACGAAGGTGGGCGCTGCCACGCAGATGGACTTCGATCCCGTCCCGGCCTGTCCCGCGACGTGCCAATCATCCTCGACGCTCCATGACTCGCGCGGCAGCAGCAGAAAGGCGGCTTCCGGCGGCAGACCTTTTTCAACCGCGGGGATGCTGGCGCCTACGATGGCCCAGTCGGAATTGTCCGCGTTTGAGACGAACTGCCAGCGACCCTGCGCGAGCACGCCGCCCTCGACGCGCCGTGTCGTGCCGGTGGGGGCATAGGAGACACAGGCGAAGGCATCCGCATCCTGCTGCCACACATCGTCCTGTGCCTGCTCGGGAAAGCCTGCGATCAGCCACTGGTGGCTGACACCGATCGCACAGTTCCAGGCCGACGCCGTGCAGGCGCGCCCAAGTTCGATGATGACGTCCATGAATGCGGTGAAGCCATACTCGAATCCGCCATAGCGCGCCGGTTGCATCAGTTTGAAGAATCCGGCGCTTCGGAAGTCGCGCATGGTCTGGGCCGACACACGGCGTTCCGCCTCGGTGCTCTGGGCGCGCTGCCGCAGCACGGGCAGCAGCTCGCGCGCCGCAGCCACGATGGAATCCAGCGGCGGGGCGGATGCCACCGGCGAGAGGCGGCCGGGCGCGTCGACAGTCGTGGCCCTACCCTCCCGCAGCGGCTGCGGCTTCCGGGTCACCCGATGTCAGGTAGTCCCACATGCGCTCGATGATCCGGCCGGAGGTCACGGCACGCTCGCGCGCCTCTGTCTCGTTGAGCTCCAGCCCGTTCAATCCGGTTGCGAGTACCGCCAGCTCCACCCGGGCCGCATCCTCCAGATACCACGCCATGACCAGCGCTTCCTCGAGCGATGAGCCGACCGCGATGGCGCCATTGCCGCGCATGACGATGGCACGCGCGCTGCCCAGCGTTGCGGCCAACGCCTCGGCACTTGGCCCATCGCGCACCAGTCTCGGGTTGGCGTGCAATGGCGGCGAGGGCGCAAAGTAGGCACCAAAGCCGTGGCGGGCGCGCGGCGTGCGGCCCAGTGTCGAGAGTGTCGTAATGGCAGGAGACTGAAACCGCGCGATGCCCTGCACATCAGCGCGGTGCCGATAGATGCACTGATGCGCCAGAACCTCGGGCAGCGCATCGCCCGGCAACGGCCCCTCCAGCGGCACTGTCACAGGCGGATCCGCAGCCCCCACCAGGCCCAGCGGCTTGGGCGGTGTCACGATGAAGCTTTGCCCATCAAGGCGCATGCTGCAGTGGCCGTAGGCGTGCACCAGTCCCGCACGCGCGAGCGCGCGAGCGGCCATCCGCAACCGTCGCGCGCGCGACTCACCCGCGGACATCTTGGACCGTAGCAAATTCAGGGATATCGGGTTTGGAGCCCCAGGCACAGTAGGAAGAACTGACCGCGGGGAACTGGCGCGGCAGGTAGGTTTCGTCGGTGATCATTCTCACGCCGCAGGAGTATTCGTAGATCATGCCGTCGGGTCCATCAAAATACAGGAACGTCGCGCCCGAAGTCGGATGCCGACCCGGCCCGAACCGTATCCGTACGTTCTGCTCGCGCAGGAAATAGTACGAACGCATGATGTCATCGAAGCTCTCGACCTGGTGGTTCACGTGCTGGATACCGCTGCGCCTGGAGGGAAACAGCGCAATGCGGTGATGCACCGGGTCGATCCGCAGCAAGGGTGCCTGCCCAATCCAGTCGCTCACCCGCGCATTGCACATGGAGGTCCAGAATGCCTCATCGACCGGAGGATCGAGCGAGTGCAGTCCGACGTGCGAGAAGCTGGTGACGCCTGCATCGCGGGATGGAAAATACCGCCGCCCGCTGTGCCCGGGACGCGCCACCAGCTCGATGGTGTTGCCGCTGGGGTCCTGGAAGCTGATGAACCCCTGGACGCAGCGCTGCTCGCACTCGAGCCGGGTTCCCGCCCGTACGGCGCGGCCGGCCTGCTCCAGCTCTGCGGCGGCGCTGTCGAGCTCAGCGACCGTGCGCAGCTCGAAGGCCAGAACGTGATCCCGCGGGTTGCCGGCATGGTAGGCCAGCGTGTGATCGGTGCCGTCGGCGCGCAGATACGCCCCGCTCGCATCCCGCCTCACCAGTTCCAGGCCCAGAATCCGCGTCGCGTACAGCACCGCCGCGTCCAGGTCAGCCGTGCCCAGCCGGATGTATCTTATGTCGTGCAGTGAGATCATTGCGCTTGGGCCCCAAGTCCGACCCGGGACGCTAAGGCCGCGTTGACTCGCGGTCGAATGAAAAGCGGCAATAGGGGCAATACGATTCGGCCATAAGCCCGGGAGCCATAAGCCCGGATTGGTCGCCTGCAGAGCCGATACCGCGTAATCTGGCCCTGAGGTGCGACGCCCGGAAAAGGGCGCTACCATTGAGTTCTGGGGGTGATCTAATTGGGCTTCAATCGTCTCGATTTGAACCTGTTGCGCGTATTTGATGCGATCTTCCACACGCGCAGCGTGACGACGGCCGCTTCGAATCTGCACCTCACCCAGCCAGCGGTCAGCAAGCAGCTGCATCGCTTGCGCGAAGTATTCGATGATCCGCTGTTCGTGCGCACCAGCGACGGCATGGCGCCCACACCGGTTGCCGAATCGATCGCCGGGCCCATCCGCCAGGCGCTCGGCTCGCTGCGCAACACCATCGAGCAGCAGCTCGGGTTCGACCCTGCCACTTCGGATCGTACCTTCCGCATATTCCTGAGCGACCTGGGGCAGATGGTGCTGCTGCCGAGAGCGCTGGAGCTGATTTCCGTGCAGGCGCCGCACGTCAATATAGAGACCGTGCAGGTGCCCCCGTCCCGCATGCGCAGCATCGCGCTCGAATCCGGCGATGTGGATCTGGCGGTCGGCTACTTCGAGGAATTCGAAGGCTCGATCCGTTGCCAGGTGCTGTTCGAGGAGCACTACGTCGGCATGGTCCGTGCCTCCCATCCGACCATTCGCGGCTCGATCGCATTCGAGGACTTCCTGCAGACGCCGCACCTGGTGTACCAGCCATCAGGCGGCGGTCACAGCTCCCAGGAAAGCTTCGTCGACAAGGCCTTCTGGAGCGCAGGCATCGAGCGACGCGTCGCCGTGCGGGTGGCTCACACCATGGGCATCTCCTCCATCGTATCCAGCACCGACCTGCTCGTGGTCGTGCCGCATCGCCTGGCACATGCCTGCAAACGCCTGATCGACGTCAAGATTCTGGAGCTGCCCATCGAGATCCCGGATTTTAATATTGCCCAGTACTGGCACGAGCGCTTCCACGCCGATCCGGGCAATTGCTGGCTGCGCGGCCTGTTCATGCAGCTCTACGGCGGCCGTAAGGCCGACGAACCCGAACCGACGCGCGAAGAGAAGATCCTGGCCGAGTGCTAGGGCTGTCTGAAGTATTCCGGCCCATGCCGGGGGGATATTCCCGATATTTCGATATGTGATTCGACCGCCCCGGCGGCCGGGCCGTATCGTCCGCCGACGTTCCCGGACCTGTGCGCCGGGGCCCAGAGGTATGCGAAGCGGGGGCGCATCGAAGGATTATGACAATGGTTCTCGAGCAGAAAACCCTCATCGTGACCGGTGCGGGCGGCGGCATCGGGCGTGCCACCTCATTGGTGCTCGCAGCTGCCGGTGCGCAGGTGATCGTCAGCGATATTGCCGAAGATGCCGGCCGCGCCACGGTCGCAGAGGTGCGCGCCCAGGGTCATCGGGCGAGTTTTTTCCGCGCGGATCTCTCCAGGGAAGATGATGTAAAGGCCCTGGTCGAATACGCCGTCGGCGAATCTGGCCGGCTTGACGGGGCTTTCAACAACGCCGGGCTGGAGCAGTGCGCGAAGCCGCTGCACGAACTGACCACCGAACAATGGGAACGTGCCATCAGGGTCGACCTGACGAGCGTGTTCTGGTGTCTGAAGTACGAGGTGCTCGCCATGCTGAAGACCGGCGGCGGCAGCATCGTCAACACCGCTTCATCGCTTGGACAGGTGGCCATCGCCAACGCCAGCGAGTACATCGCGGCCAAGCATGGTGTCGTGGGCCTGACGCGCGCGGCCGCGGCCGAATACGGCGCACAGGGCATTCGAGTCAATGCCGTGCTGCCCGGTATCATCCGGACCCCCATGATTGCCCGCCTGACCGAGGATGCGCGCTTCAGCGCCTTCTTCGATCGACTCAAGGAGCGGCATCCCATCGGTCGCTTCGGCGATCCTTCCGAGATCGGTGAAGCGGTCAAGTGGCTGCTATCCGGTGCCTCGTCATTTATGAACGGTGCCGCCATGGCCGTGGACGGCGGTTACCTGGCGGTATGAAGTAAAGAGGTGATTCCGTGTATCAATTGAGCCGTACTATCCCCGTCAATGAGCCCGGCAAGGTGCTGCTGAGCCGGCATGAAGTCTGGTCCGGACTGATGATGAAGGCGCAGAATGCCCTGCCCTACGTGCCCCAGATGCAGAAATGCGACGTCGTCGAGCAGGGCGATGGCTGGTTGCTGCGCGACATCCTCTTCAATAACACCCCCTCGCGCGAGCGTGTCACCTTCGAACCGCAGCGACGGGTGATCTTCGACCGCGTCGGCGGCAGCGATCTCGGCCGCATAGAAAACGTCATCGGCGAGGACGCGCAGGGCAACCTGACCCTCACCTTCTCCTTCGGACTCACCAGGGCCGGAGTGCCCGAGGGCTCGGAAGCCGAACGCGCTCACTTCGCGCCGATGGAGGGCGCCTACCTGGGCGCGGTTGCCGCCACGCTGGCCGCCGTGCGCCGCACGGTGGAAGAGCAGGGCCGCGACAAGATGACGCCCGGCAGCCCGATCGATGCCGAAGGCGACAATCGCTGGATCTTCGAATTCTTTCGCGCTGCCGACAGCCTCGACATGGCGCGCTTCCTGGCAGTGCTCACTGACGATATTCGCCTCACATTTTCGAACCATCCGACGACGGTGGGAAAAGAGGCGGTACGCCAGGGCATTGGCGGACTCTGGCAGAGCATCAAAGGCATGTCGCATTCGCTCACCGGGGCCTGGTCGCTGCACGGGGGCCAGGTGGGCATCGCCGAAAGCCAATGCATGTACACGCGCAAGGACGACTCGGTCTACATGGCAAGGCCCTGCACCGTACTGCGCCGCAAGGGTGACAAGGTTGCGGATCTGCGCATTCATGTGGATCTGAACGGACTGTGATCGTGGGGGGCAGGCTCAAAGACAAGGTTTGCATCATCACGGGGATCGGCAGCGGGATGGGCCGGGCCGCGGCACTGCTGTTTGCGCGCGAAGGCGCCCATGTCGTGGGCTGCGATATCAACGAGGCCAGCGCCAAGGCAACCCTCGAACAGGCGCGTGCCGCGGGCACGCCGATAGTCTCGCTGCAACCCTGCAACATGAGCGTACGCGAGGATGTCGATCGACTCATGGCTTTTGCGGCCAGGGAATACGGCGGCATCGACGTGCTCTACAACAACGCCTCCATGGCTTACTTCGCCTGGGTGCCGGATATGACCTACGATGCGTGGAATCGCACGCTGCGCGAAGAGCTGGACGTCGTGTTTCACGGCTGCCAGGCCGTCTTCCCGCACATGATCAAGCGCGGCGGCGGCTCGATCATCAACGTCGGTTCCACCTCGGGCAAGGTGGCCTACCAGGTGTTGCCGGCGATGGCCCACATGGCCGCCAAGGGCGGCGTCATCGCGGTCACCAAGCAGATCGCCATGGAGGGCGGCCCCCACGGGATTCGCTGTAACACCATTTCCCCGGGCCTGATCCTGACGGCGCAGACCCGCGCCTTCATTGACACCCCGGAATGGTTCGGGCCCATGAAAGCCAAATTGATGCTCGGCCGCGTCGGACTGCCCGAAGATGTGGCACCGATGGCGCTGTTCCTGGCGTCCGATGAATCCTCGTGGATCACCGGCGCTGACTTTGCCGTCGATGGCGGTACCACAGCCTGGTGAGGATGCACGCACCGTGAACACCGTGTTCCAGGCGACTCCGGCAGGCATCACTGCGCCCACACCGCAGCAGCTGCTCGACAGCGCACGGGCGTTGGCCCCGAGCCTCAAGCAGCGCGCCCTGCAAACCGAACGCGATCGGATGGTGGCCGCTGAGGTCATCGATGCCGTTCGCGACACCGGCATCTTCCGGCTGCTGCAGCCCCGGCGCTTCGGCGGCCTCGAATACGGCTTCCAGGATTTCGTGCGCATCAACTACGAATTGGCCAGGGGCTGCGGCAGCACCGCCTGGTGCGTCTCGATCGC
>Ga0265338_10009779_pt1 | contig 11378 bp, 8 predicted proteins | sample 42126metaG_FD_193579 | JGI IMG/M metagenome (GOLD analysis project Ga0265338, IMG submission 193579) | Rhizosphere microbial communities from Carex aquatilis grown in University of Washington, Seatle, WA, United States - 4-21-26 metaG | ecosystem: Host-associated > Plants > Roots > Rhizosphere >... | reverse complement strand
AGCATCCCAAGCTGGATGCCACCCAGGCCGTGATCACGCGCGCGCAGGAACAGACCGACCTCGGCTTCGCGGAACTGGTAGATGGACTGCATGGGGTCACCGACCAGGAAGAGCGTGCGGCCGTCCACGCGCTCCCAGCCGACGGTCAACGCGTTGAGCAGGCGGAACTGCTCGAAGGAGGTGTCCTGGAACTCATCGACGAGGATGTGCCGGATCGCACCGCCCGCGCGCAACGCAAAGTCGCTCGGCTCGCCCTGCTCGGTGAGCGCCTGGCGCGCCGCCGCGGCCACGAAGGGGTAGTCGACCACGCCCTGCTCGGCAAAGAGCAGCTGCAGCTCCGCCGCAGCGCGCATGAGCAGCTGTGCCAGCGCCTCGATGGCGGCACGATCACCCGGACTGGGTGCCGCATCGGGCAATGTGCGCAGCGCGCACAACGTCGCAAGCGCGCCCTCGTGTGCCATCATCGCGCCGATCCAGTCCAGTGCGCGTTGCTTGCGATCGCGTTCGTGAGTCTCATAGCCTTCGCGTATCGACAGTCGCCGACGCCAGGCGTTTTTCTCGGTCATCGCCAGCGCGCACAGTGCGCGCCAGTGCGGCAGGCTCGCCGGATCGGCACTCAGCCGGACCACCCCAGCCGGCTGGCGCAGCGCCAGCAATTCTTCGCCTTCATGCAGCAGCGCCGCCGGCAACATCGCGGCCGCGCCCGCCAGCGATGAACGCAATACCGCATCGACGCTTTCAGCCACACGCTCGGCCAGGCCACTGGCGCGCGCCTCGAGTACTCGCGGCAACCAATGGGATCGCCGCGCGAGCATATCGGCCAGCAGCTGCTCGAGGCGGCGCCAGCTGTTATCGAGCCGATCCAGCAGCAGCTCCGCGGCGGCCGTGGCCTCCGCTTCCTCCAGCGCCCCGCGCAGTGCTTGACGGGCCGCGCGTCGATACAGCGGCTCGGGCGCAGGCGTCAACGCCAGTTGCGTGCCGCTGCGCGCCGCGATCGGCAAGGCGCTCGCGAGTCGATGATTGAGTGCATCGATGGTCTCCACGCGCAGGCGCGCAGCATTGCGCAGCAACTGCCATCCCAGCCTGCGATCTCGCTGCGCGACCGCCTGCAGCAACGCCGGATCGATGCCTGGGATAGCCGCTCCGGTCTCGGCGGCCTGCAGCGCCTGGAGAATGCGATGGTGCATCTCGGCCGCGGCCTTGCGCGTGAAGGTGATCGCCAGGATCTGCTCAGGCGTATCGACCACCGCCAGCAACGCCAGGAATCGCGCCGTCAGCACGGTGGTCTTGCCCGAACCCGCAGGCGCCTGCAGCAGCAGCGAGTGATGCACATCGAGCGCCCGGTGACGGGCCTGGCTGTCCATTTCCAGCGCCTCGAATGCACTCACGATCACACTCCCTGCGGCAACGGATCAGGTGCTGCCGGGACCAGCGCGGTCTGCACGCGACAGAGCACCTGCAGATGGCAGTGCTCGCAGGCTTTCGGCTGCGGATCGACCGCCGCGTGCCCGCGCAGGAACTCCTGCAGCAGCCCCGCCAGCTGGGCGCGCCAGCGCTCGAGCAGCATTGGCCAGGCAGGCTCACCCTCTTTGAGCGGTCGCAAGCCGGTCAGACGTCCGGCGGCATCGGCGATGCCCCGCAGCTTCAGACCTTGCCGTCCCAGATGCAGCATGGCGACCGCTGCGGTCCGATCACCCGCCACGGTGGCATAGGCGGGCAGTTGAGGCTGCGTCAATCGATCAGCCAGCGCCTCAAAGGATGCGGCATCGCCGCTCTTGTAGTCGATCACGATGAGCCGGCCGTCTGCGAGGCGATCGACGCGGTCGAGTCGCACACCGAGCCTGGTGCCGCCAATCTCCAGCGGCAACGAGCGCTCGAGCATCTCGATCGCAAAGGGTTCGCGGGCCAGCTCCAAGGCGATCAGCAGTTCGAGCAGGCGCTCATCCCGCGCTGCCTCCCGGCGCAGTAGCTGCGCATCCAGCAGCCCGCAGGCACGGCGCTGCGCCTGCACCAGGGCGTACGCGATCGATTCACGCGCCTGGGCGACAGCGGCTTGCGCACCCAGCGCATGCAGTGCGCCCGAGTCCGGCAGCTGGCGCCAGAAATGCTCCAGGGCCGCGTGCAGAATCTTTCCACGCAATCGCGGATCGATACCCGGTTGCGGCTCTGACAACGGCTCAGCCCGCAGCCTCGCCAGCGCGAAGCCGCGGAAAGGACACAGCGCCTGCGATTCGAGCAGCCAGCTGCCCCCGCCGGGTGACTGTCCAGCGGGCCACGCAGGGCCGCCAGGGTCGCGCCAGATCTCCAGTGGCGGCGCGTGTGAAGCCAGCCAGGATTCAAGCTCAAAGCCCTCCTCTGCGACCGCCGAAGCACCGGGCAGCAACGGGCTTGCATGCCGCGGCAAATCACCATCGCTGCATGCGTAGCTGAAGCGCAGACGATCGCCAGCATGCCGCCAGCGCCGCATGGCCTCTTCGGCCGAGCGCAGCGCCCCCTCCGGGCTGGCCATGGGCAGGGCGGCCGCCCGCTGCAACGCCCAGGGAATCAGCGGATCAGGCCGCATCGGCGCCGGCCAGGCATCGGCCGTCAATCCGGCAATCCAGATGCCGTCGTATCGCACGATGGGATCTTCCAGACTCGAGGTGAGCGTCACCGGCACATCATCGGTGGCGGGCTCGAATGCGGTGCGCGCCGCCAGCTGCCGCAACATCTGCACGGCCGACACGAGCGGAAGAGTCCCGGCATCTGCGCCCATGGCAGCGAATTCGCCGAGCAGTTCGTCGAAGCGCATCCGGATCTGCTGCTCGTCACTGGTAAGCGCTGCTCCGGGCCAGCCGAAGCGTGGCAGCCACTCCGCGAAGCGACGCGCCCAGTCGGACGCCGGCGCCACCGGGGCTGACTGGGCCGCGGGCGGACACTGATCCGCCGCCTCGAGCAGCCGCCGCAGCGCTGCGGCCACCTGCGCTCCTGCCTGTGACGCGGCCGTGTCCAGCAACAGGTGCAGGCGCCCCGGGTTGGGCGCGGCAAGATTCTGCTGCCGCAGCCAGACATCGAGATCCAGACGCGCCGCGTAGCCTTCGGGGTCCAGATAGCGCGAGCGCAGCACTGAGCTCAGCGAGGCGAAGTCTGCTTCGCCCGCCGCGAACCGAAGCAAGTCCAGGGCCAGGGCTGCCAATGAGAAATCCGACAGCGGCTGTCCACCCTCGACCGCGTATGAGGCACCGGCGATCGGAGTTCCGCCACCCTCAATCAGCGCGCTGTAGTCGAGACGCTCAGAGAGGGCCCGCTCCCAGCGATGACGTTGCTCGAGCAGACGCGGCACGACGATCAGCAGCCTGGCGCGCGGATCTGCGCGAAGCTGCGCCGCGCACCACTGCGCGGCGCCAGCCGCCTCAAGTTCGGGCTCCGCGTAGCTTTGGGTGGTCCCGGTCGCAGGCAGATCCGAATCGAACGCCGCGGTGTCAATATCGATGCCCAGGCCTTCGAGCCAACGGCGGCGCGCCGCGCCCATTTCGGCGAAACCCGCCAGCCGTGTGCCAGGCATGGGTTTGATGTACGGCGCGCAGGTGCTCCAGGATTGGCTCCACAGGGCGTGCAGTGCTGCGCAGCGCCGTGAGAAGTGTGCCCGCGCACCCAGCAGCACGGCGGTTTCCGGCGCCCCGACATCGCGCAGATCAATCCCGTGATCCTCGAGCGCGAGCACGGCGCGCCGCACGCTGTCGATCAGGGAATCCGGAGAGAGCACGGCGAATTCGCCGCACGCCGCGCGCACGGCCTCGCGCCAGAGCCACCATTCCTGGGTGCGGGAGAGGCGCCGCGGAACGGGGACGCCGCGCCCGCGCGCCTCATCCAGGCCGCGATCCAGCCACGCGCCCCAGGGCAGTACGTCCTGGCTGTTCCAGACCGCACGTCCCTCGCGCAGCTGCTCATTGGTAAAGGCGATGCGCACGGCCGCCGCACGCTGTGCGCTCGGCACGACGAGCACGGTGCCGCGGCTCAGATGGGCTGAAAGTTCCTTGGTAAGCTCAAGCAAAGCAAGGAGTTAAGGTTGATATTTGATGACTCACTTAAATCTAGCCTGGGCCGCCACCACGTGCGTAGCCCCGCCCTCGCTGCCTGCGGATTCGTAGGCGGCCAGCAATTCCTCGATGCGCGCGAACACCACGCGCAGCATGGTCGGATCGGGCAGCGTCGTCACGCGAAAATGGTTGCGATACGGCACATTGAAACTCACGCCGGGCGCCACCAGCACGTGCTTCTGCTCCAGCAGGTCAAGGGCGAATTGCTGATCATCGAATTCGGGCAGCACGCTGGAGTCCACGCCGATGAAGGCATACATCGCCCCCCGCGGCGCCTGCAGCTTCAGAAATCGACTATGCGCCACGGCCTCCACGATCGCGCGCCGCGATTCGTAGAGCCTGCCACCGGGACTGACGATTTCGCGAATGCTCTGGTAGCCCCCGAGCGCGGTCTGCACGGCCCACTGCGCCGGCACATTGCTGCAAAGGCGTAGCGAGGAGAGCAGCTCGAGCGCCGCCAGATAATCGGCGGCGCCGCGCAGACGGCCGGAAAATGAGGCCCAGCCGACGCGATAGCCGCAGGCCCGGTAGATCTTCGACAGCCCCGATAGTGTCGCGCACAGCGTGTCATGCACCAGCGTCGCCATGGGAATCGACTCGGCGTCGTCATAGACCATCTGGTCGTAGATCTCATCGCTGAATACAACGAGCTTGTGCCGCTCCGCCACGCGGGCGAGCCCCTCGAGCACCGTGCGTGGATACGCCGCGCCGGTCGGATTATTCGGATTGATAACCACCAATGCGCGCGTGCGTCGGGTGATCATCGATTCAACCTGGGCCGGATCGGGAACGAACTGATTTTCCGGTCGGCAGGGATAGTGAACCGCCCGGCCGCCATTCAGATTCACGGCCGCCGTCCAAAGTGGATAATCCGGACTGGGCACCAGTACTTCATCGCCGTCGTTGAGCAGTGCGCGCAGCACCATATCGATCAGTTCGCTGACGCCGTTGCCGATGAAGACTTCCTCGGCACTGACCCCGCTGATCCCCCGCGCCTGCTGCTGCATGACCACCGCTTCGCGCGCCGGGAAGATGCCCTTCTGGTGACAGTAACCCTCGCTATCGGAGAGGTTCTCAATCATGGCCAGGCGCATCGTCTCGGGAGTGCGGAACCCGAACAGCCCCGGGTTGCCGATATTCAGCGAGATGATTTCATAGCCGAGCCGCTCCAGCTCGTGGGCGCGGCGCGCGAGTCGGCCACGGATTTCATAGCGAACCGCCTTGAGCGACTCGCTCGGCTTTACGGGGGATTCAGTGCTCATGCGCCCAAGCGTACAGCCTGGGCGCGGGGTGCGCACGCCCTTAGAGCTGCGCCAGCACAGCCTCGGCGGCGGACACTTTGAACTGGCCGGCAGCTTCGATGTCGACCTGCTTGGCGATGCCCTTGTCGACCACGATGGCAAAGCGCTGGCCGCGCATTCCCATGCCAAATCCCCGGCCGTCGAGCTCCAGGCCAAGCGCCCGGGCGTATTCGCCATTGCCATCCGCCAGCATCAGCACCTTGCCGGCGACGTTGGAGGCCTTGCCCCAGGCATTCATGACAAACACGTCGTTGACTGCCATGCACGCAATGGTGTCCACGCCCTTGGCGCGCAGCTTGTCCGCCAGCTCGACGTATCCCGGCAGATGCTTGGCATCGCAGGTAGGCGTGAAAGCCCCCGGGACCGAGAACAGCACCACACGCTTGCCGTCGAAGAGCTGGGCGGTGGTCAGATCCTGTGGACCCTTCTCGCCCATGGTCTTGAACTTGCCCTCGGGCATGCGATCGCCGGCTTTGATGGTCATGTGCTCGACTCCTCAGACGCTCTTGGCGCCTGCGTGCAGTGCCCAGAGCTTACCAAGCCGGGCATAGCCTGGGTTGCTCGATCCGCTGACTTTTTCAAACGATCGCTGCGCATCTCCGGCACTGTGCGAGCGCAGCTGTGCGATGCCGAGCAGCAGATTGGCCTCATCGGGATACTTGAGGCTGCCCTTGGCGATGCCCTTCTGAATGTCAGCTATGGCCTTGTCGTTCTGCCCGTAGCTCATGTAGGCCGCGCCCACCTGCACGAGTTTGTCTCCTGCGGGCGCGCTGGCGGCATCCTTCTCCTGGTTCGGAAGCGATGCCAGATCGGCTGCAGCGCGCTGCTTGGCGCCGTCGAGCAGATGCTGATAGCGATCCTTGTCGCGCTGCTCGGTGAACACGTTCTCGCTGAACGCCTTCTGCAGCACCGACTGGGTCTCTCCCGGATAGCCCTGATCGAGCGACAGCTCCGCCATGTCCGAATAGTCGATGCCGCGCTTGAGCACGCCGACATCCAGCATGAGGCGGTAGACGTTCAGCTGGAGGTGGCCATCCTTGGTATCCGCATTTGCCAGCGACGCGAGCGCATTGGCCCAGTACTCGGGCTTCGGATAGTAGGCCACGAGTTTTTCCACGGCCCTGGCCGCACCGGCCTTGTCACTGGCCTTGTCGCTGAACTGCCAGAGCAGCTTGAGCGAATCTTCGTCGGGCTTTTCCTGCTTGCCGACAATTTCCTGCATCGTCGCGGCCGCTTCCTTGTACTTGCCGGTCAGGTACTGGCTGCGCGCAATCAGGCCCATGACATCGTTATCGGCAGCGCCGGCCTTGACCGCTTCGTTGGCCGTTTCCAGCGCCTTGTTATAGTCCTTGGTCTGGTAGTAGTACTGGGCCACGGACTTCAGATAGATCTTCTTCTGATCAGGCGTGGTGTATTGCGATTGCGCCAGGCTCTCGATAACCGGAACCTCGCTGGCCATGTCCGACTTGGCGGCATAGACCTTGAGCAGAAAGGTATTGATGACCCAGTTGTCATACGGCGTCTTCTCCGGCAACGCCTGGGCCTCCTTGATCTTCGCCATCGCCTCGTCGTAGTTCTTGGCCGCCATGGCGTCCTGCGCGGCTTTCAGCGGCTTGGCCAGCTTGTTGCTGACCGTGGGCTGATCCGCCGACAGAACGGCCACGGTGGTCAGCGGCAGCGCGAACAGCGACAGCAGCAGGACGTTGGCAATCGCGGGGACGAACTTCAGGCCATTCCTCATGACTTTCCTCAATGATGCGTGGCGCCGTGGTGACGATTCCGACTGCAGAGTCGACCGCTCATCATGGCGCTTCCTGTTGGTAGCGGGTATCTCTGAAAGACCGGCGCGCGCCTGTAAATCAGGCGCAGGCGCGCCGATGGGTCACACTATTCCTCGACAAACTGACTGGTATTGACGAAGCCGATCTTTTCCATGTGATTACGCTGTGCCGCAGCCAGCACCTTGGCGACGAAGTCGTACTTCGCATGACTGTCCGGCGCCAGGTGCAGTTCGGGCTGCGGATCCTGCGCTGCCGCTTCCTTGAACTGCTCCTCGAGGTCCACCATGTTCGTGACGGGCGCACCGTTCCAGGCAATGGCGCCATCATAGTAGATGTCGAGGTTGATGATGACCGGCTGCACCGGCGGCGGCGGCTGGTTTGGATTGGGCGGCGGCATGTCGAGTTTCACCGCGTGCGTCATGATGGGCAGCGTCACGATCAGGGTCACGAGCAGCACCAGCATGACGTCGATCAGCGGCGTCGTATTGATGTCGCACATCGGTGCGCCCTGGCTGCTTTCTCCGACACTCATTGACATGGTATCGATCCTCTCTTAGCGCGTGCCGCGAACGCCGTGATCGGGTTCGGTGATGAATCCGACCTTGATGACGCCGCCGCGATTGATTGCCGCGATGACCTTGCCGACATTCTTATAGTCGGTCTGGGCATCGGCACGGATATGAATCTCCGGCTGCGGCACCTTGACGGCTTCCTTTTCGACCAGCTCTACCAGCATGTGCATGTCGAGCATCTTGGTCTGGCCCCAGAACACATCCCCGTCCCCGGTCACCGAAATGGTGATGTTCTCCGGCTTGGTCTGGGTGGGGATGTTCACCGCCTTGGGCACGTTCACCGGCACATTCTTGGTAATGACCGGGATCGTGATCAGGAAGATGATCAGCAGCACCAACATGACGTCGACCAGCGGCGTCGTGTTGATTTCCGACATAGTGCCGCGCTCGTCACCCGAGTCCGCGTTGCCAACACTCATTGCCATAGGAGCAGCTCCGGCAGCGGAAGTGGATCAGCTACCAGCGACGCGTGCGCCGCTTACCAGGTAGGCATGCAGATCGCTGGCAAAGTTCCGGACGTTGTCCTGGATCACTTTGTTACGGCGCAGCAGCCAGTTATAGCCGAGCACCGCGGGCACCGCGACTGCCAGACCGATGGCCGTCATGATCAGTGCCTCACCGACGGGGCCGGCGACGCGATCGATGCTGGCCTGACCGGCGATACCGATGTCGATCAGCGCGTTCAGGATGCCCATGACGGTGCCGAACAGTCCGACGAACGGCGCTACCGATCCCACCGAGGCCAGGAATGACAGGCCGCCGGAGATCTTGCTGTTGACGCCATCGACGGCGCGCTGCAGGGCCATGGTGATCCACTCGTGCAGATCGATACGGTCCGTGAGGCGGCCTTCGTGATGCGAAGCGGCGCGCAATCCGCTCTCGGCGATGTAGCGATAATCATCGCGCTTGCCAAGGCGTTCGACGCCATCCTTGATCGAAGGCGCAGTCCAGAATTGTTTTTCGACGACCTTGCCGGCCTTCTTGAGGGTGCGCTGATCCCACAGCTTGGTCAGGATGATGAACCAGGATCCCAGCGACATCAGCACCAGGATCACCAGGGTGGTCCGGGTGACGACGGTGCCGTTGGTCCAGAGAGGACCGAGTCCGTAGGGGTTGCCGGTTGCGGTCGCGACTGCTGCTGCTGCTGGTGCTGCGGTATCCATTGATTTTCCTCTATTACATCATCCCGCGCAGGCGAACCTGGCGGACCGTTGTTGTCAAAACTTGTTGTCGAATCTTTAAAAACAATTACTAACGAACTGCGCCGTCGGCCGCTCAGCTGCCGTGAAGCTCGAACTTCACGGGCAAAGTTGCACACGAGTCGACGGGCTTGCCTTCCGAAGTTGCCGGCTTGAATTTGGCGGCCCTGGCCACCTTGGTTGCCGCTTCGTCCAAAGCGGGAAACCCGGAACTGGTGGCGACGTCGGCAGATTGCACCTTGCCGTTGGATCCCACGCAGACTTTTACCTGCGCGCGGCCTTCCTGGCCGTCTCGTCGGGCCTGTTCCGGATAGTAGTCATGCACGTCGGGCATGCTGATCGGCTTGATCGGCGTACCCGGAACCACCGCCCTGGGCGCTGGCGGCGGCGGCGGCGTTGCCTTGGTGGTGACGTTCTGGATTGGGGGCGGTGCTTCGACTGGAACTGTGATGTTGATGTCGGGGGCGATGACCTGGACCGGCGGCTTTTCCTTCAGATCGACCGGCGGCGGTGGCGGCGGCAGATCCTTCGGCTTCTCTTGCTGAATCATGGTCGTCTGCAGGATGGTCGACAGATAACGCTGACCGCTCTTCGCCAGACCGGTTGCAAAGGCGTAGATCACCAGCACATGGAACACCACGATCGCGATGAATACGATCGCGCGCTTGGAAAAGATGCTCGTTTCCTGGGGGTAGTAGGCTGCCATAATTTTGCTGTGTGTTGTCCTTCAGGCTCTCTGAGCGCGCGATGCGGCCATCACAAGCTCTTTTATTAATCGTCTGTTGTTCAAGTCAGCTGCATTCCCCGGGAACTCTCATCTCGTTACCGGCGCGCTCTCCCATGCAGCCTTTGGGCCAGCGCGCCTGTCTCGTCACGAGCGAAAGAACTGTAACTGCTCGCCGTGACCGTGACAACTGCCGCCAATTGTGATTCCAGCAATCATCGTACGTTATCGCACCGGGGCATTGCCGACATGACTAATCGCCATAGCTTTATTATTTACAATCGACGAGCTCAGCGGTCAGTCACCGCGCCTTCCGAGGCACTGCTGACGACGCGTGCGTACTTGGCCAGCACACCATGCGTCGCATAGGGGCGTCGCGGCTTCCAGACCCGTCGCCGAGCCTTCAATTCAGCCCCCGAAACAGCCACATCGATGCGCTGTTGTTGTGCATCAATCGTCAGCCGGTCCCCATTACGCAGCAGAGCCAGCGGGCCGCCGACGGCAGCTTCTGGCGCAATATGTCCAACCACAAAACCATGGGTGCCGCCGGAAAAGCGTCCGTCGGTGATCAGTGCAACCTTATCTGCCAGTCCGCGCCCGACGATGGCCCCGGTCGGACTCAGCATCTCCCGCATGCCCGGTCCGCCCCGGGGACCTTCGTATCGAATGACCACGACATCACCCGGCCGCACCTTGCCCGCAAGGATGGCCGCCGTCGCTGCTTCTTCGCCCTCATAGACCCGGGCGCGTCCCGTGAAGGACTGACCCTCCTTGCCACTGATCTTTGCCACGGCACCTTCAGGCGCGACATTCCCGTAAAGAACAACCAGATGGCTGTCTTTCTTCAACGGGTTTGCCATGGGGCGAATGATGTCCTGTGCGGCCGGGTAGTCCGCAACGCCCTCCAGGTTCTGCGCCAGTGTGCGGCCGGTAACGGTGAGACAGTCGCCATGCAGGAGGCCCGCCAGCAGCAGTCGCTTCATCAGCGGCTGTATGCCGCCGATCGCCACCAGCTCGGACATCAGGTAGCGGCCGCTTGGGCGCACGTCGGCCAACACCGGTACGCGCCGCCCGATCCGCGTGAAATCATCGAGCCTCAGGCGCACGCCGGCTGCCTGTGCGATCGCCAGCAGGTGCAGCACCGCATTGGTCGAACCGCTCAATGCGATGACCACCGTGATCGCATTCTCGAACGCACGCCGCGTCATGATGTCGCGCGGCCGCAGGCCTTGTTGCAGCAGTGCCACCACGGCGGCCCCGGCGCGGCGGCAGTCTTCCAGCTTGTCAGCCCCCACTGCCTCCTGCGCGGAACTACCCGGCAGGCTCATTCCCATTGCTTCGATCGCCGAGGCCATCGTGTTGGCCGTATACATACCCCCGCAGCTGCCCGGGCCCGGGATGGCCGTGCGCTCGACCTCGAGTAATTGCGCTGCGCTGATCGTTCCGGCCGCATGGCCACCAACCGCCTCGAACACCGAGACGATGTCCCGACGCTGCACGCCGGGGCGGATAGTCCCGCCGTAAACGAACACGGCCGGGCGATTCAGGCGCGCAATGGCCATCGCGCACCCGGGCATGTTCTTGTCGCAGCCGCCGACCGCCACGACGCCATCGAAACCCTCCGCGCCGGCCACCGTCTCGATCGAGTCAGCGATGATCTCGCGCGACACCAGTGAGTAGCGCATCCCAGGGGAACCCATGGAGATTCCATCCGACACGGTA
>Ga0265338_10009778_pt1 | contig 11378 bp, 9 predicted proteins | sample 42126metaG_FD_193579 | JGI IMG/M metagenome (GOLD analysis project Ga0265338, IMG submission 193579) | Rhizosphere microbial communities from Carex aquatilis grown in University of Washington, Seatle, WA, United States - 4-21-26 metaG | ecosystem: Host-associated > Plants > Roots > Rhizosphere >... | reverse complement strand
AGCACACTAGCGCTAGCGCGAAAGCCGTTAGCACGCGCAAACAAGCAACGGCTGCACTGCGCGAAAGCCGTTGCGCGTTAGCACGCGCATCCATTTTCTTGCCCCGTTTTCTTGCTGAGTTGAACCTCTCATTTGGCCGACTAGGTGGACTTGAGTGATTGCGGGCTCTCCATGAGATGACTTGGGAACTGGGCGTAACTCACTTTGTATAAAGATATACATAATATTATGTAGGACACGTGTGCTGTAGTGAGTGAAACCGATTTCCTACTAGAGCAAGGAATCCATAATATGCTTACAGGAAGCAGACCACCAGTAACCAGAGAGAAGCAAACGGCCTATGTAGCTGGACCTCTGGGCTCTCTAACTAACTGACCGGCATTAGTCAGTATTTCCGGGGCTCCTTCACTCGGGTTCCGATTCAACGATCGACGCGACTGGTGCTTACTACGCTAGCTTTTGTTCCATTCCAATAAGAACTTCACACTCTCATGGTCAGTTTTGATTTGCAATTGCCGATTCAATAGTGTCTCCACCTAGTAACAGCCATCAAAATAGCCCAGAACTCTTTTTCATAGGTGGACAAAGCCCTGTTCTTCACACCTCATACCTTCTTTCTTGATTAGGCCCTTCTTGATTAGGTTTGACTGGGTCAATAGGTGTATTGGAGATACTTATCTGAGATCTGCGGCAAGTCATCATAAATGGGAAAGAAGAGAAAAGTGAGTTCTTTCACGAGCTTAAGGAGAGTGGGAGGATTTGACGACTATTTAGTATGTGAAGCTCCAGAGAAGAGAGATTCTTCCAGTTCGCCCGTCTATCCTATCTATGTATTCCAACTCCATACATCCCAGCTATTCCGCAGAGTGTGACGAACAGGTATTCCTTTGCCCCCTATTCACAGCTATCCCGCAGAGTGTAAGGTTTTGTATTGATTTACTTAAGAGCTGAAGTAACTTGCTTGAAGGCGAAGGACAGGTAAGGTTGATTTTCTTCCTTCCAGATGAGCTAGTTGATGTAGTTCGCCCCGACGGGTAAGGATTGGTATTCCAGGACAAGACTCTTTGATCTACTAGGAGCTTTACGCCCAGTGGGGTCTGGGGAACATGAATTGAATTTCTTTGCTTTCGCTTCGCTTGACTATTTTTTGAGTGTGGTACCACCGGTATATGAGAATGGACCTTTCCTACCGAACTAGAATCTATTGTTCAGATCAAAAAATACCTTTGACTTACACCTATAAAAACTACTAGCTAGGGAGCCTACTCCTTTCCTTACACGGATTGGATTCACAGCGTATACTTCTTTTAGGTATTGCACAAATACTCTACACCATTATAACCCTCCTCCCCTAAGAAAACCCAATTGAAAAGTGAGCCAGCGCAGTACTGTTTTTGCAGCTTGACTCGGAAGGAATGTTATAACAGCTGAAGGTCAGAGATAGCTAGTAGATTAGGTTATAAAGAAAAGTGGATTACCTGGGTGGGGACACCCAGACTCTAAAGAAGGTAGATTACGTACCAAAGAACTAGGTGCTTCTCCTCAGATTACTATAAGATTGTCCAGACCTAGTGAAGTAGGGAATTTGCCCTACTATAGAAGAGTATCGTAATTAATCTAAGTACTGGGGATAGGAATGAGAATTACTTGACTGCTATTAGAAGTGATGGAATGACTCGGACAGCCTAAAGTATGGTATTCTGCGGTCAAAACTTATCTTATATGGGAAACTCGATACTCGGAAGTAGCTAGAGTTGTTGGTTTTCCTGCTTCCTGGGCAGTGGAAGGAGCCTCTTGCTTTAGAAGAACAGTTGGTAAGCTCGCTCTTGGTTGAAAGATGAGGTACCCAAGCCAAGATATGCGCCTATTCATACTAGTGTTAAGCAAGTGGTGCCGGATGTTCAGCGTAAGTAAGAAGTATGGGATGACCCGGGAGACTAGAGCTGATCCTTTTTTCCAGCAATGACTACTACTGGGAATGGGCGGTATGTTCCGTGTTTATTAGGTCCTTTTTTTCTTTGATTTCACGAGCTACAGCAGTTGGTTTCGCGTAAGCGAGGGACATATCATATATTAATAAAGCTCATTTGGTCGCCATATTAATATTAATGATAAGTAGGTCGCGAGGCGTATTTAAAGAAATGAAATACAAGCATTCTTCTTATAAATAAAGAAATTCCCGGCTAGACGATTAGCCTGTTGGTTTGGCATGAAATCAATTCCTAGAAGAATCAGGAAGAATAGATTCGATTTGCATAGAAGAGCTGGAGACGTCCAGTCCAGATTGGATTGGAAAAGCTAGATATTCTCTATTTGCATTAAAATACTGAGCTGGGGAGCCAGATTGTATAAAGACCCGAGGTTACGAGGAAGAATAAGATAGCCAATATTTCTATACCCCACGAGCTTACACATCAGAAGTTGATGAGCCTACCTATAGAAAGTCTAGTAAGCCAAGACAGGTCCAAAGGACTGACAGATAGAAACCAAGCTTGCTGGCCGGGGTGAAACTGGAGGTAGGTTTTAGTGCCTCTTCGCTATAACCAATGGATTGTTAAAAAAGGGAGGGGATTTGATAGCCGAGTTTCGATAATACCCACTCGAGAAAACAAGAAAAGAAGCCCTGTATTAAGCACATCGATAAAAGAATGGATTTTTTTATGACTACAGCAGATATTGAATTTTTAACAAGCTGACCAGGTTCTCCCTAAGCAGCAGGCGTCACTGCAAAAAGGCGGGTAAAGGGATGTTCCGGAAGTTTCTTACTCGCCCATCATATATAAGATAATATATGTATCGGAATGCTAATTACTTTACTGATAAGTGACTGAAAGAAGAGGTTTAGAAATGACTACCAAGATAAGTTGAGGCGGGCATTTGGATCTATAACCAGGCATTCCGACCTTGCAAAAGGCACTCGGGTTCTTAGAGTTCTTCTTTTTTAGGATAGTTCTTGATTGTGTGTGCCTTCCCTCTTATTTCCCATCCCATAAATTGGAGATAGATCCCTTTGTTTATGCCCTCGATTCAGCTTAAGGTAAGAACGGAAATAAGGAAACACTGTTTTGGCTTTCTCTTATTAAAAGTAAAAGAATCCGCATGATGTCCCTCTGCTGTAAGACTTCTTTTGGCTTTCTTTGAGTAATAGAAGACAAGGTAGGACACATTCACAGGGGGTCTCCATACACACATGATTTAGACCACTGTTCTTTCACCTTTTATTTATTAGCCAAACCGAGAAGCCAGATCTAGCTAGACAAAAGCCCCACTCTCATACATATATAAAAAACACCACTCTCCCTCTCCTTTATAGTCGAGTAACAAGTTCATGAACCCTCCTGTGGAGTGTTATTAACCTTCTCCCTTTGGTCCAGTATCTTCCTTCTCGTTCCTGAACCCGGCACATATCTAAAAAAAACACCTCCAGAAAACCCTTTACTACCAACCAGTCTGAAATCCATAGAATAAGTCGCAAATCAAATCAAAAAGACAAATATTTGGGGTAGTTTCTGGGGGTACCTTTGCTATCATAAAAAGGTGACCCGACGAAGAGCCCAATTAGTTACATTCTTTAAAGCATGAGAGTTTTTCCCCAGCGAGTAACTACTAACGTTACGAGCCAGGAAGCCCCGGGTAAGAACTATTTGACCCAACTACCTACTTCAAAGCTAGAGCAAAGTCAGCTAGACCAAGCAAAGTAAAAGGAAGTATGGATGGTTAGTTAATATGAGTCCCAGAGAGATAATTGGCATAAGCCCGAGAGCAGGCAGATCAATCCCATTTTCAATTAAATTTAAGTAAACCTCAATCCTTTTTGACACATTATTTATCAATCTTATTGCCCAGGTATCATATAAGCCCCCTAAATAAACAGCTTTAAATACCAGAAGAAAAGCACCTAGACCTAACAAGATTAGGTGAATGCCCAAAATTGTAGTCATTTTATTTCGATCTTTCCATATATAACCGAAGAATGGAAAAGATTCTTCTAGTGGTTCAGGTTTTAGATGAAGTCAAACAAAGTGAACAATGTCAGGAATTAGCTGTGTGTAGAGAGGTAGGGGCTTGCTCAGTTAGTTCATTCATTTGCTTAATTGGAATGTTAGGGGTATCAATTCTGCTAGGAAACGACAAATCTTATCTGATGTCATTAGAGATAATCACATAGATTTATTAGCTGTTCAAGAAACCAAAAGAGCCAAATTCTCACCTAGGATTTTGAGATCTATTTCCACAAGATTGGATTCTTGGGAAGGGCTTCCTTCTAGAGGAAGATCAGGTGGTATTTTGTTTGCTTGTGATTCCGTTTAGGATAATCTCCAGTTCTATTCTAAAAACAGATTCTCACTAGATATACTTATAGAAACTAGGGCTTATAACAAATGTTGGAGGATTACTATAGTATATGGACCTGTAGATAATTATCTTCAAAATTCATTTTGGACAGAATTGGATAATTCTAATAGGGATAGAGATGAATTGTGGATTGTTTGTGGTGATTTCAATGCAATTAGGCATAGGAAAGATAGATCTGCTCTAATGATTCTAGGATAAGCAAGCAGTTCAATGCTTTTATTAGCAATAATAATCTCATAGAACATAGGTTAACAACTAGAAGATTTACATGGTCAAATGGTAGACAGTTTGCCCTTTTAGACAGAATTTTAACATCTATTGAATGGGATGATACATATCCTAGTAGTGTACTCAAAGATTTCAGTAGTTTTGGATCTGATCACTGTCCATTGCTGTTGCAAATAACACCTCCAGATTTTACATCAGACACAATTTTGAGAATGGATCCTCAATGGTTTGAACTTGAGGAATTTGTGAAGTTGATTCATAAATGGTGGCTGTCCTGGGAAATAAAACCAGGGAACTTTGCACAGCAAAGGCATGAGAAAATTAAATTCCTTTTAAGGAAGATTAAGGGATGGTCTCAAAATGACTATAGGAAAACAAAACAAAGGGCTTTACAGACCCTACATAGGTTAGAATTTATACAAGAGATTAGGGATCTAAATAGAGAAGAACAAGAGGAATGGCATCACAATAATAATATTTTAGAGGATCTTCTTTTAGAGGAGTAAATTTATTGGAAGCATAGAGCTAAAAGAAATGGCTAGAGGAAGGTTATAGGAACACTAAGTTCTTTCACAAGATAGCTACACATAGGAAAAAAGCTAATAGGATAACCAGTTTGGAAATAGATAACAACATTACTCACTCTGTTCCTGAGATGACTAAGCATATTACTGATTACTACCAAGATATTCTAGGGGTACCTGGTAATAAATATGCAACATTAGGTAGTGATTTTTGTCCATTGTACGGAACTGGCTAGGTTTATAAGCCCCCCCGCAAGCTGATGGAGCTCCAGTGACATTCAGCTTGGAACGCAAGGACAGAAACCGAGGAGAGGATAAAGGCTTGGTCAGAATATCGGCAATTTGGTCTTGTGAAGAGATGAACCGAATAAGAAGGGTTTAGGAGAGAACCCGCTCACGAACAAAGTGAAAGTCGATTTCTACATGCTTCGTTCGTGCATTAAACATTGGATTCGATGCAAGGTAAGTTGCTCCAATGTTGTCGCACTAAAGAACCGGTGGGATTGACAAGGACACATGAAGCTCGGTGAGTCAGAATTGTATCCAAGCAATTTCGGCACTTGCAAGAGCTAGGCTTCGATACTCGGATTCCGTGCTTGAGCGTGCTACCGTGGGCTGTTTTTTGCAACTCCACGAAATTGAGTTTGAACCGAGATAGATACAAAACCCGGAAGTGGAACGTCGGTCGTCGGGGCATCCGGCCCAATCGGCATCACTCACTATAGGCGTGCAATGTGAGAGCGGAAGCGGGTTGAAATGAAAGGCCATGAGAGAGTGTGCCGGTAAGGTATCGGAGTATACGCTTAACGGAAGCCCAATGCGTAAGTGCATAAATTTTGAAACTTTGTTTACCGCAAATGCAATGTCGGGACGTGTGATGGGGGCGTATTGCAAGGCTCCAACAATGGTGCGGTAAAGGTGCGGATCATCAAATGGTTCGCTATCATGCTTTGAAAGTGAAACATTAGTGATCATGGGAGAGGGGCACGGGTTAGCATGAGCCTTATTAGCACGGGAAAGAATATCACCAATGTACTTTGCTTGATTAAGATGAACCTGGTAGAGACCACTTCGATGCCAAGAAAGTAGTGTATAGGTCCCAAATCCTTAAGAGCAAATTTGGAGTGAAGGAGGCCGATGAACTCCATGATTTGATTGTTGTGGCTTCCAGTAACAAGGATATCATCGACATAGACCAACACAACAAGGGTGCGGCCTTGAGAGGAAAGAATGAACAATGAGGGGTCATAGCGAGATGGAGCGAAGCCATGTTCAAGTAAAGCGGAGCTTAAGGTATGGAACCAAGCGCGCGGTGATTGCTTCAAGCCATAGAGTGCCTTTGAGAGACGACAAACATGGTGAGGTCGAGAGGCATCAATGAATCCGGGAGGTTGTTGCATATAAACCGTCTCTTTCTTTGAAATCGCCATGAAGAAAGGCATTGTGTACATCGAGTTGCCTAATGGTCCATCCAAAAGAGAGAGCAAGAGAGAGTACAACTCTCATAGTAGTGGGTCGTACAACCGAAAGGTCTAGAAATAATCAACACCTTCTTCTTGAGATAATTCTTTTGCAACTAGACGAGCCTTGTATCGTTCGATAGATCCATCGGCTTTTTGTTTGACCGACCCAACAGTTTTCTATGGTATGGCCGAGTAATCTATGATATGGGCAGAAGTTGGGCTCGTCAGATCGATTTGCCTCCTCCGGCCTTTTGCTGTCTGCTAGTTTTAGGCCATTCTTCATTGCATCTTGGAAGATTTTCATAACCTTGTCTTTTCGGGTTTATTCCTCCTATCCTCTAGCGAGGGTACTTGCGACCTAGAGCCTCCACCTCCCAATTTCGGTTTTGTTGAACTGGAAGCGCCATTATTTCCAGCCGCCTTTTCTGAGGTTTTCACTGGTCTCAGCTTTTCTTCCATCACCTTGTTCTCGTCGCGGAACCTTGAGAACTTGGCCCAGCTGTATGGCTTGCTTTTTCTAATGTTGATACGCATGTAATAAAATCCTGGAAAGTAGAGATTTTGGCTATACCCACGTCATCCAATTGTCGATATTCTGACGAAGCAGGTCCACAGCTTCAGATTGTTCAATTGACCGCTCGCAACGGATGCTTAGGTTCCTCCATCGATTGATATACTCCAGAAAGGGCTCCCCTTTCTTCGGTTTTGTACTAGCTAAATAAGCAATTCCAACCCTATCACTTGCAACAGCGAATTTTGCTCGGAAGGCATCGATCATATCATCCCATGATTTTATACTACCATTTTCTAATGAGTAGTACCATTCAAAAGCTGAGCCGCCAAGACTTTGCGGAAATTGTCTCAACAACAATGCGTCATTTCCAGAGGTATTCCCACAAGTCGCTATAAAGTGCGCCAAATGTTGATCTGGACTGATCATTTTTGGTCCCTCACCCGTGAACATTTTGAATTTAGGTACTGTGTACCCGGTCGGATAAGGGATAGCATCGAATGCCGGTGGGTATGGTATGGTCTTCCTGTCCTTTTGAAAGGCGGGAGTCCTTAACTTGCACCAGCCATTTGTAGTTGGTTCGCAAAGAGTTCCTTAATATCCTCTTTTGTTAAGGATGGTGTCGCTTGAGTGGACTAAGCGTCGCCTTTCGGTTGTTCGCCTTGTTGCTCAGCTCCTGGCATAAACCCTTTGCTAATGAGAAAAGTCTGCATGGTTTTAAATATTGTTTGGCTCTCATCTGCCTGTCTCTTGAGGAGAGCCTTTTCCTGATCCCTTAAATCCAATTGTTTTTGTAATTGGAGAACTAGATCATCCTCAGAACCTCCAGTTTGAGCCCCATCTTGTCGATCCTCAGCTTCCTTGTGTTCTCCTTCAGTTGGCTTATCTGTAGCTCTCGCATTGGTACCACTTGTTCCTTTGCAGGCTCAGATTTATTCTTCTTTTGCCTTGTTTGCCTAGATGTGCCGACGATATTGCCTCCGTCGTGCTCTTCTTGCTCATCGGTACCGATGCCATAAAAAGTTTCTCGATTTGTTCTTCTTCCTTTCTATGCTTGTTTTTATATACCCGTCGTTTGTGTGACGGGCGTACGTACCTCAATGGTGAGTGAAGCGGGCCCACCCTTCGCCTTCTTGATTGACTGCTTTCTCCTGGTTCTCTTCTTGCTTAGGGAACCTTTCTTGACTGCCACATAAGCGCGATATATGTCTAAGGTAGCATTTTGGTCCTTGGGTTTGACGAGGAGAGTATGTGTCCTCGTATCGTGCGCTAGCTCATGCTGTAGGCGCAATTGGGCTGTGTAGGCATTTCTCCTAACAAGCCTCAATGAGTTGAATGGGTTCTTCACAGGGACTTTGGGTTACCTGGAGAGTTCTGCCTTAATTATGTCGAAGGTAGCCCTCCATACATTCCTTCTTCTTGAGTGTAGGCTTCTTTAGAGTTAAGCGACAGGGGAATTTTAGTTAATTAAATAAATAGGTCACGTATTTAAGTTCTTCCAATTGGAAAACGAGGAAAGCAAGAATTCAAAGTAGTATTGACGCGCTTAGCGATAGCTTACTTCAGGCCTTATCTTTTTTCTTCGATTGGATAGTGATCTGAGAATGGTATAAAGTTTTATCGGAGCATGCTCCTATAGAAAGCTGGGAATTGGCGCTTACATTCTGGAGGTCTCCGATCGATATTCTCCGTGGAGTTCATTGGAAGGAATAGAAACACTATCCCAGCCCAGCCGGAACATTTCCTCTTCCAACCGGTAAGAAAGATTCTATTCAAGGGCACAGCGGTAAAATTACATATCCATGTTTCCCAGCTTAGAGACTTTCGGGGGAGAAGACGAACCTACCTGATGGCCAATACCTTACTACCTGCCATCACGAATAGTGGAGAACTCCAAGAACGCTTTCTACGGATTCGGCCTTCTTCTGCAAACAAGCCATGCTTTACTCCATTGATTAGACCAGGAATCAGTCCCAGCTTTGGTTTGGCTCTTTCTGTAACAACCTACCGAGCAAGATAAGGAGGAACTTCACGTACAGGCTTGACACGAAGACACTTAAGGTCCTCGGTCTCTTCAACACGAGAACAAGCTCGCCTTTGCGAAACGTAAGGATTCTAGCCACCTTGTTGTACGCACGCTCCTTTCTGGCTCGGTAAAGCTCCACTCCAAGTTTTGTTGAGCATTGAGTCTTACTTCGTCTGAAGCGTCCAGCTCTTCCAGGCGAAGTCGCACTTGTTCTTCCTTATAAAGTTCTTCATTGATCGCTATTCGCAATGATGGGATCTCTACTTCCAGTGGTAGGATTGCTTCTGTACCAAACACCAGAGAGTAGGGCGTGGCTTGCGTAGGTGTCCGATATGTTGTTCGGTAAGCCCAAAGTGCTTCATTTAGTTTTTCATGCCAGTTTCTATGATTTTGGTCAACCATCCTTTGCATGCATCAAACTGATCAAAGTTTTGTTGAATGCCTCCGCTAGCCCATTGGCTCTTGGGATCGAAGAGAACCTCCAGTCTATCCAGCCAGCAGTGCTCGCAACTCCCTGCAGCTTTCAGTGTTGTGCCCTGTATCCTGATGGTAACTTAAGTATCTTCCTGGCCTCCTTTTGTCGATTGGTCTTGTTATGGGTCAAGGGGGGCCCACGGTAGAACGGTAGAATAGGAGCCGCTCCACCCACTGTGGTAGGAATAGGATAGTGGGCAGCCACTCCACTGTAGTGAGAATAGAAAGAAAAAGCCGGGTTTCTTTATTTCCAGTGGGTGCATTTTCTCATAACATCAGTAGAGATGCTTGCATTTCCGCTTGCGGGCATCTCAACCTTTTGCTGTAGTTGTTCCGGTAATAAGGCACCTGATGGGTAGGGCCCGCCCTAGCTTGCCTCCATCGGCCGATATTATAGCCTCGTGGCACGGTGTAGTTGAGCTGAATCTGGAGGTAAGATAAGCTTAACACCAGAAGATCCATTCATAGGAGTGGACTTAAATGAAATTCCACCAGTCAAAGGAGTTCAATTTAACCCGCTTAAACTAATATGGAAATGTTATCACTTTAAGCTCACTGACATCTTACTTTTGAAAGTTCTTACAAGGCGCGGAGCGTGCTCTTTCTTACACCGGGATTACTCCCTGAACTCAGAACGATACAGCAAACAACTATCAATATCGAACCACAAAAGTTATGACTTGATAAGCCGATGTGACAGACAAACAATGCAATAGCTTACTTATATCTATCAGCACTCATTTTTCTACCTATGAAATTCTTGGATCCAACCCGACACCAAAGAGAATTCAATGATCGAGCTGGAATCCATCCGAGTCGATGGCTGGCTTTTTTACTATCGATTCAGTTGTTATGAAAATGAAAAAATGGAATAGCGAATTAAATCAAATAGAAGATACGAAAAGCAAGACTTAAATAAAAAGCTATCTTTTCAGTTCAACGTTTCGTTTTATCTATTCGAATGCGCGGCGCATATCATCAGATATAGTAGAATGGATAGTAGGCATCGATAGTTTACGACGGTGGCTTTCGGAGTTAAGGCTTCCTTTGCCAGTGTTCAGTCAATCGATCTCCTTATCGCCAAATACTTTATTGCTGTACGAAGTTTCGTTGCATTTGATCTTGATCTATGAGGTTGGGGCCTGGCCTTCTAGATCATACTTTCTTTCCGTTCTGGCCCTCTGATTGGTATGGGAATGTCGAGCTTAACACATAAGGGCTATGTGAATAGTGGGGGTTCCTATTTAAATCTAAGCATCCAAGACAACTGCTAGCTAATCAGGTCAAGGGGAATTCCTAAGCTTTTATATATTCTGTCCAAGCTATCGCCGTTCTAGAATGCTTTAATTCGTAACTTGCTTGTCTTGAGTCCGATGCTGCGAGTCATAAGTCAACATATCCAGCTCGACTATATAGAAAAAGGACAGCAGCATCTCCATCTTACTGATGGTGATGGGTATGATGTTTATCCGCTTCTGTCACAAAAGTATTTCAAAAGTTTCTCACTTTAACGCTTGCCCCTGCTCTAAAGAGCGGCATCTCCAAGCAAAAACTCTTATATAGTGTCGTGTTTGTGTTTCGGGTTTCGAGTGCTTCCTTCTGCGGCCTAGCTTATTTCATCTTTGAAGTTCAGTTTTTTCTCATAAAAAGCTCGGGATGGATGATCGAGTTAAAATACATGGAATTGGACCTAAAAAAGCCATTCAGCTTTGTTATCGATTAGGTATCAGTGGGAACATCAAGATAAATGAGTTAACTAAGTATCAGATCGACCAAATTGCCCAAATGATAAGTTA